>JAEEGL011007209.1_pt1 | contig 10905 bp, 5 predicted proteins | sample 9134231 | NCBI WGS metagenome assembly JAEEGL01 (sample SAMN16246548, study PRJNA631951) | gut metagenome | biome: gut microbiome; feature: rumen; material: fiber-attached | host: Bos | place: Iran: Karaj | collected 2018-10
CAGATTTATTTTTATTAAGATGGTATATTTGTCTTTTTTCAAGAGAATTTAAATTTGAAAATGTAATTTATTTATGGGATATTATTTTTATGTATGAATTTATTGAATTTCATTATATTGGAAATAAAGGATTTTTAAAAGGACAACATTTAAATTTTATTGAATGTATTGTTATATCAATTTTTAAATGTTTAAAACCAAAATTTGCAAAAGTTGAAGAAAAAAGTGAATATTTAGATATTTTATTACATCATGTAAATGATTTAGATATTAAATTAATTTTACAAAAAGCAATTAAAGTTAGTAATACTTTATATGGTAAACAAATTCCTTAAATAAAAAAAAATTATTAATTTTTTTTTATTTCAGTTGTTATTTTAAGATTTTTAAAATTTATTATTTTTAAATATCAATATATATTATATTATATATTATATTCTTAATTTATTTTATAAAAAAATAAAATCATTATATATTAAATGTCTAAATCCTTTATCTCATTATTATTTTTAATAACATTAATAATTTATACAAAAGGTTCAAATGAAATAATTGAATTATCACCTTATCAAAATTATCATTTAGAAATAACAAAAGAAAATCCAATTCAAGCATTTAAATTTAGATTAAATTCAACTGATAATGACAAAGCAGATTTAATAATTCATTTTCAACAAGCAACAGGATTTACAGTTAAAGGTTTAGTAACAACTAATTTAGATTTAGTAAATTGTATCTTATCAGAAGGAGAATGTCAAACTCAAAATAATTCATTAAGATTTGTAGTTCAGAGAAAAGATATTATTGTAAAAAGTAAAGATTTAAATATTTCAAATGAAACTGATTATGCATATATTATTTTTAAAGATAAACATTATTTTTATGAAGATTATGTTTCTTTTTATAGAGAAAATGATGATGTTGAACTTCAAGAAAATCAACCTTATCTTTTAAGTAGATTTTTCTCTTTAAATTACAGAATTTGTACTTTTACAGTAAAAGATAAACAGAAATATTCTTTTGAAATTAATAATTTTGATAAAGATTTAGTTACAATTTATACTAATAAGACTCAATATAAAGAAATTTATTCAAGTGATGATAATTTAATTTCAACTGTTATTAGTCTTTTCCCTAATAAAACTTATTATATTAAAATTACTAATCAAAAAACAGAAAAAAAACCTTATTATAAAAATAAGTTCTTAATTTTAATTACTAAATTTGAAGGGTTTAAACCAATTGAATTAAAAGAAGGAAAATTACATTTTGAAAAATTTATAACTTTTAATAAATATTTTTTCTATTTTGATTTATCACAATATAAATTAAATGAAGAAAATTTTATAACATATAGATTTGATTCAATAAATGATAATATAAATAATGAAATAAAAGCAGTTATAGTAACAGCAAATAATACTAATATTACTGATTTTAAACAATTAATTCCAGTTAAAGATGAAAAATCAGTATTTACATTATTAGAATCACATAAATTTAAAGATAATGTATATCATTTAAAATTTAAGAAAACAATTCAAAAACCAAAAGAACATACATTATTATTTATTTCATTAAAATTTACTCCAAAAGATGAAGAAAATACTTTTATTATGCCTGATGATTTTGAAATTGGAATTGGTAAAAGAATGAATTTAAAATATTTAGAAGAAGCAAGTTTTAAATATAATGATAAATGGGTTGAACATAATGATGATACAACAGAAAATTCTGTTCCTCATTTTTATAAATTTTTATTAAATGATACTAATGAAACTGATAATAAATTTTATGATAGTGATAAGGATAAAATTGAAAAAAGTATTATTATTCAAAGTGGAAAAGGTACAAAAGTTAAAATTCAAAAACAAGATAATAGTACAATGATTAAAGAAAAATTATCTGATAATACTGTTTTAATAAAAATGAATAAAGATAAATCTTTAATTTTAAAAATTGAATCTGATAATAAATTAAAAAATGATAATGATAAAAAAGAATTATCTTTTAAAATTTTTTATACAAATCATACAATACATAATTTAATTAAACCAGAAAATTTAAAATTATTAAATGAGAATTCAACATTAATTAATGATAATTGTATTAATCAATCATATTTATTAACAAATGATAAAATAAAACACTTTATTCCTACATTTAAAGTTGAATTATTACTTAGTAAATATTATTTAACATCTCTTGATAATACAGAATTAATTAAAAATGTAAAAGAATTTTTAAATGTAAAAGATAAAAATATGGTTTCTAATTTAAATGAAGATTTAAATTTAAATCAATTAAATTGTAAATCAATTCTTATTTATAATCAAAGACCAATTCATGTTAGTTCATTTAAAAATTTAGCAAATGATTATTCATTTACTATTAAAAAAGATGTTCTTTTAACATATGATAAATTTTTACTTCATTTAAAACAAATGGATGGTGATAAAACAAAAGAACATAAATTTGAAATTAAAAATAATGAAAAAGATAATAAAATTATTATAAATAATACTGAATTAAATAAAACACATTTAAATGATACTGATTTAAGAGGAATGATAGTAAATGAAACTCATTTAAATGATACAAATACAAATATAACTAAAGAAGATTTTACTGAATTAATTGGAAAAAATATTGGAGAAGGTATTTATAGAGTTGAAATAACTGGATTTGGAAAAAAAGGAGAACAATCTTTTATTGAAAAATATAAACCTATTAATATTCAAATCAGAAAAATAAAAAATAATGAAAATGGATTTTCTATGAATTATTTTGTATTTTTTATTTTTATTATAAGTGTTACTTTGTTAATTTTATTAGGAGTTATTAGAGAAAATAAAGCTATTATTATAAAACAAAATAGAGAAAATTATACTGAGTTAAATGATGAAGAAGAAATGATAAATATTTAATTTCTTATTTATAATTTATGAAATTAATTTTTGAATATTAATATTAAAAAAGTGTTAAATTTTTTTTTTTGATTTTGATTCATAAAAATATTTATTATAGATTAAAAATATTTTTATAATTTAAAAGTATATTTTGGCTATTATTTTTTCTTTTATTTTCCTTTTTTTTTTTTTCTTCATTACAAATATTTATTACTTCATATTCATTAAAAAATGAATTTAATAACTTAATATTATATATTTTTTTCTTTGTCATTGTTATTTTTTTATGTCTTATATCTTTTTCTTGTTCTCTATTATAATGAACAAATGATTTTGTAGTATCTTCTTTTATATAATCATAATTAGGTGAATATGAATAAAAAGCTTCAAGTGGTTTAAATTTAATTGACTTTTTATTTTTATATATACTTGAAGATGATTTTGAATTTTTATTTAAATTCAGAGTATATTTATTTTTATATTTATTTTCAGTATTTTTATTTATTAATTTGAAACTTTTATTTCCTAATATATTTGTATTATTATTAATATTTTCTTTACTGATATTATTAATACAATTTTTACTGTTAATATCAATATTATCTTCAATATTTTTATTTAGATTAAATTTATTATTTTCCTCAATAGGAATAAGTTTCTTGTGTTCAGAATTAATATGATATTTTTTTAAGTTTTTAGGACAAGAATTAAACTTTGTTTTATTAGAATTATCATTTGAATTATCAATATTATGATTATTTACTTTTTCATAACTTTTTGGAAATATTGTCATATGTATACTAGGATAAATTGCTTGATAATTTGGTCTATAAATTACATCATTTATCTTTTCATCATGTCTTTGTTTTAAAATATTCTTTGTTCTTATATTTCTAATTTCAATATATTCTTTATTTTTTTTTTCAAATAAATATAAATTTTTTTCTCCTGTTAATTTCTTTAATAATTTTTTTCTTTCTATATTTCTTTTTTCATCACTTTTTGATAATTCAATTAAAAAATTTTTTAATTTTTGTTTATTTAATTCAACATTTATACCTTTATTTATTATAGCATTTCCATCTTCATCTAAATAATAATCATATGAAATAGTTGATTGTTTAAAACTAGGATAATATATTTTTTTTTTTGATATTATTTTATTACAAATTTTCCCTATTAGTGAATATGACATTCTCAATTTATTATTTATCTATGTTAATAATTCTCTAAAAATTTTAATTTATTTATATATTAAGTAAAAATTAAGGTAAATTTAATTATTAAAAAATTCTAACTAAATAAGATTTAGTTATCATTCTTAATTTCATTTATAAAAGTTTTTTTAGTTTTATTAGTATCATTAGTTGGAGGAGTTTGTTTTTTATTATCATTAACTTTTAAAATTCTATTATTATTATTATTATTTTCATTATTTTCAGAATTTTTAAAAAAAAAATTGAGATATTTATCTTTTTTCTTATTTAAAAACATTTTATAATCATCTTTCTCAAATAAATAATTTTGATTCTTTTTTAAATCTCCCATATCATAATAAACAATAATATCTCTAACTTCATCATATGCTAAAACTCCACTATTATCACTTTCTTCTTCATCATCATTATTAAAATAAATTTCTCTTTCATCAAATAAATCTATATTACTAATATTTTGATTTATTTCATAAGATTCTAATTCTTCTTTTAATAATTTATCCAAATTTTGATTTATAATTATATCTTTTTCTTTAAAAGATTTGTTTTGATTTATTAAAATATTTGGATTATTATTATTTATTATTTCTTTATCATTTGTTTGGTTATTTTTATTATTTATACTTATATTATTTTTACTTTCTTTATTTGAATTTTTATTATTATTATTTTTATTATTTTGAATTGTTTTTGATGTATTTTGTAATTCTTGTGTTTTATTTATATTATTTTGTATTATATTAATTCTATTTGGAATTAATTTTGAATAATTAATTTGATATGTTGTAATATTTGATTGTTTGACTTTATTTTTATTTAATGAATTTATTGGCTTTGTAAATTTAATATGAAAAGGATTAAAAGTTTTAAAATTTTTTTTTAGAATATTATAATTTTTTTTAATATTATCATTATTAATTTTTTTATTTTTAGAATAATTTTTTAAAATTTTATTCCTTTGGAAATTATTTATATTACTTATTGTGTTATTTTTTTCATTTGAATGTAAAGTTTCATATCTTGAATTAGAATTTATTTTTAAATTTTTATTTTTTGAATTTTGTTTAACTGGTTGTTTTGATTTATTATTATTATTTTTATTATTACTTTTACCTTTACTTTTAGAATTAGACACACTTGGAACATAAATTTTTTTTGATTTTTTTTCTTTTAAAGATACTTCAATTGCTGTTTTATTTGATGGTTTATTTTTTTTTAATAAATCAAATTGATGAAATAATTTTAAAAAATCTGTATTAATTGAATTAAAATTTTTTTTAGATTTATCTAAAGTATTATTATTTACTTTTAAACTTAAATGATTAGAATTTTGTGTTTTATTTTTATTATTTTTTTTCACTTGTTTTTTATATTGTGAAAATTCACTTGGGAAATTAATACCAATATTATTTTTAATAACAATTGCATTATTACTTATTTTATTTATATTTTCATAAAATTCTTTTTTTGTTAAAGTAAATTTTGATGATTTATTTCTTACAGAAACAGGAAGAGAACTCATTTCTTAAATTTTCAATTAAATTTTTAATTAATAATTTATTAATATTAATTTATATAATTTTAATTAATTAAAAACAATAAAAAAAAATTTAAATGCTTAAAAAAAGCACAACAGGAGATAATCAATTAAATAATTTTTTAATTCAAAATTTTTTTATTATTGGTTTAGGGACTGATTTGACTTTTGATGAATCATTTTATAATAATATAAAAACAATTAATCAATTTGAAAAATTATCTCCAAAAATTTTAAGTAAATTTCCTATATATGATTATCCAAATCAAATTTCAAATAATATAATAATAAGACATTGTTTTCCAAATGGATTTTATATTAAAAATGCAATTGATAAACCTCAAATTGAACAATTTTACTTTGCTTTAGATAATTTAACAAATGAATTTTATCCTAAAATTTATTTTACTTGTTTATTATTTTATGAATGTGTAGAAAAATATTATGATTTAAAAGAAAATTATAATTCATTTACAGATAATAATGAATATTCATCAAAACAAATAATAACAATTAATGAAAAATCACCTTTTATGGTTGCTTCAAATAGTAATAATTCATTAAATTCATTAAATTTAAATCATAGTAATAGTGAATATGAAAGGTATTATATTCCAAAAATAATTTGTTTTTCTTCTTTTTTATTTTTTCCTAAAGAATTTATGAAAATATTATTAATATTATATAAGAATTATACACTTGAAAATAAACCAATTACTGAACCAATTGAAAAATTAATTGAAAATATTTTTTTTAAACTTCCATTAGTTCCTAGAGGAAGATTTTCATTTACAATTTCTTTATTTCATAATGATATTACTTTTAGAAAACTTCCAATTAATCAATTACCATATAATTCAATTGAATTAAATTCATTATTTGAATTCAAAAATTTTAAAATAAATAATATTTTAACTATATTCAAATATGTTTTACTTGAAGTTCCTATTTTAATTTTTTCTGAAAATAAATATAAATTAACTACTTGTTTTTTTAGTTTACAAGATTTAATTTATCCTTTTAAATATTGTAATTGTAATATTTCAATTTTACCTGTAAATTGTTATAATTTTATTGGAAATTATGATTCATTTATGTTTGGTATAAATAAAAGTTATTATTTGAATTTTTTTCATGATTATGATTTAGAAATTGATAAAGAAATAGTTATTTTTGATATTGATAGAGAATTAATTGAAATTAAACATCATGATAATTATTTTACTTCAGTTGATTTATCTAAAAAAGAAATAAATAATGATATATCAAAAATTGATTTACCTTTACATTATAAAAAAAAATTATTAGAAAATTTAGGAAAATATTTAAAAAATATATCAGAAAATAAAATTCAAAATGAATATAAAAATAAATTTAATTTAAGGATGAAAGAATATTTTTTTTATTTCCTAATGTCAATATTATTAAATTATCAAAAACATGTTAAATATAATAATAATAAATCATTAAATATAATAAATTTATATCTTCAAAATAAATTATTTATTGATATAGAATCAATTTTTAATGTTAATGATTATTTATTAGAATTAGCATCAAATGATCATAACTTTTACAAACTTTTTTTTAAAACAAATATGTTTAAAAATTTCATAATAAAAAAAATATATCCCAAAAATTTAGAAGATAAAATAGAAATATTATATTTTGATGAGAGAATAATAGAAAAAAGAAATAAAAGTGTATTTGGTAATAATATTGATACTCCTTTTATTAAAAAAAATTTATTAAAAGAACAAAATTTTCTAATTAAATTTGAAAATTATTATTCAACAAATGAAACTGTAGAATTATCGGAAAGTAAAAAAATGAAAAATGCATTATTATATTATCAAAAAATATATAATTTACCAAATGAAGATAAAATAAATATTGAATATCCAATTTTTCCAAAATTATTAAATGATGACATATTTTTTGGAGAAGAATATCAAGAAAAAATGTTTGATCGAGTATTACCTTTCCCAGGAGATTATATTGCATTAAATAAAAATGAAATATATAAAATTTTAAATTCTCCAAAATATACTGAAATATATTATAATACAGGTTATAGATTTGATTTATTTAAACCAAGTATTATTCAAATGGAAACTTATGTTAATTATTCTTGGCTTATTTTAATGGGATTATCATTTACATATATTAATAATAAATATGAAAAAAATATGAGATTTAATCAAATAATTGATAAATTAGAATTATTAAAATATAAAAATGATGAAATTTTAATATTTTTATTAAATATAATATTAGAAGAAGGTTCTGAAGAAAATATTTTATCATATATTAATATTATTTTCAAAAATGAAAATTTAAAAAATAAATATTTAATTTCTTCTATTTTAGCGGAAAAATTTACTTCAGTTTTTAATTTAGTGAAAGCAAAAAGAACATATTCTCTCAATTTAAGAAATGTATTAATTAAAGAAAATGAAGAAAGAGATTCAATTTTAAATGATTCATCTGAATTAAAGAGAAGTTTATATAAAACAAATGGAAATGAAACAATTTCATTTAGTACTGAAGTAAAATGTTCAAGTTGTAATGAATTAAATGAAGTTAATTTTTCATTAATTTTTGAAAAAAATATTAGTAAAGGATTAAAGTATATATGTAAAAAATGTCAAACAGAAATTATACCACAAATTAAAGTTCAAATTAATGAAGATAAACTTGAATGGTTTGATTTATTAACTCCTTTAGAATTATATGAATCGTTAAGAAATAATTTTATTGTTAATAAATTATTATTTGATGTTCCTAATTTTCATTCGAAACATAAAAATTTATTTTGGAATTCTATATTATATTTTCATATGAAAAATTTATCTTTTGATTTTATTATTCCTTATGAAAATGAAATAGAAAAAATTCAAAGTACTATTTTTAATAGTATTATAGAAGATGTTATTATTGATGATTTTGAAATTCAAAAAGGACCTGAAGAAAATTTTTTGGAAAATAAAAAAGAAAATAATATTGTCAATCCTTTCTCTAAAGTTCATAGAAATAATAGTTTTACATCAAAAAACTATATTTCTCAATCTGAAGAAATTTGTGAAAGAATAGAAGAACAAGAAATTGATCTTTCAAATGGAAAATTAACATTAAATAATAAATAATTCATTTATCTTTTAAATTATTTATTATAAATCTTTATTTAATTCTTTTTTTTATATTATTCCATTAAATAATGGAAAATTATATTCATGATAAAAATTATAATTATAATATTTTAAGTAAATATACTTGTATTCAAAATATTGATAGAATTAAATTTTTTTTAAATGAAAATAACCCTTTAATTAATGCTGTTTCTGCAGGTTATCATTTAAATAAAGAAACACAAATTAAAACTGGTGGTCTTTTCTTTTTTAATATTAACGATGAAGGGAAAATTAATATTTTAGAAGAAAAAACAATATTATTAAATTATGGAATTTTAGATATAAAATTTAACGATAATTATACTAAAATTTTTTCTTCTAATAGTGACTATTCATATTCAATATTCGATTTTGAGAATAAAAAAGAAAATAAATTTATATTAGATGAGGAAAATTATGAAAAGAATAAATTAATATCGAATGATTTAATTGAATTATATAAAGATAATAATAAATGTCTTTTTGGAACTAATGATGGATTTACTTTTTATGAAGATTTAAATAAAAATAAAACAATCTCAAAAATAAAATCACATGAATATGGTTTATGGTCAATATATATAATAAATGAAAATTTATATTTAACAGGAAGTGAAGATTGTTTACTTAAATTATGGGATATTAGAGAAAATAATCAATGTATTTCAATAAATAAAAGCCATAATTCTAGTATTAATTCAATTATTAAATTAGATTTTAATGAAAATATACTTTTAACTGGATCTTATGATGAAAAAATCAATTTTATTGATTTAAGACAATTTAAAAGTGAAATTAAAAAAATTAATACTTATCATATGATTTGGGATATGAGACAAGAAAAATTAAAAGATAAAAATTTAATTTTTATGGCTTGTTCTTATGAAGGATTCAATATTTGGGATTTTAATCAACAATTTGAAATGAATCATTTATTAAGATTACCTGTTACTGAAAAAGAAAATAAATTCCATAAAACTATTGTTTATGGGATTGATATTAAGAAAAAGAAAAATGAAGAAAAAATTAATATTTTATCTTGTTCTTTTTATGATAATTTAATTATGTATTGGGATTTTTTTTAATTATAAAACATATTTTTAATTTATTTATTTTTCTCATCACGAAATTCTGAAATAAAAATAAAAATTTTAAAAATAGAATAAATCAAAATATTCATCATTAATAAAGAAAGATAAAATAAGAGAAATATACAAGATAATAAGTTTTTTTTTACATCAATCCTATATAATTTACTTAGAAAATTAATAAATAATAAATATAGATTTAAGTAAAATTGATAAAAGATAAAATTATAATACAATTTTAATTCCTTTTAAATTATATAAAAAATGATTTTTTTACAAGTTGTTTATCAATTAATTGGATAATAAAGAATTTTAATATTTAATAATATAAAAAATAATTTTATAAAAATAATGAAAAAAATAGAATAATTCTTCAACTAAATTAAATTTTTTAGTTAATATTTATATTTCCTAAAATTTCTTGTCTCATATCACTAAAATTTTTTTGAGTATTTAAAACATAATTATATAATTGTGTCATAAATTCTAAATAATTTTTATTCATATTATTAATACCAATTTTAACATCTTCAATATTACTATCAATATTTATTAAATTTTTTTCATTATTTTGTTTGTCTCTTTCCAATTTACTAAATTTATGACTTAATTCATTTAACCTTTGTTTTATATTATTTAATTCATTTTTTTTCTTAGTTTGATTTTCCAATGTATTTTTATTTCCTTCATCAATGAATTGTTTAATTTCATTGTTTTTTTTATACAATTGTTCAATTTCAGAAATTATTTTTTCAAATTCCAAATTTTTCTTAACAATTAATTCTTTTTTTGAAATAATATTATTATTTGAACTATTTAAATTTTGATTAACGAAACCATATTCTTCAAAAACCGAATAACAATTATTTACTCCTTTGATTAATTCAGTAAAATTTGTATATATCAAATTTAAATTATTTAAATTATTTGTTATATCATTTATATCATTATTTAATAATTCAATTAAATCTTCAGTTTGTTTCA
>JAEEGL011023069.1_pt1 | contig 10905 bp, 6 predicted proteins | sample 9134231 | NCBI WGS metagenome assembly JAEEGL01 (sample SAMN16246548, study PRJNA631951) | gut metagenome | biome: gut microbiome; feature: rumen; material: fiber-attached | host: Bos | place: Iran: Karaj | collected 2018-10
GACTTTGTGTTCGTGTTGTTGAGAAACAATCGTTCGAGAATTGCGACGCGGGAATAATTATTAAATCTGTCGTCGCCGGCAAGAATCCGGTCTAGTAGAACTTCGGTTTCTTCGACAGATTCTGGATGTGAGAGCAAAGCACTGTAGCGGCCTGCGTCCTCATGTTCGAGGATGTCTTCAAGTTCTTCGTTGGCAGGGAGTTTATGGCGAATGAGGCCTTTGGCGCGACTGAGGACGGTAGGATGGCCATGGTAATTTTGTTCGGCTATAAATCTGAGGTATGACGCTAGCCCGGGTATTCGTTCTGTGATATCACCAAGACTCATGATAAAACCTATTGAGTCAGAAAACATTTCTTGACCCGCAGAGTCTTTGAATTCAAAAGCGTCATAGTTGGCGATTGGCCAAAGCGAGCCAACACGTGAGCCGTACGCTGAGAAGATAAAATCACTGATACTCCTCTGGGTATTGTTGTCAGGCTCAGCAAACATCCAAGCACGATTAATGATTTCTCCGACTAGCCAAAAGAGTTGTGCCGTATCTGTGTGGGAGAAATCATCAAATGGAAGCACCTCGACAATGTAGTGTGCGACTGGAAGGATTTGAGAATACGGCATGTCTTCGAGAAAACAGAAGTTGGCAAGAAAGAACTCGATACTACGAGCATCGCCGCGAAGCATATTGCCGTTTTTGTTATAGATTGAATTAATAATTTCCTTTTTTGCACTTTCGGAAAAAATAACTAATTCGGGCTTTTCTAGGAATTTTTCTAAGTTGTCGCTGACAAAAACACTGGTCTTGGAATTGTTGGATTTTTTAGTTTTAACTTCGGTGTAGATATCTTCTATGCGGTAACTTAGCGTAGAGTTCAGTAGATCGAACAACTTTATTCCACCTTTTTTTACATAATTGGCAAAGAATTCGTCAAGCTGGTTCCAGCCAATAGTGTCGATAACATATTTCAGTCTGTAGCGTGCAATGGCTTTTTCTCCGTCTCGTGTGGCGTCTAGAGCAAGATTGAAATCTTGAAGATTGCGAAACTTGAGTAGGCGTATCGCATCCCAGTATTCTGCGACGGTAAACTGGAAGATACCAAGATGATGATCGTTCTCTTCGAGTTGATTAAGATATGCCTCGAAGAAGTCCTGCTCAGCCTTGGATAGTTTCTTTTTTTGTGTATCAAAGTATTTTTTGATAACTTTAACTTCGACTTGGCGCTCTGCGAAATCGGCGACAACTTTGTGATAAACACCTGGATTTGAGGCTGGAATACGGTAAGTCTGTTTAGACTTTTTATAAAGGAAAATTGAATGATCGTCGTCGCGCGCAAAAGTAATGCCGTGTCGTTTCCAAGCTGTGTTCCCGTATCCAGCATATTTCTCGATAAGTATCTTCTGTTTAGTTAGGGAGCCTAAGAACTCGTAGGCTGCCGTATAGATTTCGTTTAACTCTTTTTTGCGCTTGTCGCTCTTGCCATCCAGAACAGATACCAAATAAAACTGGAGAATGCCGTCATCGAGCGCAAAGATACGCGCTGTTCCGCAAGCCCCCATAGCACCAGGCTCGGAGAATTCTGCATAAAGTATAGAGTCTTTGTCTAGGCTATTGATGACATCTATTGTAAGAGGCTTGGATTTCATATATATTATTATAACCTATTTCTAAAGTTTTTGTGGTTTAAGGATTTTTATGTAAAAACACTATATTTAGCGTATTTTGGTATTGACATACGCTATATATAGCGTATATAATGATAAGCATAATCGATTTGAAATAGATAATAAACCTAAATTCAGGAGAGAATAATATGAAAAATATAGTTTATTTTGAGCCTTCAGATGTAGAGAAATTCGACTTTGACCGCTTTGAAAAATCGCTAAAGCGATACGCCAATGTTCCACATGAGGTGATTGAGGAAGCGCTAAAGGATGTCGAAGAATATGGAACTTTGCATGTGAGCCGATTGGTAAAAATTGGTGTTGGGTTAATTGAAGAATATGGTGATACTGCGAGCGCGCAGAACTACTATGACGAGCATAAACAATACTTCGGCGAGAAGTTTGAGAGACTCCGCCGCATTACTGGCTACCTAGTTGGAACATTAGACCGCTGGAATGACGGGAAACGCGCGGAAGAGAGCCAGCGAGTAAAACATTCTGTTAACTCGAGCGTTGACGATTCAACAAGAAACGCTATGCTACAGGATCAAATGCTAGCTTATAATGCTGCTTATGCCGGAAAAGCAGAATAAATTAACTAGCAGAAATAGGAGCGGCTGTTTAGGCTGTTTCTTTTTCGTGCTTTTTATGACGGCGGTGGTGGCGAGCACGAGAAATAATCGTACCAATAATAGCAACCAATGTAAAGGCGACTAGAAGTAAGAACCAGAGCGGGCAGATGTAGATTTGTTTTTCGATTGTAGAGGTTTCGCCTAAATACCTGATGGTTTCCTTAACCGTAACAACGCCTAGACTCGGCAGATTAGTAAGATTGCGTACAAGGTTACGAGTAGAGTATGGCATGATAAGCTCGGTAGTAGGAACTTCGCTTTCATCGGTAGAAAAGATATCTTCTCCAGAGAAGAATTCGGTGACGGTTAAATCAATTTTGGCGTGTTCGTGGATATTTCCTTTGTTTTCTAGAACTGCATCAATAGCAACCTTGGGCGTAGTAGCGAAACCTGGGACATTGTGACTTACGATTGAGCCTTCGTGAACGGTCTTACCTGCCACTTCGCCAAAAATAATACTAGCCATTTCATAAACATACTCAACCATGGCTGGGTCGGAAGATTGGTTATCTGAACTGACCACAATGGCAGCATACTGGCCGCCGCCTGGAGCATCTTTTGGAACGTTAATAGTAAAGTTGACCTCGGTAGATTTGCCTGGGTCGAGTGTGCCGGTTGGGTTTTCGATAGTGACCCACTTAGCGAGCTGAGTCATCTCGGTCTCGGTGACAAGATCGGCATCGTAGCCTTCGCCCTTAACGCCATAAGGCGCCACGGAGACCTTAAAAGAAAAAGGCTCGGCGGAGTTCTGTTGGTTGATAACGGTAATGGAACCAGTAGCTGTCTCGCCTGCCTTGAGAGGCATGGTTTGGCCCATTGGTAGAATTGTAAAAGTATTTGAAGCGTCCATGGGATAATTGTACCAAAAAAACAAAAGTTTGTCAGCTATAAACTGGGTTAATAGAGAGTATTTGATTTCAAGATTTAATCCGCTAGGCAGCGGACAGTAAACCCGTTGTACGTATAGTGGCTGGACGTACCTGGGTAGACGTAGGTACTGCTGAAGCGCTCGTGGTAAGCGCCGTCGGGATTTTCGGCAGTGCCAGACCAATAGAAGCCAATCGCGCCGCGACTGTTAGCCGACGAACTATAGTAGCTCCCAGAGTACACAAGATTGTTAGGATAGACCCTTAAGGCTTTAGAGGCATCTGAACCTTCGGGAGTACCAGTGTAGTTTGGATAGATAGCTGAGCTATAGTTTGCTGGTTTGGTACCACTCATGATGTTAGTGACGAATAGATTCCAGAATTCGTTATTTGCTTCGTTGGATTTTTTGCCACCTTTAGGGAGATGCCAACCAGTTGGGCAAATAGAAGTATTAGTGACGGATTGGTTATAGTACACTCGTGTATCGGCTACTGCAGCAGCCCAAGTGTAGTAGTTACCGTAGGAATAGACGTTAGTGTTTGATGTAGTGTTATTAGCGGTTGGAGAAGCAGTATTATTATTGTTGTAGCGTGGGAAACGATAGCCTTGACTACTACCAGTAATGACTCTTAGGTCGGTAGAAGTAGTGTCGGTAGTATAGAGGGAATTGGCGGTCGTGGAGTCAGAGAAGTTAGCAGTTTCTGGCTCTGCTAGGCCGGCAAAGACATCGCCCCATGCTCCATTATTGCTTTGAGTGTTTGAAGTTGCAATGTTGGCGTCATAGTCTAGTCTTAAGTTTTCTATCATCCACCAGTTACCGTCAGCAAGTTTAGCAACTGCATAAACATCATTATCACGAATGTCTTTAAGAGCGATAACAGTACCATTTGGTGCAGTAGAATAAGGAGCTACCGTATCATCAAAGGTTTGCATAGTAACACCAGTTTCTGCAGCTTTCCAGTTAGCGAAGAGGACTAGACCATTAGTGTACATGTCTTCTGTAAAGGTGATAGTTTCCATAGGACCGTATTGAGTACCAGTACCGTCTTCTTTAGTATTCCAGCCAGTGAAGCCGTAACCAGAGCGAGAGAAGTTGGGGGGCGCGGAGTTGAACTTCGGCGTTAGCTGAGATGTTAGCGGAGGAGTAGGAACCACCTATATCTGTTTTAGTTTGACAAGCCATCGAACCTTCATCCGCACCATTGCCGTAATAGCAGATTTGACCAGTGGAAGCAACTGGAGTAACCGGAGCAGCATGAGCAGCTGGATGAACAAACATAAACTTGACTTTGCCTTGGTAAGTACCAGGTAGTTGAGTAGGAGCAGCGTAAATGTCGAATTTAGCGGAGAAGTTAGCACCAGAAGCGGTATAGTTATCGGCATCAACATCCGTAGCGGAGTCGCGATAGGCTACTTTGGTATAAGTAGTAGGGACTGCGTGAGCAGCAGTATAACCAGTAGTGATTTCTGGGGTGTAGGCGCCAGAAATAGCAGTGAGTGTCATATTCCATTCGGAAGCAGAAGGAGTGCCAGAAGAAGCATTAGATAAAATGTATTGTGGCTCGCCAGAAAAGGAGCCAATTAGTCTATTATCACCATAAGTATCGTTAGAATAACCCACAGCATAGACAGCCAGGCCATTTAAATCATTGCAGACGGCTTTAATAATGGAAGTACCAATAGTCCTGCTAGTGCCTGCCTGCATAGAAATAGAATGATCGTCGTCATCCATAGAGAGTGAGCAGGCGGAAGGAACATCGACGGTAAGGTTTACTATACTGTTATCTTGCGCAACTGCACGAGTAGTAGCGAAAGTCAGTGCGGATATAATAACCAGAAAGAACGAAATAAATGTGGCTTTATATGCTAATGATTGATGATTTTTAGTTATTTGCAGAGTTTTAGCCATGACCTTCCATTATCCTTTAGAATCGTGATAAAAATCACATCTTTATGTTTATAGTATAAACGTAAGCGTAATCTAAGTCAAGGTGATTATGGCTAATTCTGTGCAGAGAAAATGACGTTTTCAAAAAGGACGGATACAGTAAGTGGGCCAACACCGCCAATTCTGGGAGTGATAGCTGATAAATCTTCACGATTACGAACTTCGTCGTCAACATCGCCCATGAGAACACCTTTTTCTGAAGCAGTGCCGGCGTCAACAACAACAGCGCCTGGCTTAATGTATTCATTTTTGATAAGGTGCGGAACGCCAGTTGCAGTGATGACGATGTCAAAATTCTTTAATTCCTCTAGATTATCGCCGCGATGGAACATTTCAGTATGATAGCCTGAATTTTTGAACATCTTATATAGCGGCGCACCTACGAGACGACCGCGTCCGACGAGCGCAATTTTGGAGTGTTCTAAATCAATGTCATAACCAGTAAGGAGCCAGTTAATAGCAGTAGCCGTGGCGGAGTCGAATTTACCATTGCCAGAGAGTCCATCGACGTCTTTTTGAGGGTCTATGAGACTAACAACTTCATCGGTGGCGTCTTTGTCAGTAATCGGTAATTGAACGATCATGCCAGAAATAGTCGGATCGGCATTAGCGGATTGAATTCTTTCTTTGAGCTCGTCGATAGATTTGGCGTAAAAATCTTCAACAGCAACGCCGATGTCTTCGCCATATTGTTGTTTCAATGCGACATATTTAGTAATAACTGGGTTGTCGGAATCACGAAGAATCAATAGCTTCGGAAAGATTATTTTGCCTCGAAGTGAACGAACGACGTGCGCCTGACGTTCTTTGATGTAGCCTGCGAGCTCACGACCAGAAAGATCTTTAACCATTCAATTCCCTTTCTTTGATAATGACGGGCTCTGGCTCGATTTTGAAACCATATTTGTCGTAAATAATTTTAACAATCTCTGCTTCGGCTTTTTCTAGGTCGGCATAGGTTTTAGCAGATTCATTAATGAGAATGAGCGCTGCTTTGTCCGATACTTTGAATCCATGGAAAGATTTACCTTTAAGTCCAGCGTCTTCTAGAAGCCAGCCGGTGTTGATTTTGTTTTCGGTAGCTGTGCGATAGACAGGAATGCCTTTTTTTTCGGCCGCGTCAGCCTCTTCATCGGTCAAGATAAAGTTCTTAAAAAAACTACCGGCAGAGGCAATCTTGGCTGGGTCTGGAAGTTTACTGGCGCGAATTTCCGAGACGGCTTCACGGATGTTTATTGGAGAATAATCCGTGATATGATGTTCGTCGAGATAAGCTTGGAGCGAATTGTAGAAAGGTGGAGTAATCTTGCCCTTCTTGAAGCGAAAAGTGCAAGTAAGAATAAAATAGCGTCCTTTGTCTTTGCCGGAATTAAAAATTGAGTGGCGATAAGAAAAATCGCAATCTTTGGCCGGGATTTCGGCATACTCATCAAGCATCGTATCGAAGACCTCAACGCTTTCGAGCGATCCGGAAACGTCTTGGCCATAGGCGCCGATATTCTGAACAGGAGCTGCACCAACAGTGCCTGGAATCTTGGACATAGCTTCACAACCCGAAAACCCTTTGCCTACAACATACGCAACGAAATCATCCCAGATTTCTCCACCACCAGCTTTAATAATGAGTTCGTCGGCGGTTTCGGAAATAACCTCAAAACCTTTGATGTGGTTGCGAATGATTACGCCACGAAAGCCTTCGTCGAGACCAAGTGAGTTGGCGCCGGTGCCAAGAAAATAGATTGGAAGATTCTTTTCTTCGGAAAACTCGATAGCTTCAGCAGCTTCGTCTGAATTTTCAATATCAATCACGTAATCGGCTGGACCACCGAGACGCATTGTAGTAATAGATGAGAGAGGGATATTTTCTTGAATCTTCATATATATTATATTATAGCATTTTTCTCCAAAGTGTGGTATAATAGCACGGATCTGGTCCGGTAGCTCAGTTGGTTAGAGCACGAGCCTCTTAAGCTTGGTGTCGAGAGTTCGAGTCTCTCCCGGATCACCAACAGGGGAACCTGTGGAAAACTCAGGTTTGAAGATGAAATTAAATGGTGATTTAATCTCAAAAATCACCCTTTTTTGTGCATCAATTTCAAGGTTCGAAACCATATTTCTGACCAAAATGTCCTTTTCGACGAGATCGCCTTTTTCTAACCTTAATTCACGAATTTAGCGAGTTCGAACTCGTAATTGTTGTTGAATCAAGGTTAAATACGCAAAACATTTCAAAGAATATGCGTAACAGAAAAACTCAAATTAAAAAACAGTAGCATTTAGTGGTTTGAGTTATGAAATATATTTCAATACAAAATGTCGAGACGCACGGCACGTTATTCTTGATGGCGGCCAATACATTTTTGTCTTAAATTATGATAAAATATATGATATGATACCGAAGATTCTCGATAACCAAAAAAATTCTTTGGCGGAGGTTTTAAGGGAGGAAGCACCAAAACATAAGCATCTCTCAATTGCAACTGGCTATTGGGATCTTGCAGGGACTCTTGAAATTATAGATGAAATTAAGGATTATGAGTCGATCCGCCTATTAATTGGCGCAGAGCCGTTTAGCTCCAAAAAGCTGAATATTAGTAATCTGTACGAGAATTTTCCTGAACAGGATATTGCTTCTGATCTTGAGAGCATTAGAAACGCAGATAGTGAGAATTTAGAAAAGCTTCACGAAACGGCGCGTGCTTTAGCTAAGCTTGTAGACGACAAAAAGCTAGAGGTACGTGTCTGTAGGAAGCCTTTTTTGCACGCTAAAACCTATATATTTGGAACTTATGATTCAGAATCTCCGGTAGGAATTATCGGCTCCAGCAACTTCACCAGTAAAGGTCTTAGTCTAATCGAGAATGGCGGCAATGCTGAGCTAAATGCAGTTGAGACTGAACCTAGAATTGTGTCGTATCAACCGTTAAACGAGCAACAGCAGCACGGACATCTTAGCTGGTTTGATTCTTTCTGGAACTCAGAGCATGTAGAGCCTTGGTCTGGCGATTTCTCTCAAATACTGCGAGATAGCCCAGTTGGTGATCTTACTTTCGGGCCGTACGACACATATATCAAGACATTGATGGAAGTATTTCCCGACGAAATGATTAAGCTTCCCGAATTGGACTCTAATTCGCAAGACATCCTCTATAAATACCAGAATAGAAACGCTAGCATCTTAATTAATAAGCTCGAAAAGATGGGGATGGCTATTTTGGCTGACTCCGTTGGTCTCGGCAAAACTATTACCGCCGGAGCGGTTATTAGTCACTATATTAGTTTAGGCAAGAACAGGATCGTCGTAATCGTTCCTGCTTCACTAAAAGATCAATGGCGTGACGATTTGCGAAATGTATTTAAGTTAAGTGAAGGCTTTGATTATCAGCTTATTTCTCAACAAGATATTAATTTGATTAAGCAAAAGGCGGAAGATTATCGCCAGCTTAAAGCGAATGTTGATTTGTTTGTAATAGACGAAGCTCATAATTTGCGAAGTGAAGGTAGCGAGCGTCATCAGTGTATTCTCGAGTGGCTTCTAGACAATCAATCGAGCAAAGTTCTCATGCTCACAGCCACGCCTATCAACAACTCGCTGAACGATCTAGTAAGCCTTATTCGTCTTGGCCTCAAAGGTTCTCTTGACTCAGTTATGGTTCCATTTAAAGACCGCAACAACCGCATACAAACGATCGATTTCTTTGATGCTCTGGCAAATATTCAGAAGGCATCGAAGCATAAAGAAGATTTTAAGTGGGACGACTACAAGCAGACGCTTATTAGTGGCATTAGTAGATATCTAGTTCGTTCTACGCGCCAAGGCGTAGAAGCCGAAGGATCGTTGGTGACAAAAGATGGTGAAGCTCGTCATTTTCCTCAAAGTGATGTTAAAAATGCTAGCTATTCATTCCCAGAAGATATTTCATCGGCAATTGCAAGGAATATTGACGTCGAGACAGCGAGATTAAATGGCGTAGAAGCAAGGAAAATCGACGTTGATGCCATTACGCTCGAAACGCAACGCTCGAGACACCCATTAGATTTTGCGGCAGAATACGTCTCCAATGAGGAAGTTATGGGTGTAATTCCTAATATGTTCCAGTTAATTACACTTTTAGGCTTCACGCCGTATCGTGCTGAAGTATATAGGCATGAGTACTACGGGAAAACCCCTGCGGAACTAAAGGCGCTCCTCGCCAACTCCAAAGGCGATATATCTAGGACTATTAATATCCAATTGGCGGTCCACAATATGTTGCAGGTTACATGGCTAAAGCGCCTTGAGTCTTCAACCTATTCTCTTGCAAAATCAGTAAATAAATATAAACAACGCCTAGAAAAGTTTATCGAGTATCTAGATAAAGGCTACATTATTTCGTTCAAAGATATTTCCATTCTAGAAAATGAATATGGGGAAGATTTAGAGAGGGCTTTTGATGATTATGAAGAATTCGTAAAAGAACTTGGGGAAAGTACTTCGCCTGAAGAACTAAAAAAGAGGGGCGTCGAAAGAAAAATCGCTGATAGTGATAGATATAATATTGAACAATTACGTATAGACTCAAATAGAGACCTAGTTATTTGTGATCTTATGGATAGATGTCTTTCTATGCTTACTGGTCAGCAGGATACAAAGATGGTAAGGTTCGTAGAAGACATTAATCAGTTAATTAACACCGGTAAATATGGCAAGAAAGTCCTGATCTTTAGCTTCTTCGCTGATACTATAAATTATCTAAAGGATAATCTACGGTATGTTTTGGGTGATAAGATTGATGTCTTGGAACGGGCTGAATTCGTTTCTGGGCAGAACTCCAAGGTAGATGCAATAACGAAGAGATTTTCGCCTATTTCAAAGAAATATAAACTCAAGGATGATGAAAAAGAACTTGATTTTCTATTTGCAACAGATATTCTTTCTGAAGGTCAAAACTTGCAAGATGCGGCGATATTAGTTAATTATGATCTTCACTGGAATCCGGTTCGTATGATCCAAAGAAACGGTCGTATTAATCGCCTTGGCTCTAGTTTTTCCGAAGTATTGATTTCAAATATGACTCCAGAAGACCATATCGAATTGTATCTCAGATTAGTTTCTCGTCTTGAAAGTAAAATTTCGACTATTAAGAACTCTGTTGGCCTTGATCAGGGCGTCTTAAGCAATGATGATGTTAATCCAATAGAGTTCGTTGAGAGTATGAAGAATCTGTATGGAAATGACGGGAAAGTCGCGACTGAGACCATGAAGGATCTTGATAAAGACGATGATATTCTGTCTTGGACTAATGATCATGTGTTTGTCTTGAGGAATTATTTAAATAATACTGACGATAAAGAAATCGATAGAATTAAGAAAATTCCAATGGGAAAATGGTCTTATTTGCCATATAAATCTTCGTTTGAGTATGGTCGCGTGATTAGCTTACAGAAAGCAATTGGTAAAACCTCTATCACGAATCAACCAATAACTCAAACGTTCTTCACGTCAAGCGAGCCTATTGATCCGTATGTGACCGAGATTTTGGATGAACAAGAAGCCTTAGACTTTATTAAAACTACGCCTGACGATAACGAGCGTAAGCCAGATAAAATCCACACCGACAGGCAAGCTATCGCCAATCGCGCCTCAAGAACAGCTAAAAGGCGCGCCGAAAGTAATGACAATATCTATACCCTCACACCAAGTAAAGTGCGTGCGGTTGAGCTTATGGAGACGAAGTATAGAGAGCCAGGAGAAATCCCTGTGCGAGCTATTATCGAGAGAAATCTAAGAGATTCGCGACACAAACGCCAGTTTGAAAAA
>JAEEGL011220996.1_pt1 | contig 10905 bp, 7 predicted proteins | sample 9134231 | NCBI WGS metagenome assembly JAEEGL01 (sample SAMN16246548, study PRJNA631951) | gut metagenome | biome: gut microbiome; feature: rumen; material: fiber-attached | host: Bos | place: Iran: Karaj | collected 2018-10
AGAGAACCGCAGATAAGCGGCTGTCCGAACTTGTTACCAAAGTCCGATGCACCATTAGACGCCTTAATCAGGATCTGCTCTGGAGTCTGATAGAGCCACTTGCGCTCTTTCATAGGCTTTTCCCATGAGCGGCTCTCATCATTGCGGGGATATGATGTCATATAGACTGCAGTACCTGCTATAGGCCATGAACCTGTACCGCCACCCATACGGTCGCGGATCTCACCGCCTGTACCGGTCGATGCGCCGTTGAACGGCTCAACCGTGGTGGGGAAATTATGTGTCTCAGCCTTAAGTGATATTACGGTCTCAATATTCTTTATTATGAACCAGTCTGATGTGGAGTGATCGGCCGGAGCGAACTGCTCTACAACCGGTCCCTGTGCAAATGCCACATTGTCCTTGTAGGCCGAGAGGATGCGGTTGGGGTTCTCCAGTGTTGTCTTCTTAATGAGGCTGAACAGGGATGACTCCATCTCCTTGCCGTCAATTATGAACTTTCCGCCGAATATCTTGTGGCGGCAGTGCTCCGAGTTGATCTGCGCAAATCCGAACACCTCGCTGTCGGTCAGCTTGCGACCAAGCTCACCCTCTACCTTATGGAGGTAATCAATCTCCTCCTTGGAGAGTGCCAGACCCTCCTGCTCGTTATAAGAGTCCAGATCATCGATAAACAGGATTGGCTGCGGCTTGATATCAACAGTGAATATCTTCTGGTCAAGTCCCTTGTACAGGCGCTGCAGCATGGGGTCGTAGTCTGCATCGGCGCTGGCTACCGGGAAATACTCCTCTATACGGCTTATGCCCTTGAGTCCCATGTTCTGGGTAATCTCAACGGCATTGGTGCTCCAGGGGGTAATCATCTCACGGCGCGGTCCCACAAAGAAGCCTTCCAGTGATTCCTGATCCAGAGCATCGGCATTTCCATAAAGCCAGCTCAGTTTCTTAACATCCTCTGCCTGCAGTTTTGAAGCAGTCTCAGTGGCAACAATCGTGCCTGTAGGGTTCTTGAAAAAGATAATCATTTCAGTTACAAAATTTTGATGTGCAAAGGTACACTTTTTCGGCCTTATTACCCTTACTTACATTCTCTATTTATCAACATATATCATTTGAAAAACGCTTCAATCAAATCATTCTAAATTTTTGCTTATGTTTGTGCCGATTATAAAAAGGATCAACCAGGCAGGTAATCAACCTGCAACAACCCACTTTTGTGGGTAAAGCCAAAGAATGAAAGAGAGCATTGGAAAGGTATTAGTTAAAGCCATACGCACTGGTAAGTGGGTATATGTGACCTATGCAGGCGATGGAAATGCCAAGAAATATTTCTGGATTTCGATCGAAGACATAGAGTTCGGCCAAGAAATACGGCTTAGCGTATCAATGTACAACCCTGACAAGAATGTTGACGATGCCATTCAGGCAAAGTTGTACTTCAACAAGATTCAGACAGCAAAAATTCTGGATTTCACCGAATATGATGTACCCGATCAGCTGTTAAACAAGCTGGATCAGAACATGAATGAATACGAATGGTTGAAGTATGAACAAGACATCAGCTATTTGCTTGACTACTATGAAGAATGCAACTGGTTTGACAAGGATCCTTATCAAAAGGAACACATTACCATTCCGGGCATTGATTATAATGTCCTGCTCAAAGACAAATCTTTTGCACTCAGCACTGAACAAAAAGCACTCCTCACCAAGTTATACAAAGGTTACGTCAGAAATGACAAATCATCACTGTTCTATGAGTTTGCCATTTCAAGGTTGGCCATTAGTAAGACGAGCAACAACAGGATATATATTGTCTCCTACAACAACGTCTATTACAATCCCAAAGAAGGTGTTTTAAATTTGGACAAGACCTTGCGCTTCAACAAGACATTCCTGTTTAAGAAACTGACTGAAATAAGTACGATGTCAAGTGAAGCCAGAGCCACTTTGCTCCAATACACCGATATGGATGTTGACAAATTCATAGAGCAATACAAAGAGAATCCGGCTTGGGGTCAGGAGGTTATCAGGGATAATCTCAGGTTTGGCGAGATAATAGACACCATGCCGAACATGATGATTATTGAGCGCGATATGCCCGTTGATGTAAGAACGACATTTGATGCAATCCTGGACAGATACGACAATGGCAAACTGAATGTACCGCTCAAGTCATTCTTTGGCATGATAACCGGACGCGACAATCAGCGCCGCAAGGAGCCAAATATTATCATTTGCGATGACAAAATAAATGTAGACCAGACACGAGTGCTTTATAATGCGATGAAGCAACCCGTCACTTATGTACAAGGCCCTCCGGGAACAGGTAAAACACAAACCATCCTGAATGTAGTTCTCAACGGCTTCTACAACGATAGGACCATGATTGTTTGTTCATCGAACAACAAGCCCGTTGACGGAATATTGGAGAAATTGCAGATAGATTACTGGAATAGACCAATCCCCTTCCCGTTCCTCAGGCTTGGCAACATGGACCAAGTTGACAAGGCTCTGGATAAGATCAGGGAATTATTCTCATACGAATCAAATTTTGAGCCCAACGACGAAAAGATTGATTGTATTAAATCGTCTACAAACACCAAGAACGAACAACTCTGTGAGATACTTAAACGACAGGAAAAACATGTAAAACTGGAGAGTTTTTACAAAGATGCCGTGCAGTTGCAGAAGAACGTCAATGCGATGGGCGTCAACAACCAGTTTTCGAGAAACATTGATAAGCACCTCAAGGAACTGAAGGCTGAATTAGACAAAAATCCGGAAGTTAAGAACGAAGAGGTATTGAAACTTTTCACCCCATTACTAAAGGATACTCAACTTATTCAATGGATGTACTTTACATCGCTCAAACACATTCGACTCCTGCAAAGGCCATCATATAATGATTTGCGTGGAATCTGCGATATTCAGGACAAAGAATCAAGGATACGCTCATTCAATGATTGGTTAGCCAATGATGATAACATGAAACGCTTCACCAAGGTCTTCCCCATCATTTTCACGACCAATATATCGGCCCAAAGACTGGGTACACCTGATTTCATGTTTGACCTGGTTGTGATGGATGAAGCCGGACAGTGCAACGTATCACACGCATTAATTCCAGTAACAAAAGCCAATTCGTTATTGTTGGTTGGCGACCCGGAACAACTACGGCCGATAGTGGTAATTGAGGATTCAATAAACATAATGCTCAGGGAGAAGCATTCTATCCCTCAAGATTACGATTACAAGAGAAATTCCATTCTTGACGTAATGCGTAATCACGACTCCATTTCCCAGTACGTGTTATTGAAATACCACTACAGATGCGGCAGATGCATCATTAACTTCTCAAACAAGAAGTACTACGAATCAAAGCTGGATCTTACTCCCATTAAAGAAAACGGAGACCTGCTACTGCTGAATGTCAAGAACGTGAACAGTGCTGTAAAGAATCAAGCTTGGGAAGAAGTTGAAGCCATTATTGACTACCTGAAGAGGAACGGATATACCAATACTAAAATCATAACTCCATTTGCAAATCAACGGGAATTGATTAACAACAGACTTCGTGAGGAAAACATAGAGGGCATATCTTGTGAAACAGTGCACGCTATGCAAGGCGGTGAAAGCGACACTATAATCCTTTCAACCGCCCTATCTACCAGCACAAGGGACAAGACTTTTGAGTGGATAAGGAACAATACTGAACTTATCAATGTTGCTGTCACAAGAGCAAAGAAGAAACTCGTATTGGCTTGTGATGAAGAAGTATTGTCAAAATTGGCAAAAGGCGAGCACAGCGATCTTGTTGACCTTGTCCAGTATGTTAAGAGCCAAGGTAAAACAGAAGTACCACTTAATGAGGAGCTAAAAGTTGAATTAGGTAAATCCAACAACAGTTATTACGAGAAGGAATTCTACAAGACCATCTCACAGTTTTGTTCCGTACATCAAACATTTGAAGCAAAGCGTAATGTACCGTTCAGCACAATCTTTGCAGATGACAATGAACTAAGTCAATTACAATACGAGTTTGACTGCGTACTATATGAGAAGAGATGGTTCTCACGTACCCCTATTCCCAAAATTGTGATTGAGATTAATGGCGGCGAACATTTTGGGAACAAAGCACGTGAAGCTGCCGATAAGCGCAAATCAGAGATCTGCAACAAAAAGAACATCACATTCCTGATGATACCTAATACGTTCGTCAAATCTTATGAGCAACTACGCGAAATCATTCTTAGTTCTAAAGATTTGGCTAATACACAGTTGTCCTTGCTGGATGAGATGGAGAAGAACGGCACGTTCTGAATTCATCTTACAAAGCAATATTGGAATACTATATCTGATCCTTCAGAGCAGTCGGATCACGGCGCACATCCCAAAGATCAACAACTTCAATCTGGTTTTCTGCAACCCAATAAATGATTTTGTTCAAATGATTCATCACGTAACTGCGATACATCTTTGTATAGTCTGCAAGCAAAGGTTCAGGCTTACCCAAATTAGGATTCTCACCTAATAGGCGGCTTACATTACGGACCTCATTGATGAATTGATCCCTACTCTCTTTTCCGAATTCCTTATTGATGTATCGTGCTGTTTTTCTTACCTCGTTTTGAGCAAATGGTATCCAGATTACTTTCATTCTTTTACTGTTTTGTCTTTTTCATGTCTTCTGCAGCAAATTCCGCTTCTAATTCTCGTATCATCTCTTCGCTGTCAATTCCAAGCCCCGCGGCCGATTCGCTTTCGGCTATCTCCATACGTGCTCGAATCTCCTCCATGGTGTAAGGTTTAAGTTCCTGTTTTTCATTTTTCTTGGCATAGTCGGTCAGCCGCTCACTCAGCCAAAGCATATTGCTAGTGCTAAGAGTGTCGGTCAGATAATCCAACAAGCCCTGTAATGTTGCTGTACTCATTTCGCGTATTCCTTTTAGTGATTAGATATTGCAATAATACGACTTTTACTTGAAACTTAATCTAAATAACCGTCTCTAATTGTTTATCTTTGCCCCTGATTTATCCAGGGATGAAAGATTTTGCAGCAATAGATTTTGAAACAGCAAATAGCGAGCGTAGTTCTGTATGCTCTGTAGGTGTAATCATTGTGCGCGACGGTGAGATTGTGGACTCGTTCTACTCGCTCATAAAGCCGGAGCCCGATTATTACAACTATTGGTGTCAGAGGGTGCATGGATTATGCAGCCGCGATACGGACGGAGCACCGGTATTTCCCGATGTCTGGGCCAAGATTGAGCCGATGATTCAGGGGTTGCCCCTTGTAGCGCACAACAGCCCGTTTGATGAAGGCTGCCTTAAGGCTGTGTTCCGCACATATCAGATGGATTATCCCGATTATGAATTCTACGATACGCTATGCTGCTCACGCAGAAAACTGCCATCGTTAGCAAACCATCAGCTACAAACGGTTGCCGCTGCTTGCGGTTATCAGCTGGAGAACCATCACCACGCACTGGCCGATGCCGAGGCCTGCGCCTGGATTGCCCGGGAAATCCTGTGAAAAAACGGGGGATAAGCAAAAATGATACAATTGGGGCCTGTCCCCTTTTGTACTTTTTCGGTAATTTTGCAATCCGTTTACAGAGAAGGATAATACGTTTATCCATAAACAAGAATGAACAGAATAATCAGGACAATCATATTTCTGACCCTATTACCGCAAACATTGATTGTAAGAGGGCAGGAAGATACCATCTACTCTACCATCCCGGAGGTCACCCTCATAGAACACCGCAACCTGTCGGCCATAAGCGGTACAATGGCTTCAGGACTGCGTATCGACGCCAAGTTGATGGAGACATATCCCAAGATGTTCGGCTATACTGACCCCATTCTCTACCTCCAGTCGCTGCCCGGAGTATCAACCAACCCCGAACAGTCCGGAGGCCTACATGTGCAAGGCGGTGAAACATCTCATAACATCATAACCGTATCAGACATTCCGGTCTACGGAAACATGAATTTTACCGGTCTGTTCTCTCTTTTCAACCAGGACCATCTGCCTAAAGCTGAGTTCAGCACGTCAACCAGGACACCTCATATCGGTGCCTATCTGTCACTTGACCATGTTGACACCATTCCGGCACGCCTGTCTGGAACCGCATCGCTGGGACTAATATCCGGACAGGGTACACTGCATGCCCCTCTGTCGGCCGATACATACCTGACCCTCTCTGTCAGACGCTCATTCATCAATGCCATTTACGGACCGTTGCTTGAGTATGACGGCAATCCATTAAGATACGGGTTCACCGATGCCAACGTAACTCTGTTACACCGGATAGACTCGCGCAACACTATAGATCTCAACGCCTTATGGAGTCATGATATTGGAAAGACCACATACGGTATTGCAAAGATTGACATGAATTGCTATTGGGGTAACACGCTGGCATCACTCAGATGGAGGCACCAGGGCAGGACAGTCAAATCAAAGACTTCAGTCTTTCTTTCCAGATACAACTTCCTGGGCAACATACGTAATGAGATAATTAATGGCGATATGAACGCTCATATAACCAATACCGGAGTAAGCACCGCCATCAACCTGCCGCACAATTACAACCTTGATGCCGACCTGAGCCTGTTCCGCATACTGCCTCAGGATCCGCATGTTACTGACAATAAGGTAATAATGCCCTCCCAGCCCGTCCAGAAATCATTCCTGGGCAATCTGGCTATCAACCGACAGTTCAGAGCCGGGAGAAGTTGGGGTTTTACTCCGCATCTGCTTCTGTCTGCATACAATGTGAATGAAGGATATGAGTGCGTAAACCTGGACCCTGCGCTCACAATAGGACTCAACCTGTACAGATACGGTTCGTTCACTGCCGAGTCCGGCATTAAACACCAGTATCTGAGCCAGACAGGCATGACAAGTGCAGGGCTGCCTAACGAGTTCTGGCTATCCGCAGGCCGATATTACAAGCCTCAGCAGTCGGTTTTCGGAACCCTAACATATGACTTGGATTTCAAGCAGTCCATGTATGCGCTTTCGGTCCAGTTATACGGCAAACTGCTTACCAACCAACTTGAATATACCGGATTCCTGTTTGACCTGCTTACCCATCCATACAGGCTTGAGGACAACCTACTGATATGCTCAGGATACAATTACGGAATAAACCTGATGATTGCCAAGCAGGCCGGCAAGGTTACCGGATGGATAAGCTACTCATACGGCCAGTCTATCCGGCGGGGTGACGGAGAGTTGTTCCCCTCCTACTTCCACTCATCCCACGAGCGGGCGCATGAACTCAACACCGTCTTTTCTTATAAGATCGGCAAGTTTGATCTGGGAGGCAATCTCACCATGGCATCGGGCAACCCCTATACTCCGCCCAAGAATCTGTATCTGCTCTCCAACTCTCTGCTCATCTATTATGATGACTTCAACTCTGCCCGACTCCCCATGTATATGCGCCTGGACCTTTCGGCTACATACAACCTGCCACGCCGCCGTAACCTGGAGCAGAGCATCAACCTGTCGGTATTCAACGCCACTGCCCACAAGAACTACAACATGGGATACATAAGAGCCGATGAGGACGAGTTGACCATACGATACAAACTGGCAAAACTTGTAATCCCCGTTATACCCTCAATAAGTTATTCATGCAGATTCTGAGAAATATAATAAGTCCCATACTGGCAATACTGTTAATGGCCGCCTCATGCACGCCTGAGCTTGCAGATTCACCCGAAATGATTGTCGTTGAGGGATGGATAGAAAGCGGCAGTGCCCCAATGGTGTTTATAACATCATCAGTATCCGTCAACTATGACAGAAAGAAGATGAATGACCTTATCAGTCATGTAGCCCTGAACGCAAACGTTACGGTAACACACAATGACCAGACATACACGCTCCTGCCTAGTCTTAAAGACGAATACCTGCTGAAATTATGCTATACCACAGATGCTCTGAAAGGGGAATCGGGAGGTACATACCATCTCCGTGTTGACTGGAAAGACCGTTATGCCGAAGCCGTAACCACAATCCCCCAGCCTGGAAGCATAGACTCGATAGCTGTAGAGAGACACAGTTCCGCAGATACCCTGTATCTGGTCAAGGCACATGTGGTACCCCATCCCGATGTCAGATACTATCGCTTTTTCAGCATGGACGTAGAGCGTGATGATACATACCTGGCTTCATATATGGGCACGTATTACAGCCGCCTCAACAATGACATGGCGGTCGTCAACCGAGGCAATTCCGATCCCATAGCCTTACCTGACTATTTTTACCACCTTGGCGACAGCGTCAGTTTCAAGCTGGCATCTATGGACTCCATAGCATACCGGTTCTGGAGCAAGCATGATGAGAACGTTATGTTCAGCCATGTGGCACTATTGCCCTACTCCAGCAATCTGACAGGCAATATTGAGGGCGGACTGGGATACTGGTTCGGATACGGTATCAGCACCTACGGGCTCCGCATCAGGTAGTTACTAAAAACATATAACTGAGGACTGTAATTTGTACTGTTTGTACTATTTTCGCGGTATAAAATGATTTTTAACATTGTCGCGACTGCTTTTCAGTATTTATCATGCGGTAACAGCACTAACCGGAAGGAAGCAATTCATTAATAACCTTATACAATTGTTTTATGAAAAGACTATTTATTACATCATTCGTTGCCCTTTTTACATTGGGTATCACCGCACAGGAGAACATGGAAGCTTTGAGTCACCTTTCCGTAGGTGTTGAGGCAGGACTTCACGGATTCGGAATTGAGGCAGCAATGCCGGTTCACAAGAGTCTGGTAGTAAAAGCCGGCGTCAATTTCCTTCCGGGAGATCTTTTCTCCACAGACCTCAGTCTGGATACGGAAGAGCTTAAAAATGCCCAGGAAGATTTAGAGAAAAACGGCGGCAAGCATTTTGATCATAAGTTCGGAGACGAGGCTATCATCAATGCCGGTCTGGGACTCGGATTGACAAACCTCAAGCTCATGGTCAACTGGTATCCGTTTGAAAAGAGACGTTTATATCTGGCCGGTGGTTTCTATTATTCCCTTAACGATGATCCTTTCATCAAGATTAGCGGTCAGACCACAGATAATGACTGGGCTGCACTGCAGGAACTGCAGGCAATGGATCCTAACGGCGACCATGAACTGGGCCTGGAAGTAGGTGGCCAGAAGTATTCAGTCATTGAGAAAGACGGTTGCGGCTATATGCAGGCTGACCTCAGGATGGATCCTCTCAAGTACTATCTGGGTCTTGGCCTTGGACGCGGCATTCCAAATAATAGAATCGGATTACAGTTTGAGTTAGGCGCAATGATTTACAGCAACGCCACATTCTTCTGCCAGGATAAGGAGATAACAAAAGAAGGACTTTCAGAACAGTTCGGTGAGAGCGTAGAGCAGATATTTGATTTCATGGATCAATATCCCATTTATCCGCAACTCACAATCCGTCTGAACTTCCGGGCATTCTGAATAAAGGCTCCGCTTAAAATTAGCGGAGCTTTTATTTAAGCTTCGCTTGATTGCATTACCTTTGCAGTCTGAAATGAGAAGACGGTGGAGAAAGAGTATAATTCTATAAGGGTAAGGGGTGCAAGAGTCAACAACCTCAAGAACATATCGGTTGATATTCCGCGCGATACCTTTACCGTCATAACGGGTCTTTCGGGATCAGGCAAGTCATCACTGGCCTTCGACACGCTGTATGCCGAAGGCCAGCGCCGTTATGTTGAGTCACTGTCGTCATACGCCCGCCAGTTTCTGGGCCGCATGAAGAAACCTGAGTGCGATTTCATCGAGGGTCTTCCGCCCACCATTGCCATCGAGCAGCGCTCCGGCAACCGAAATCCCCGCTCTACCGTAGGTACCCAGACAGAGATATATGAATATCTTAAGCTGCTCTTTGCACGCATAGGCCGGACCATATCGCCCGTAAGCGGCAAGGAGGTCCGCAAGCACAGTGTGGATGATGTGGTAAACTATATGCTCTCTCAGCCCAAAGGCGTACGCTTTACCGTTTTGGCGCCGATGCCCATGCGTGGAGGGCGCAACCTGGAGGAGCAGCTGCGCACATCGCTCAAGGAGGGATTCACCCGCATTGAGTACAAGGCTGATATGATCCGCATTGAGGATCTCCTGGCAGACAGCAAGCAGTTGGCAGAACTCTCCAAGCACACCAAGGAGATTTACCTGCTCATTGACCGCCTCACAACCGATGACTCAAAGGAGACTCTGAGCCGGTTCACAGACTCTGTAGAGACCGCATTCTTTGAGGGTGGCGGCGAATGCGCGCTGCGTTTTTACGACACTGACGACACTTCACTTCATGAGTTCAGTAACCGCTTTGAAGCAGACGGAATCAAATTTGAGGAGCCTACCGACAACCTGTTCTCATTCAACTCGCCAGTAGGAGCTTGCCCCAAGTGCGAGGGATTCGGACGTATAATAGGCATTGACGAGTCACTGGTCATTCCCAACCGCGCACTGAGCGTTTATGACGGCGCCGTGGTATGCTGGCGCGGTGACGTGATGACCGGATGGAAGGATGACTTTATCCTTCACGCACAGGAGCACGATTTCCCCATATTCACACCATATTACCAGCTTACACAGGAGCAGAAGGATTACCTGTGGCACGGAAGCGGCCGCGGCCAGGATGAACGGGGATGGGAGGAGACCTGTATTGACAATTTCTTCCGTATGCTGGAGAAGAGCCAGTACAAGATCCAGTACCGCGTCATGCTGGCCCGTTACCGCGGCAAGACACTCTGCCCCGAATGCCACGGATCACGCTTAAGGAAAGAGGCCGGCTACGTAAAGGTTGGCGGCCGTTCCATCAACGAACTGGTAGAGATGCCCATATCGGACCTTAAGATATTCTTTGACAACC
>JAEEGL012825569.1_pt1 | contig 10905 bp, 16 predicted proteins | sample 9134231 | NCBI WGS metagenome assembly JAEEGL01 (sample SAMN16246548, study PRJNA631951) | gut metagenome | biome: gut microbiome; feature: rumen; material: fiber-attached | host: Bos | place: Iran: Karaj | collected 2018-10
CCGTCCTCGCCCACAGCGGCGTCAGCGCCGGTATCGACGGATTCCTTCAGCACCGCCAGCTGATAGCTGCCGTTGATCTGGCCGGAAGCAGCGGGGGCCCAATAGCCTTCCGCCGTGCGGTACAGCAGCGTGCCGATAGCCAGTTCACCCTGTCCGGGCAGAAGCGGCACGGTTATTTTTTCCGCGCCCTGCGGATCCGCCAGCAGGTTGGATTCGGTCTTCTGACCAATGGTTTCAAAAAGATTAGCCATGATTCTGTTTCCTCCTTTGTCTGGTGTTTTCCATGCTCATCAGAACATGGATTCGTTCTTGCTGGTTGTCGCGTAACCGGCCATTTCCTGAGCGAAGGCTTTGATTTCTTCGTCTTCGGACCTGGTGGTGTCGCTGGGGCTTCCGCCGGATACATTCGCGGCGGGGGCGGTTTCATTCTGGCGCTGGTTAATGAAGGTGTTTCCCTTTTCCTTCATCGCCTTCACAACGGCCTTCTGGAAGTCAATCGCGCTGGTCCCGTTCTTCTTGGCCTCTTCGGCCATGCTCTCATAGCCCGGGACGCACAGGGCGTCGATCTCTTCCATCCGCTCCCGCTCCGCCTGAATCGCGCTGTTGCGGATTTCCTCCGCCAGCGCCGGGTTCTCCGTGAGAAGCTGATCCCTGGTGATGTCCTTGATTTCCATGGTAGGTTCTCCCTCCTTTGTCGTATTTACAGACGAAAACCCGGCAACTGGATCTTCGTTACTGCCTTTGTTTTCTTCGGCCTCCGCCGAAGGTGTGTTTTCCGGTTCCTCTTCCCGGATCTGGATATCCTCCGCCACTCTCGCGTACATGGTCCTCATCAGGTCCATATCCCGCCCCGTGACGCAGGCGGCCACAGGTTCCGCTTCCAGCAGCTCATCACAGAAATGGTGCTCCACGGCCTCACTGGCTTTGAACCAGGTGGTGTCATCCATCCATGCCTTGATCTGCTCTTTGCTTTCCCCGGTCTTCTGCGCGTACATATCATGGAACTGTTCTTCCAGGCTATGCAGGTGAACAACTTCCTTTTCGATTTCCTCCGCGTTCCCCCAGGTGATTGTCATGGGATTATGGATCATGAATTCGCTGCCGCTGGCAATTACCACATGGGCCCCGGGAATTGTAGCGAACAGTGTCGCCGCGCTGGCGCACAGTCCCTCAATCATCACGCGCACTTCTTCAAAGCCCGCATTAATCACCATGCTCCGCATGGCAACCGCCGCGTATACTTCGCCGCCGCCGCTGTTGATCCGCAGGTTCAGTTTCTTCGCGCCATTCTTCACGGCGTCCTTGATGGCTTTGTCAAAGTCGCCGGTTGTGGTTTCATCGCCCCACCACTTTTCAGAGGCGATCTCGCTGTAAACCATAACCTCCGCCGTGTCTTCCTTTTCCGCGGACATTGTGAATTTCAACCGGTAAAATTCCTTATTCATCTTCTTCCTCCTGTCCTCCGCCGCCGTTCGTCCGGATCTTGTCAATCAAATCCTGAAGGTCCGCCAGCTCCGTGATTTCCTTCCGCCGCTGCCGGACGTTCTCGGACCAGTCATTGCCGTTATATTCCGCGGCTTCCTGTTCCTGGGTTGTAATGTTGTTGGCAATCCGGGCCGCCGCCGCGTTGATTTCCTTCAGCGGATCCACATGGCCCATGGTCGCGCCGATCCATTTGCACCCGCTCCATGCCTTTCGTACCATCGGATCATCAAAAAATCCTGGCGCGTTGATTCGTCCCAGGGCCACCGCCTCAGCCAGCCAGGCTTCATAAACCTTCTGGTTGAACTGCCGGTCAAACCGGCTGCGGTAAACCTTCACCGTCCGGTTAAAGTCCAGCAGAGCCGCCCGGGCCGCCGTGTAATTGCTCTCATACTTTTTGACCAGCACTTCCTTCGGGATTCCCAGGCCGCTTCCGCGGATCATAAACTGTGTGTTCACAAAGCTCTCAAAGGCCGTGTTGTTCCGAATAGGATTGACCGTCGTAACGCTCTTTCCGGGAGGCAGGTCATATATCGCGCCTGGGGCCAGTTCAAGGTGAAGTTCATCATTCGTCACCTTTTCTTCCTCGCTGATCGCGTCCTCCATGCCCGCCTTGCCGTCATCCTCGTTGCTGGTCAGGAAAACCGTCAGCATGGCGCTTACTACATTCGCCGCCAGTTCTGCGTTCATGTACCGGTCAAGCTGTTTCAGCCCTTCGATCTCACTGGCGATAAACGGGATCCCGCGCCGTTGTTCCGGACGTTCCCAGGTCATAATGTGCAGGATGTTCGGGAAGCCCGTATCCTTGCCAAAGGCATCAATCGGTTGCCAGGTCAGTTCCGTGTTGTCGTTCTGGCTGTTCGGATTCCGGCTGGAAATGTGATACCGGATCACCGCGCCTTCCTTGTCAATCTCCACGCCGTCAATGATCCTGCCGCCGCTGTTCGTTTCCTGGCTTGTGCTGTCACCGCCGCTGTCCGGTGTGCTGCAACGGTCCGCTTCCAGCAGTCGAAGGGTTGTCTTGTACGGCGTCTGCGGGTTCTCCTTCATTCCGAACAGGCTGAACACATCCCCGCTCATCAGCATGGACAGGAAGGCAAGCGCCTGGATATCATAGAAATCCTTCTGCCGTTCCGCGTCGCACATAACGCTTTCCGCCCACAGGTTGAATTCCCGCTTCAGGGTTTCCTCCGCCTCATCTGCCGCTTCATCTGTCAGCCCCAGGAATTTCCTGTCAATCTTCGGTTTCGGCAGGATTCCCCATCCCGTAGTGGCAATGCTCAGGGTTTGCGGCCCGCTCCGTCCGACGCCGCCGCCGGTAAACAGGTCCCTCGCCCGCTGCCTCAGCGTGGAAGAATACAGGTCAATGTTGTCCTCCGCGCTTCCGGGATCCAGCAGCCAGCCAATCATACTGTTCAGTGTCGTGCTCGCCCCGTGCCGTCCGTAACTCATCTTCGGGCTTGCGGTTTTTCTTCCGCCGGAAGGGTTCCCCGGCGCGTTCTCCGGCTTTGTGAGCTCTTTATTGCCGGAAAACAAAAAGCCTACGCGCTCGCGCAGGCTCGCTTTTTCGTTTGCCATGGTCTACCCTCCCGTTATAAATCTCTTGGAACCACCCGCGTAACCCGGGAAGTCCGGACCTGGCCGCTCAGGGCTTCCACCATGTTCGTCCAGTACCGTTCTTCTTCCCGCAGCTCCTTCAGGTCAAAAGCTGTGAATTCACGGGTCCCGATCCGGTAACTCTTCGCGCCTCCGCCGCTCAGAAGCTCCCTGTGTGCTTCCTGGCAAAGGGATAACATCTGCCTTGCCTCTGCCAATGTATAAGCTGCCATGCGAATCCCCCTTATACTGTAATTCCTTTGCTGACTATCCGCCGGTTTTGCCGCCGCTCCACCTGTTTCCTGGTGACAATCTGGACCTCTTCCTCTCCCTTCAGGCGGCCTTCGATCTTGTCAAACGGCCAGCGGAAGTATTTGAAAGCGGCCCGGGCATAATTCCGGCAGTCCAGCGGTTCATTCCGCTCATAGGTTTTTTCCCAGGTCATAACCGCCTTTCCGCCCCTCCGGTGCAGGACCAGCTTTTCAGAAATCAGTCCCCGGAAATATTCCTGGTCATATCCGGCTTCATAGTCCCGTGGAAAGTGCATATACCGCGCTCCCGGCTTTTCCACCGCCGTCGCGCTCATGATTGCTGTCTTTCCGCTGTCAACGCCGATGATAAATTTTGGGCTTTTGATCGGCCCGCTCTTTTTCATCAGCGCCACATATTCCTTATCCTGCCCGTCATCGCCCTTCACAGCGAAGATCTTCCGCCCTACATTAAAGCGCTCCGCGCAGGCCCGGTAAACATCCTGTGTATAATGGCCGCCGCTGTCCACAAAGGCCGCCATAACCTTCAGGCCCATTCCGTTCGGCAGCCGCCATTGTTTGTCCATCAGGGCGTCAATTTCTTCCCATACGCCCTTTGTGTCCGGAATCCCGGGAATAACGCCCCGGCTGATTCCCCAGCTCTGTTCCTCCCGGTCCCAGCCCACAATCTCATATTCCAGGCGGTTATCCTGTGTATCAATCCCCATTGTCAGCACCAGGACGCCGTTCGGAACCTCCGCGTCGTATTTTTCCCGCCTCGCGTAAAGCTGCTCCGGTACGCCGCTTCTGTCCTTGATCTCCCATGTTTCTCCCAGCATGGTATTGACAAAAACCTTCAGCAGGTCCGGGTCATCCTTCGCCTTTAGGAAGCTCCGGCAGATATCCTTCCAGTCGCTCCACGGGCTCATGAAGGCGCTCAGGCGGAAACTCCGGATCCCGCTTTCAATGGCCTCCGGGTTCTTGCTTACCCACTTTGCCGGACAGCGCTTTGTTTCATACTCTCCGGTTTCCCGCTCGCATACCGGGCATTTCCATCTGACGTTCCGGACGTGATACTGTTTATCGCCGTGTTCGTCCTTGTATTCCTCTTTATCAAATATGATCTGTTCAAACCGGATAAAGCTGAAGTTGTGGCAATGGGGGCACTCGGTATGCCATTCTTCCTGAGTACCTTGCAGGTAACTCTTTTCGATTTTGCTCGCCCCCTTGATTGTCGGGGTGCTGGTCTGTACGACCTTCCGCCCCCGTTCCCGGAAGGTTTCTGTACGTCTTTCCGCCAGGCTCAGCGGATCGCCTTCTGTTCCGGCGCTGGGCGGGAATCTGTCAATTTCATCCATGAAGATGTACCGGACCGGCCTTCCCGCCAGTTCCGTCGGGCTGTTCGCGCCGGTAAACGCGACGCTGCCGCCCGGGAATGTTTTCATGGTGATCGTGTTCCCGGCGTCCCGGCTTTTTGCCTCATAAACCTTTCGCTTCAGCACTTGGCAGGCCCGGATCATCGGTGCAACCCGGCGCTTTGAAAAGTCCTCCGCAAAGTCCACCGTGGGCTGGATAAACAGCATTGGTCCCGGATCAACGTCTATCGCCCGGCCCATCATGTTCAGTTCCAGCTCTGTCTTACCAACCTGGGCGCTTGCCATGATAACAATTTTCCACACGCCCTGTTGCGTAAACGCGTCCATGATCTCCCGCTGATAGGGAGCCCTGTCTGTCCGCCAGCGGCCCGGCTCGCTGCTGCTCTCGCTGACCAGCACCCGGTTCGCGTCCGCCCATTCGCTGACTGTCTGCAATGCCGGGGGCCTGAACATTGCGTAGGTATCCCGGATCAGTTCCCCTAACCGTCCCACGCTTCAGCCCCCTTGTCTTTCATTCTCCTTCTTCGTTTTCTTCTGGTTCCTCCGTTCCCTCCATCGCATAGGCCGGTAACGGTGAATCCGATATATTTTCCAATGCCCGCCGGATTTCCCCGTCCAGGATCCCAGAGATCATTTCCACACTGTCTAATCCCCGGATCATCGGTGCAAGCTGTCCCGGAAGTGTCAGCAGCGCGTTCATTACGGTGTTTGCAATGTCGCCCCATGCTTTCCGCACTTCCCGGTAATCCAGCAGGTCCCCGCGCATCCTGGCAACCTCAAGCTGAGTTTTCTCCGTCTTGACAATCTCATGCCGTGCCTTCACCGCGTCCAGGTTATCCATGCCGTCCGCGACTTCTTTCACCTTCATGTCGCAGTATCGTTGCACGAAAACACAGGCGTCATACTTTCCGTCTTCCGCCTTCACCAGGAGCTTTTCATCCGGTTCTAACGTCTGGTCGATCCGGCGGATATGTCTGTCCGTCAGTCCCACCAGCTCCGCAAGTTCCTTCTGCTTCAGCATGATTGCCATAGGCTAAATCCCCATCTTCTCCTTCACAAGCTGGTCCATGCGCTTGATGATGTAATCGTTAATGGGATTTTGCATCTTGCTTTCAAAATGCTTATCCACCATCTGAGGAACCGCCCGGCCCACCACCCGTACAAGCGGATGACTTTTGCTTGTTTTCCGGGTCATGACTGCGCCGTTCGGCAGACGGAACGGGGCGTTCCCGCCCTGGTTCGGCAGGGAATCCGGCAGGGTGCTCGCGCCGCCCCGGAGGATCTGCGCCTTTACTTTCGCGCCTCCGCGCTTCAGCCGTTTCTTCGCCGTATTCCCCTTGGCCCGTCCGGAGGCGATCCCGCCGCCGCTGGCCGGGAAAATACCGCCCAGTGTACCGCGCTCGCCCTTAATCGGAATCACACAGGCGATGGAGCTCCCGCCTCCTGAAAACTTTGCGCCTTTCACTTTCTGGCCTACCCAGCCGGAAGTGACCGTGTATTCCTTCACAACTTCCTGCTTTACAATCTTTTTGACTTCTCTGTTCCCCGCGTCCCTGATGGCGTGTTCCAGACACCATTCAAAATTCTTTGGGGACATCTTATCCTTCAGGCCGTTGCATACGCTCAGGGCATTGGAAACGTCAACGTTGATCGTACTCCGCATTTGGATTCCCACGTTCCCGCCTCCCCGTGCAACACAAAAAAACCGCCCTTACGGACGGTTTTTTAATCTCGCTATCTATTTCGTGATATCATACTATCATGTCAAGTTCCCAAAATCAAGTGTTTTGGAACCACAACATATAGTAGTGAAAACCGTCCTTAAATCCTCCGGAACATCAACATATACAATGCTTTCAGCCCTTCATGTTATCCGAATTTTACGGATAACTATTTTTATGTTTTTTTGCAATTTGGTTTTTATCCTTCCGGTTTGTCCATCCGGAACCGTTCCGGCCAGCATACCTTTTTCATATTTTCCGCTTCCTCTATGGCCTTCCGCGCTTTATCGAACTGGTATTCCGTCATTTCCAGTTCCCGCATAACCTCCGCCTGGGCGAGCTGATCCACATAGAACAGCCGGACAAAAGTTTTCATAGTCCCGCTCTGGATCCCGTTCAAAATTGCCTCCGCCTGCTTCAGGTTCCGGATATATTCCTCAATCTTGTTCCCGTAATCCTTGTTCAGTTCTTCCAGCTCTCCGATGATCGAATCAAATCCGTGGGCCTGCCCGCCGCCCGGCATACCGGTTAATCGCTTCGTTGTACTGTACAGCATATCGCTCTGAAAATCGCTTCTGTGCTGCAAGCTCTTAATATCCTGCATAATGTAGAAAATCTGTGACAGCAGTACAATATCCTTATTCAATCTTCCCGTCCTCCCGTTCGTCAAAAGCGCAAGCGTTTTCGCCTTTGTTCTCAAGCACTTCATCCACAAAGGCAATCAGTTCCAGGATCTCTTCCGGCAGCGGAAAATAAACACAGTCAGGATGATCGCAGGCGTCCCGCCCGGCGCAGGCTCTCAGCTTTTCCGCCGTTTCCTTCACACGCCGGTCCCGGATCCGTTCCTCCCGCCGCCGCTTCCGATTTCCTCTCCTGCTCATGGATTATTTTTCCTTCTCCTTCCTGTCTTTCCGTTCCCGGATAACCGCCTCAATCATATAGGCAATTAGGCAAATCCCCGCTGATATCGCAACAATACAAAGAATATCTCCCACCATAACGTTTACCTCGCTTCCTGCATAATGTCCGCGAAACTGACCTGTCCCGGGATCTGGTTTTCCAGTCTTGCCTTTATTGCTTCCAGATCCGCTTTCACCTGCCGGTCCTCCGCCGCTAAATCCTGTTCAACTTTCGCCCAGTGTTCCGCGGTTTCGTTCCGTCCTGTTGTCGTAATGGGTTTCATTGTTTCCGGATCAAAGTTTTTCGGAATCAGTCCCCTTGCCGCCTGCTTCCGCATAATGTCAATATCGTTCGGATCCGGCTTATAGTTTCCGCAGGTGGACAGCCGGTGTATTCCCCAGTAATTCACATCCATGTATCCCTGGCCTACATATACCTGCCGCTTGTCCGGCTGATCCTCCGCCGTGCAGTATCCTTCATGAAACATATTGTCATGCTCGCACGTCGCGCAAATCCCGTAAATAAAGTTTGGCGCGAAACTCCCGCACTCTCCCGGGATATCTTCATACCGGGCCAGACGCATAATCCGGCATGGAATGGTTTTCATTACCTCCTGCCTGCTTGTGTCCAGCTCCCGCCGGATGACATCCCGGTTCTTTTCCGCTGTCCGGTGTCCGCACCATTGGCAGCGGTTTTCCCATACGTCATCCGGAATCCTGAGTATATCGTCCTGCATGGTCCTTACGCTCCGTCCTTCATTTACTCTTGCTGCTTACCGTCACACCACTTTATCATCCTTACAATAATCGCCCTGCATTTATACATGAAATACAGGCCGATATTGCATCCGGTAATCAGCACTTTCAGCCATAACAGCTTAATTCTCACAGAAATTGTCATAATGGTTCTCCTTTCATAAACGTTCGCAAAGTGTCCGACAAATTACCAATACCGATAAATTTCCAATACAAGTATTATTATCCAGAAGATAAGTCCTGCTCTGATCCAAGCGCCCTTATAATCCATCCTTCTCACCTTCCTTGCCTTTTCCATACGGGCAACACGGCTCATATTTTTCCCATGGCATAAACGTTACCCTTGTGTTGTACCCACCATAGCCGTCCGGTTCCAGATTGATTTCAATTTGTACCTGTTCGCTCTTTGAAATCTCTCCGATTTCTTTCATGGTCATATCTAAAACATTCTTCATTTTTTATTTCCTCCAAATGAATTGTGTCCTTTAATGTGTTTCTTCTCCTGCTGTCCATTCTTCCAAAGAACCATCAACCGCAGGATCACGTTCTGCAAGGTCAAGCCGATTCAGAGCATCACGGACGATCCGTGTTACACCGTCAATCTCCGCATTTTTCTTTCCTTCTGCCCACCCTTGCATAACAAGGTTCATAATGCGGTTTCTCTGACTTCTGAAAATATCGTCAATCTCGGTTTCAGCGTGTTTCATAAACTCTTCTCTCGTCATTCCTGCTCACTCTCCCTTTGCTATTCTTTTGATTTCATCGCAGGAAAAATCAGCTTCTTCCCCAACATCTGCAACAAGATCATCACAGAAATCCTTACATTCGCAGTTCTTGCAATCATCCATATTCATTCCTGCTCACCGTCCTTTATGTACCTGTAATGCTCTACATTCCCAATGTATATCGAGTGCCGTTCCACGATGTCCAGAATGTAATAAAACTCTCCGTCAACAGCACCCCACTCTGTTTTCCCTTCGCCGAACATAAGGGAAACCGTAGCAATCAATGTTGGATCATCTTTGGAATAACCGTTTCGCAAAGCAATCATTACTTTTTCTCCGGTTGTTGTTTTCCCATCAGCATCAAGCAACCCGGCTTTAATAAACCTTGTTGTGTAATATGGTTTTATCGTCCGGTATTCTTCTGCTTTCTTCCCCGTTATTATCATGTCGAACCACTTCTTTTTTATGGGAAGTATCAGCATTATTTTTCTCCTTCCATGCACATTAAATCGTCAGATTGTTTGGTGTCCTTTTATGTGTTTTGGCTGTTATTTAACAGGCCACGGAAAACCAAAGTCTGTCCGTTTGATCTTGCATTTCGGTTCTCCGTCCTTCCAGAAAACAATTCCCTCCATCTTGTGGCTGGACAGGTAATCCCTTATTCCTTCAAAACTCCTGTCAACGTGAAGTTTTCTTTCTCCGTGTTTCACAAGCTGGTCAAAAGCAAGGTTATACGGATTCCCTTGGAAATGTGGGCCGATTGCTTCCCATGTGCCATCAGGCAACTGTCCGTCCTCGTATCTTGATGTGTTTTTGTATGCAACCAAATGCCACCTTGCAGCAGGATCGTCCTCTGTTACCAATAACCAATGAGGCCAATGCCCCGTCACAGGATCAGGATCACAGCAAGGGATTGCACCTTCCGGTGGTTTCTTTCCGTGTTTCGCATCGTACCGTCTGTAAAATTTGCCATCAATAATGGCGCAGCACGTACCGTCAATCTTCAATGTTGCTTCCCCTTCTCCGTCAAGCACCCACTGCAACGAAGGATCTGACAGCACAGGCTTAATGCCGACCACTTTATGATCTGCATACTCTCTTTCAAACAGAGTAGGTATTTTCTTCATGGTTTTTCTCCTTCCCAAAACACATTAAATCGTCACTTGTTATTGCTATGAGCAATAAATCCACAAAGCAAAATCGCAATACCAATGAACATAAAATTTGAATCTGCTTTATCCACAAACGGGGCAAGCAAAATTATTGATAATAACAATTTCAAAAACTCCAAGGAATCACCGTCCTTCCGCAACACATTAAATCGTCAGTTTTCACGGCCACCGCTTACGCGAACTTCCTGTACCTGTACTTGATGTCCCCGTCATCCAGGATCACGTACTGCATTGTCGTATCAATCTTGTCGTGTCCCAGTATCCTTGCGATCTCCTGCACCGGCATCCCCTTCCTTGCCATGTTCGTGGCCAGCGTCCGGCGGAACTTGTGCGGGTGGACGTGTTCCACGCCTGTCGCCTTTTCCAGTCTTGTCAGCATCTCCCGCACACCGTCCGCGTTCAGCCGCTGGCCGTACCGGTTCGCAAAAAGTGCCTCGCAGCTGTCTTTCCGTTCCGCCATGTATGCCCGGATCAGCATCCCGGTAACCCCGTCCAGGTATACCAGCCGTTCTTTGTTGCCTTTTCCGTGAACCACGCATTCCAGTCCGTCCAGGTCCACCGCATCCCTGTTCAGCCCCGTCAGTTCGCTCACCCGGCAACCAGTGGACGCGAGGAACGCGATGATTGCCCTGTCTCTCTTGGTCTTGCATCCCTGCCGCAGTTTTTCCATATCAATGTCCGTGAATATTTTCTTCTGTTTCTTCGGACACTTAATCGCACCAAGGTTTGCCGTTGGGTTTCTATCAATCAGCGACTCGCGCTGCAACCAGTTGAAGTAGGCGCTGAAGATCTGTCGCTCGCCTTCCATCGTGCTGTCCTGTCTCCCGGATTCCTTCATCGATGCCAGATAGTTCCGCAGGTGATAAACCGTGATCCTTCGGGTTGATACGCCGACCTGCTTCATCATCTTTGCAATGATGTATTTGTACC
>JAEEGL012865881.1_pt1 | contig 10905 bp, 3 predicted proteins | sample 9134231 | NCBI WGS metagenome assembly JAEEGL01 (sample SAMN16246548, study PRJNA631951) | gut metagenome | biome: gut microbiome; feature: rumen; material: fiber-attached | host: Bos | place: Iran: Karaj | collected 2018-10
CCAAACTCCTCCGCGCCGAGGATGGCCGCGATTGCCACATCCCTGCCGCTCATCAGCTTGCCGTCCGTCTCGATCACGACTCTGCCGCGGAGCCCGTTGGCCACCAGGGTCTGGTGCGTCTCGGCGAGCCCAAGCTCCCACGGAAGCCCGGCGTTGTGGATGGAGGACAGCGGTGCCGCGCCGGTTCCCCCGTCGTACCCGGAGATCAGGACGACCCCCGCACCCGCCTTGGCGACGCCGGCGGCGACGGTTCCCACTCCCGCCTCCGAGACAAGTTTTACCGAGATCCGCGCATTCTTGTTGGCGTTCTTCAGGTCGTAGATCAGCTGCGCGAGATCCTCTATGGAATAAATATCGTGATGAGGGGGCGGCGAGATCAGGCTCACGCCCGGAGTCGAATGCCTTGTCCTCGCGATCCACGGGTAGACCTTCCTGCCGGGCAGGTGGCCGCCTTCACCGGGTTTTGCCCCCTGTGCCATCTTGATCTGGATTTCCTTCGCGCTGACAAGGTAACGGCTTGTCACTCCGAATCGTCCGCTTGCCACCTGCTTGATTGCCGAGCTTCTGTCGTTTTCCGTGCCGGCGGAGAGGATTCTCTCCTCGCTCTCCCCGCCCTCGCCGCTGTTGGACTTGCCGTGAAGGCGGTTCATCGCGACGGCGAGAGTCTCATGAGCCTCCTCCGAAATGGATCCGTAGGACATCGCGCCGGTTTTGAAACGCCGCACTATGTTCTCCTCGCTCTCCACCTCGTCCAGAGGAATGCCCTCTTCCGGCATGGCGAATTCCAGAAGGCTTCGGAGATAGCCGGTCTGTTCCGCATCCACCATCCGGGTGTATTCTGTAAACTTCGCGTAGCTTCCCTCCCGCACCGCGGACTGCAGCATATGGATGGTCTGCGGGTTGTACCGGTGGTTTTCTCCCTGGCTCCTGGCCTTGTGGCGGCCCAGCGCCGTAAGCTCCAGATCCGTGGAAAGGCCGAGCGGGTCAAACGCCCTGCTGTGCTGCCCGTCAGCCGCCTGGCCGATATCCTCCAGCGTGATCCCTCCGACCCGGCTGACCGTTCCGGTGAAGTATTCGCTTATGACCTCCTCCGAGATGCCGACGGCCTCGAAAATTTTGCTTCCCTGATAAGACTGGAGCGTGGAGATTCCCATCTTGGACGCGATCTTGACGATCCCGAACAGGACCGCCCTGTCATAATCGTCAACCGCCGCGTAGTAATCCTTGTCCAGAAGCTCCTCCTCCACCAGCTCCGCGATGGTCGCGTGGGCGAGGTAGGGGTTGACCGCTGAGGCTCCGTACCCGAGGAGCGCGGCAAAATGGTGTACCTCCCTGGGTTCCGCGGACTCGAGGATAATGGACATCGCCGTGCATTTCCTGGTGTCCACCAGATGCTTGTGCACGGCAGCCACCGCAAGCAGCGACGGGACGGCGACGTGGTTCTCGTCCACGCCCCGGTCGGAGAGAATGAGGATGTTCGCCCCCTGCCGGTAGGCCTTGTCCACCTCCACGAAGAGATGGTTCAGCACCCTCTTCATCGGCGTGCTCTTGTAAAACAGGGTAGAAACCCGGGCAACATGGAAGCCCTCTTTGTCCATGGCTTCGATCTTCAGGAGATCGAGATCCGTGAGGATGGGGTTTTCGATTTTGAGGACATGGCAGTTCTCCGGCTTCTGCTCCAGGAGATTGCCGTTCTTGCCGACATAGACGGTTCTTGAGGTGACGATCTCCTCCCTCTGTGCGTCGATCGGCGGATTCGTCACCTGCGCGAAGAGCTGCTTGAAGTAGTAGAACAGCGGCTGGTACTGCCCGGAGAGTACGGCGATCGGGGTATCGACGCCCATGGAGCCGATCTGCTCCGACCCGGAGAGGGCCATGGAAAGAATACCGTCGTGATAATTCTCCCAGGTATAACCGAAAGCTTTCTGCAGCCTCTTTCTCTGTTCCCCGGTCAGCGCCGGCACCTTCCTGTTCGGGATCTTAAGGTCCGCGAGCTTTAAGAGATTGCTGTCGAGCCACTCGCCGAACGGAGCGGATTTCGCGTATTTCTCCTTGATCTCCTCATCAAGGTAGATTCTTTTCTGCCGGATGTCCGCGAGGAGCATCTTGCCCGGATGCAGCCGTTCCTTCCGGACGATATGGCGCTCATCCAGATCGAGCACGCCCACCTCGGAGGAGAGGATGAGCCTGCCGTCATCCATGATGTAATAGCGCGACGGCCTTAAGCCGTTGCGGTCGAGGATCGCTCCCATGACGTCGCCGTCGGAGAAGAGAATGGAGGCCGGTCCGTCCCAGGGCTCCATCATTGTCGCGTAATACTGGTAGAAATCCCTCTCCTCCTGGGAGAGCGTCCCGTTATGCGCCCAGGGCTCCGGGATGAGGATCATCGCCGCGAGCGGCAGGTCCATACCGCTCATCATGAGGAACTCCAGAGTGTTGTCCAGCATGGCGGAATCCGAGCCGTTCCGGGAGATCACCGGCAGCACCTTGGTCATATCCTCGTCGGAGAAAAGTCCCGTATACATGGTCTCCTCGCGGGCGAGCATCTTGTCCGCGTTGCCCTTTATTGTGTTGATTTCCCCGTTGTGGACAATCAGGCGGTTCGGGTGGGCCCTGTTCCAGCTGGGCATGGTATTGGTGGAAAACCTGGAGTGCACCACCGCGATCGCGGACTCGCAGTCCGGATCCGTGAGATCCTTAAAGAAGGTGCGCAGCTGTCCCACGAGGAACATTCCCTTATAGACGATGGTCCTGCAGGAGAGAGACGGCACGTAGGTGTTCACACTGCTCTGTTCGAACTCCCTGCGGACGACATAGAGCCTGCGGTCGAAATCGATGTCCTCCTTAAGCTCTTCCGGCCGTCCGAGGAAGCACTGGCTGATATGCGGCATGCATTCCCTTGCCTTGGTTCCCAGCACCGACGGGTCGGAGGGCACCTCTCTCCAGCCAAGGATGGCCAGCCCGGCCTTGCGCGCGATAATCTCGAACATGGACCGGGCCTGTCTTCTCTCCAGCTCGTCCTGCGGAAAGAAGAACATACCGACGCCGTACTGTCTCGGTCCCCCGATCTCAATTCCCTGCTCCTTCATCACCCGGGCGAACAGGCGGTGCGGGATCTGGATGAGGATTCCGACGCCGTCACCGGTTTTGCCCTCTGCGTCTTTGCCCGCCCGGTGCTCCAGGTTCTCCACAATGGAGAGCGCGTCGCAGACCAGGCCGCGGCTTGCTCTGCCTTCAATATCGATGATCGCCCCGATTCCGCAGTTATCATGCTCGAAAGACGGGTCATAGAGTCCCTCCCTGCTTAATCTCTCCAACTGATTTATCATGTCCGGGCCTCCTCTTATCCGCTCTATTACTACAGGTTATCCACGAACGTGCGCCCGCCGGGCGCACGAAAAAGGGCACTTCAAGCCATAAAGACCTGAAGCGCCCTTGCTTCCGAATTCCTATATTGTATTATAGTATACACTGATTCATTCGGAAATCAAGCTTCTGTTTCTTTATGAAATTGCTTCTGCAGGAACAAATCCGGAGAGTCATACACCTTGCCGTTCACTGTCTCAGGCGGGATACCGGCTGTCGAAACAGGCTGTACACAGCGGCAGATTTCCTGTCATGGACAGAAGATCCTCCTGATTAAGGTAGAACAAGGAATCAGCCCCTATTTCCCTGCAAATATCCTCGGCAGTATGGTCTGCGGCGATCAGCTGGCGGCTGCTTGGTACATCTGTCCCGTAATAACATGGATAGCGGAAAGGAGGAGAACTGATTCGCACATGTACTTTTAGGGCACCGGCTTCCCGCAGCATCTCCACAATCTGGCGCATTGTTGTGCCTCTTACCAGAGAATCATCAATCAACACTATTCTTTTGCCGAAAACCGCACTCTTGAGAACACTGAGTTTGCTGTGCACTGCCCTTATTCTCTCCTCGTCGGTCGGCCGGATAAAGCTTCTTCCTACATAACTGTTCTTATAGAACGCCAGCGCAAACGGAATTCCTGATTCCTTTGCGAAGCCCTCCGCCGCAACAAGTCCGGAATCGGGCACCCCCGCGACCAGGTCCGCCTCTGCCGGAGCAGACCTGGCAAGCGCCCTCCCTGCCTTGACTCTTGCGTCATGAACCTCCACCCCGTCCAGGACGGAATCAGGACGGGCAAAATAGATGTATTCAAAAGCGCAATGAGCGCGCCGGCCCTCACACATGGATTCAATACTTTGGATTTGTCCTTCCGTCAAGGTTACAATTTCCCCGGGACGTACATCGCGGATAAGCATTCCGCCCACCGCCTCTACTGCGGCGCTCTCCGAGGCGAGAATATAGGCGCTCCCCTTTTTTCCTATCACCAGCGGCTTGATTCCATAGGGATCCCGGATCCCGACAAGTTTTCGCGGGCTCATGATGATGCAGGCGTATCCCCCCTTCATACTTTTCGCGGCGTCTAGCACTGCCTCCTCAATCGATGATGCCTCGATTCTTCTGCTGATAATCTCATAGGCGAAGACCTCCGAGTCCGTCGTCGTGTAATGCGCCTGTCCTCTGTACATCTGGTTCTGACGGATCTCGTCTGCATTCACGATATTGCCGTTGTGGACAAAGACCAGCGTACCCTTTATGTAATTCATCACAATCGGCTGAGCGTTTGTCAGGGAGCTTTCGCCCGTGGTCGAATATCGGACGTGACCAACTCCCATGTTGCCCTTAAGGCTCTCCATTTCTTTCGGTCCGAATACCTCGCTGACCAGTCCCATTCCCTTCAAGGCCGCGATATTGCCCCTCGCTCCGCCGGTATCCGTGACCGCTGCCCCTGCGGACTCCTGTCCGCGATGCTGAAGCGCAACCAATCCCGCATATATATCCTCAGCCACTTCGGTACCCGGCGGTGACCAGATGCCGAATACGCCGCATTCCTCATGAATCTCATCCATCCTGTACCACTCCCGGAAGGAGACAGGGACGTTTCACTGTCTCCTTAATGCATAAACCAGGTAAACAAGCAGAGGAGACAGAGAGCCGTCCTCTGTCTCCTCCTGCGGTATTACTCTACATCCTGCAGTGCGGCGAAGCCCTCTTCGCCGGTGCGGATCTTGACCACACGGCTCACCGGGTAGACGAAGATCTTACCGTCGCCGATATGTCCGGTATAGAGCGATTTCTTGGCTGCCTCGATCACCTTGTCCACCGGTATGGCGCTGACGACCACCTCAAGCTTGACCTTCGGGAGCAGCGTCGCGTCGATCTCGACGCCGCGGTAGCGCTCGCCGGCACCCTTCTGGATGCCGCAGCCCATCACCTGGGTTACGGTCATTCCGGTCACGCCAAGATCGTTCATTGCCCGCTTCAGCATGTCGTAGCGGGAAAGTTTTGCAATGATAACGACCTTCGAAATGCCGGTGCTCATCACGGCAGGAATTCCCTCGTCGCCCCTTAAAACCGGTACGGCTGCATTCTTCTTTGCTTCGGAGGCCTCCTCGTAGCTGTCCGCGCCGAGGTTCGTATTCTCGTTGACATCCATGGTCATGGTGTTGGAAATATCCATGATGGAGAAGCCGGCGTATGCGGAGGGAAGGCCGTGCTCCGTCGCATCAAGGCCGGTCAGCTCCTCTTCCTCGCTGACCCGTAAGCCCACCGTCTTCCGGATCACCGTAAAGGCGATCAGGATCGTGACCACCGTCCAGAGTGCGGTAACGAACATGCCTCCCAGCTGTTTTCCAAGCTGCCCGAAGCCGCCTCCGTAGAACAGTCCTTCCTTAATGCCTGCCAGCGCGAAGCCCGGTGCCGATTCCGTCGCAAAGAGACCGACCGCTATGGTGCCCCAGATGCCGTTTATCATATGCACCGCAACCGCCCCGACCGGATCATCCACATGCGTCACATTGTCGTTGAACCACACGCCGAAGACCACCAGCAGACCGGATACTGCGCCGATCACCGCCGCACCGGCGCAGTCCGCAACATCGCAGGGGGCCGTGATGGCCACGAGGCCTGCCAGTGACGCGTTCAGGCACATGGAGACGTCCGGTTTTCCGTATTTAATCCAGGTAAACAGCATGCACACCACGGTTGCCACCGAAGGAGCTACCGTCGTCGTAAGGAATACGGAGCCAAGAGTGGGCACGTCGACCGCCGCGGCGCCGTTGAATCCGTACCAGCCAAGCCAGAGAATAAAGACGCCCAGCGCGGCGATTACCAGGTTGTGGCCGGGGAACGCATTGACCTTTGTGACCTTGCCCGCCTTGTCGCGCTCGAATTTGCCGATTCTAGGCCCGAGCATCCACGCTCCGATGAAGGCGCAGATCCCGCCGACCATGTGAATACAGTTGGAACCGGCGTAATCATGGAAGCCCCACCGGGCGAGAAAACCGCCGCCCCATGTCCAGTGCGCCTCGATCGGGTAGATCACCGCGGAGATGACCGCGGAATAGATGCAGTAGCTGGAGAACTTGGTCCGCTCCGCCATGGATCCGGAGACGATCGTCGCGGTCGTCGCGCAGAACACCAGGTTGAACACAAATGCCGAATAGTCGAAATCCGCGTACCGGGTGAATACATCGAAGCTGAAGCCGCCGGCGAAACCTCTGAGGATATCCGGGCCAAGCATCAGCGACGCGCCGCAGATAAACCACATCACCGTGCCGATGCAGAAGTCCATCAGGTTCTTCATGATGATGTTTCCGGCGTTCTTCGCCCTGGTGAAGCCTGCCTCGCACATCGCAAAGCCCGCCTGCATCCAGAAAACAAACGCGGCGCCGATAAGAAACCACACGGCAAAAATCTCACTGTCCAATGCTTCCATAATCTCCTTCGTCATATCTTCCTCCCGCGGAGATGCGCTGACGCTCTCCGGAACAGAAAAGACGCGGCGGCCATCTGCTCATCGAATGGCCAGCCACGTCCTTGTGGTTGTCGGTATGTTGCTGATCCAGGGGACGGTTCTCCGGTCAGTTGTCAGACAACTTGCCAGAGAACCGTCCCCCGGCGAGTTATCTGACAACTCGCCATAGAACCGTCCCCCGGCACCTGTTCAATAGACCGAGAACAGGAGCTTTCCGTAGCTGGGGAACGGCCAGACGCTCTCGGGTGTGAGCATCTCCGCCTCGTCCACGTACTTGCGAAGCTTTTCCATCCGGGGAAGGATTTCATCCCGGACAGCTTCGGAGGTAGCGAGCACGCCGCTGTAGCCCTTGAGCCTTTCCAGCGCTGCCTCCAGATCCTCCACCTTCTCCAGGATCTCGTCGGTCAGCTCGGAGAGCCTCTCCATGGTCGAGATCTCATAGCTGCACTTCACCTTGCCGCTCACCGATTTCATGAGCGAGGTCGTGCTGGCCAGGCTGTACAGATATCCCTCGATGGCCGGAAGATAGTTCTTCCTTGCCATATCGACCATGGTGTGTCCCTCGATGTTGACGGTCTTGCAGTAGTTCTCGAGCATGATCTCCATGCGGGAGTGCAGCTCCGTCTCGGTGAACACCTTGTGCGCCATCAGCATTTCCGCGTTCTTCGGATCCAGGAGATGAGGCATCGCGTCCGCCGTTGTCTTCAGGTTGGAGAGCCCCCTGACCTCGGTTGCCTCCTTCACCCAGTCCTCACCGTAACCGTTGCCGTTGAAGAGGATGCGCTCGTGCTTCTTCACCGTCTCCTTGATCAGATCATGCAGCGCGCTCTGGAAATCCTCCGCCTGCTCCAGGCAGTCGGCGTACTGCTTCAGGCTCTCCGCCACAGCGGCGTTCAGCATGATGTTGCAGCAGGCGATGCTGTTGGAGGAACCAAGGGAGCGGAACTCAAACTTGTTGCCCGTAAACGCGAACGGCGAAGTGCGGTTTCTGTCGGTCGTATCTCTGGAGAAGCGCGGCAGAGAATGTACGCCCAGCTTCATCGTTACTTTTTCCGTCCCCTGGTAAGGCTCGTCGTTCTTGATCGCCTCCAGAACCGCCGTCAGCTCATCGCCAAGGAACACCGAAATGATCGCGGGCGGCGCCTCGTTCGCGCCAAGCCTGTGGTCGTTGCCCGCCGTCGCCACCGAGAGCCTCAGCAAATCCTGATAGTCGTCCACTGCCTGGATCACCGCGCAGAGGAAAAGAAGGAACTGGGCATTGTCGTAAGGAGTCTCGCCCGGAGCCAGGAGGTTTACGCCCTCGTCCGTCGCCATGGACCAGTTGTTGTGCTTGCCGGACCCGTTCACCCCGGCAAAGGGCTTCTCGTGCAGGAGACAGGCCAGTCCGTGCTTCCTCGCGACCTTCTGCATGATCTCCATGGTGAGCTGGTTGTTGTCCGTCGCCACATTCGTCGTGGAGTAGATCGGTGCAAGCTCATGCTGTGCGGGCGCGACCTCGTTGTGCTCGGTCTTGGCGAGGATCCCCAGCTTCCAGAGCTCGTTGTTCAGATCCTCCATGAAGGAGATAACCCTGGGCTTGATCGCCCCGAAATAATGGTCGTCCAGCTCCTGCCCCTTGGGCGGCATCGCACCGAACAGCGTCCTCCCGGTGTAAACCAGGTCCGGACGCTTCACGAACATCTCCTCGTCGATAAGGAAGTATTCCTGCTCCGGTCCCACGCTCGTGCGCACATATTTCACATCCCGCCCGAAGAGCTTAAGCACCCTCTTCGCCTGACGGTTCAGCGCCTGCATCGATCGTAGAAGCGGCGTCTTCTTGTCCAGTGCATCCCCCGAATAGGAGCAGAACGCGGTGGGAATACAGAGTGTGTGATCCTTGATAAAGGCGTAGGAGGTCGGATCCCAGGCCGTGTACCCTCTCGCCTCAAAGGTCGCCCTTAACCCCCCGGAGGGGAAGGAGGAGGCATCCGGCTCGCCCTTGATCAGCTCCTTGCCGGAGAACTCCATAATCACTCCGCCGTCAGGGGAGCGGGAGATAAAACTGTCGTGCTTCTCCGCGGTCACGCCGGTCAGCGGCTGGAACCAGTGGGTAAAGTGCGTCGCTCCGTGCTCCACCGCCCAGTCGCGCATCTCCGTCGCCACCGCCTCCGCGATCGCCTCATCGAGGTCCGCGTTCTCATCGATGGTCTTTCTCAATGAGCTGTAGACCTTGCCGGACAGCCTCGCGCGCATCACCCTGTCATCAAAAACCAGGGAACCAAAGAGTTCCGGTACGCTGTAGTTTTCCATAATGTCCTCCTCACTGCCTGTTTCTGCTCTGTCAAAACTTCCGGGACGCCGCGCCTTCTCCCTTCCCGGCAACATCCTTGTTTACCGCTTCCGAACACCGGCGGTGTCCTGTCTGCGGGAAACGGCGCGTTACGTCCCGCTGTCGCCGTAGTTGGAAAGCACTCTCGCCGAAGGGTCATTGACATCACACCCCTCCCAGTTCCGGTTGGGCATCCAGAAGTCTGCAACCATCTCCGCCTGCCCCGGATAGTATTTCTCAAAAATCTCCCGGTACAGCAGGGATTCTTTGGTGAAGGGCCTCGCGAAGTCATACTTCCGGATCCCTTCCCCGTACTCCTCGTCCGTGTACCTGCTCTCCGCAAACTCAGCCAGATCATCCTTTAAGGAGTGCCCCACCGCGTCGGAGAACGCCGCCTTCTCGCGCCAGAGGATGCTCTCCGGGATAAGCGCATCCTTCTCAAAAGCGTGCCGGAGCAGATACTTTCCCTTGCCGTACCGATTCAGTTTTTTCTCCGGGTCGACAGCCATGCAGTACTCCACGAAGGAGAGATCGCCGAAGGGCACTCTCGCCTCCAGCGAATTGACGCTGATGCACCGGTCCGCCCTTAACACGTCATACATGTGCAGCTCGCGGATGCGCTTCTCCGCCTCCTTCTGGAACGCCTCCGCATCGGGGGCGAAATCCGTGTACTTGTAGCCGAAGATCTCGTCCGATATTTCCCCAGTCATGATCACCCGGAGATCCGACTGCTCATGGATGGCTCTGCAGACGAGATACATTCCGACCGAAGCCCGGATCGTCGTGATATCGTAGGTTCCCAGCGCTTCAATCACGGTTTCCAGAGCGTCAAGCACGTCTTTCTTTGTGATAATTACCTCGTGGTGGTTCGAGTGGATGTAGTCCGCAACCTGCCTCGCATACTTAAGGTCAATCGCGTCGACATCCATGCCGATCGCCCAGGTTTCCAGCGGCTTCTCCATAAGGCTCGCGGCAATCCCGCACACCAGGGAGGAATCGAGTCCTCCCGAGAGAAGGAAGCCTACCGGCGTATCCGAGTCAAGACGCTTCTTCACTCCCGCGATCAGGCGGTCATGGATCTGGCAGGCTGTCTCGTCCATGCTGTCCCGGCTGTACTCCCCGACCTCGGACATATCGCGGTATTTAATGAATTCCCCGTCCTTAAAGTAGTGTCCCGGCGGGAACGGCATGATCTTTCCTGCAAGCTCCGTCAGCATTTTGGGCTCCGAGGCGAAAACATAAGTCCCGTCCTCCGTTCTCCCATAATAGAGAGGCCGGATCCCGATGGGATCTCTCGCGGCGAGGAAGGAGCCGGTCTCTGCGTCGAAGAAAATCATCGCGAATTCCGCGTCCAGCATTCCGAACATCTCCGTGCCATATTCCCTGTAGAGCGCGGGAAGGATCTCACAGTCCGAATCACTGAGAAACCGGTACCCCTTCTCCTCCAGACTGCGCTTCATCAGGCGGAAACCATAAATCTCGCCGTTGCATACCAGAGCTGTCCGTATTCCCCGGCCGGAAGGATCCACGACCCTTCCGGCCTTCGTCCATTGTTCCGAGGTATCATCCCCCGGGCCGGCAGGGGAAAGGTCCGCAAAAGAAACCGTTTCCTTCTCCCCGAACAGGAACGGCTGCATGCCCTCCTCCGTGAGGCCCATGATGGAAAGCCGGTTGAACCCAAGCCAGCCGGCTCCGATATCCAGAAGCCTGCTGCCGTCCGGTCCGCGGGAGCGCGTCTTTAAGAGGGCATTCCGCAGCA
>JAEEGL013491879.1_pt1 | contig 10905 bp, 8 predicted proteins | sample 9134231 | NCBI WGS metagenome assembly JAEEGL01 (sample SAMN16246548, study PRJNA631951) | gut metagenome | biome: gut microbiome; feature: rumen; material: fiber-attached | host: Bos | place: Iran: Karaj | collected 2018-10
GACAAGATATTCTACTTAAATTGCAAAGGATGTTTCATCCTTTACACCAGTATTATTGCAGACAAAACAAATATTTGCAAGGGTAATTTCTATTTCCCGCCGGAAGGTGTTGGGAGTGGAAGTTAACTTTTCACTTCACGGCCGAAAATTTTGCGGGCGGCTCTTTCCATGTTTCCGTGAAAAGTTTTATAAACAATGGAGGATGCTCCGGCTTGAGTTTGCCGGTCAAAAGGTTTATCACGGTGGCAATCCCGCAAACATCTTAAAGCGTGTTTTCAGCGGCGCTGTCTTTTACTTCGCGGCTGGTCAACATTGGCACACAAATCGTTTTTTCGGGTTTTGTGTGTCAGCCGGGCGCTGTCTCGTTGTCCGAGTTGTTCCTTTTTACGGCTATTTTTTCTGAAAGTCACTCAAAAGCGCTGTCTATGTATGATTTTGAGTGACACCTTTAAGGTAAAATGTTAGTGCTCAAGCGATCAGCGGCACCGACCGGCTTGAATTTTGTCGCAGATTGTTATATTGCATATGATAATAGCAAAAAATTAAAATCAGAGCCGAGCGATTCTCTGTTTTGGCGAAAGGATGAGCAAAAAGACGAAGGAGACAGCGCCCGAGTCACTCAAAAAAGTGAAAAAAGTATTTTTTGAGTGACTCAACCAACAATAATTTTGTTTATTTTAGAAGGCGGGGGCGCAAAGGTTTTACTCACGAGGCGAAGGAGACAGTGCCGGCCCGGCGCCGTCTCCCGGCGGGATATTGGCGCAAAACACCGCCTGGATTTCAGTTGTTATTTTTCCGGCGGTGTTTTCAGAGTGAGGGCGCCGCTTCTCGGCGAAAAATGAGCGCAAAACACCGCCTGGATTTCAGTTTTTGATTTTCAGGCGGTGTTTTCAGAGTGAAGGCGCCGCTTCCCGGCGAAAAACGAACGCAAAACACCGCCTGAATCGCAGTTTTTGATTTTCAGGCGGTGTTTGCAGAGTGCGGGCGCCGCTTCTCGGCGAAAAATGAGCGCAGAACACCGCCTGGATCTCAGTTTTTAATTTTCAGGCGGTGTTTGCAGAGTGAAGGCGCCGCCTCCCGGCGAAAAACGAACGCAAAACACCGCCGGAATCGCAGTTTTTAATTATCAGGCGGTGTTTTTGAGGTGAGGGCGCCGCTTCTCGGCGAAAAATGAGCAATAGAAGAAGCAGGCGGCGCAAGGGTGTGATTTACCCGGGGCAGTCCGGAACATGACACAGTCAAAACACATTTTCACGGAAACAGGAAAAGAGCCTGTTTTTGACCGATTTTTCACGAAATCACAAAATGTTTTTGCTGAGATTTTCACGAAATTGTAAAATGTTTTTGCCAGATTTTTCACGAAAATCACAAAATGTTTGCCGCTAGCTGATATCAAACAGGCTCAGCTGCTCGGTCTTTTCAGGAAACTCCTGCATGAACCCGAAACACTCATCAGGAGTTGACAGCATCCCGCCCTCGGCGCAGATCCGGCGAAACAGCTGCGTTAATTCATTCGCTCTGGGGCTGGGCAGCACGTACGCGTTCCCATAACGCCGGATATATTGCTCCTTAAGCCCCGGAAAATGCTTGTCCAGCGCCGCGTAATAATACTCCCGGTCACCGTCGCGCAGGGTCAATCCCATTCCGAAATCTATCACGCCCTTGACTCCCACGCGCACGCACTCATTCAGGATGGCGGAAACATTCTCTTTCGTATCATTTATAAAGGGCAATATCGGCGTGATCCACACGATCGTCGGTATCCCCCGCTCACGCATCGCCTCAAGCACTTCGATCCGCTGCTTTGTATTGCACACATTCGGCTCCAGAATGCTGCACAATTTGTCGTCGTAGGTGGTGAGTGTCATCTGCACCACACATTTTGTGGAGCGGTTGATCTCATCCAGTATATCGATGTCCCGCAGGATCCGATCCGACTTCGTCTGGATCGCCACGCCGAAACCGTTGTCCCGGATGATCTCCAAACACTTCCTGGTAAGCCCGAGCTGCTCCTCACAATGCATGTACGGGTCCGACATTGCCCCGGTACCGATCATACACTTCCGACGCTTCGACCTCAGCGCCTGCTCCAGCAGTTCCGGAGCGTTGCGCTTGACCTCCACGTCCTCGAAAGGATGGGAAAACTGGTAACAATTGCTTCTGCTGTCGAAATAGATACAGCCGTGGGTGCAGCCCCGGTAAATGTTCATGCCCAGGCGGCCACCGCTTCCGGTCAATATTCCTTTCGCGTCAACAAAATGCATTTTTCGCTGCTCTCCTGCTCGCGCTCACTTTTTCGGCAATACTTTCATGATTTTTTCGATCAGCTCGGTCTCAAGCTTGGGCAATTCCTCCGGCAATTCAGTTTGGGCGCCTTGCTTGAGTTCTTCGTAGACCTCAGAAAAATACATTTCGTCCTGTCGATCCGACGAGGACAGAAACAGCGTGTACGCCGGACTTTCGCTGTCAATATACCGGAACGCTTCCAAACTGACCGAAAAAGGCTCGCTGATACTTTGCTTTTTTTCTTTGTAACCACAGGTGATTTTGCGCTCATCACCGATAAATTCCGTGGAAAGAGTGCGAGATTTAACGATCTTCCCCTCGACCATCTGGTCAGTATCTCTATATTTATATCCGTCGTCAACAGATGTGAATTTTGTCGTTTCCAGTGTTTCAGTCATATGCTGGCGGATCGCGCTCACGTCGGTCAATACATTATTGACAAACGCTTTCCCGTTCGCAGACTCAACCTTATATTTAAGATCCGTATAATTCGTTGCCTCCTGCCCGGCATCGTTTCCCAAAAAATCTATTCTGATGTATAGGTCCAAGCCGTCGGAAATAATAAAAGCATCATAGTGCACGGTATCATCCAGTTTAGAACGGAAATAGGCCATCGCACAATCACGATCGGAGCCCTCGAGACCGAACAAATAATACTCAAATATGCCGCAATCGGAAAAATAACTGGCGAAGATCAATCGTCCGTACATGCCGGTCTCGCCCGAACCCGCAACGGCATAGCTGCTTCTGAGGTCAATGTCACCGATCGCCTCCAGCCACCTTGCCCGCTGATATTCCACATTGTGAGATTTACATGACGTGCACGTCATGAGCGTCAATACCGCCACCAGCAAAATGATGATTCGTCTAAATTTCATTTAAAGCGCCCCCTTACAACAATTGGCAAAACCATTATATCTGCGATCCCGCTGCTTCCGTGGATATTATAACATATTATTTGCGGATCCGCCACTGGACAATTGACAACGGATTATGCCGGATTATGGCACGAAGTGAGTTAAGGGTTAAGAGTTCAGAGTTTAGAGTTGGCGCTGTCTTTCGGAGCGAAATGAGCACAAAACACCGCCTGGTTTTCGTTTTTAGCTTTTCAGGCGGTGTTTCCAAGGCGAGTAAGCTGGCGTCCGGCCGAGAGACAGCGCCCGCATGGCACACAAAACCTCGATTTTACCGCTGCGGTTGCTCCGTACGGCCGCAGCTCTGTCTTTTTTCAATTGCGGCCGTATTGGCGAAGAAGGTCGTACGGCCGCTTCTCACCTTTTTTCTCTTTGGCGAAGCCGAATGAATAGCTAAGAATTTTGTTTGACCGAAATGCGAATCAATGTAGGGAGCGCATGAGACCCAAAATTCGTGCTATCATTCGGTTCGCCTTTTGCGGCCGTACAAATGAGCAATGAGGCCGCTTCTCACCTTTTTCTCTTTGGCGAAGCCGAATGAATAGCTAAGAATTTTGTTTGACCGAAATGCGAATCAATGTAGGGATCGCATGAGGCCCAAAATTCGTGCTATCATTCGGTTCGCCCTTTTGCGGCCGTACAAATGAGCAATTCGCGGCTGCTCTTATTCATTCTTTTCATACTAAAGCCCTCGAAAGCAGGCACTCTAACCTCCTCTAAAACCCCGGCCATTGACAAAGCCATTGACAAAGCAAAAAAAGTGGTTGACAACTTCTTTTGAAAGTTGTATTATACGCGTCGTGCTTGTAAAAAGCACCCCGACCCATTAGCTCAGTAGGTAGAGCACCTGGCTTTTAATCAGGGTGTCCGGAGTTCGAGCCTCCGATGGGTCACGTTTGAAGGCTGCGTCGATTCGGTCGGCGCAGCTTTTGCTTTATCCGCACCCCGATCAAGATTCCCTGACCTTTCAACAAAAACCTCGTGACATTTTCCTCATTTTTTGCTAACATATGCGCAGCAACATGAGGAGATGATCTGAATGAGAAAAAAAGCACTCTTATTGACGCCGATCCTGCTGATCCTGTTTGCGCTGCTCATGGGGGCATGTACGGTGCCGGGCAGCGAAAACAACGACCCGGGCGCAACACAAGAAAAAAAGACCGGCGACGTTGACCCCGGACAGACAACGACCGAAGCGCCGGAGATAACACCCGCCCCGACGGAATTGCCGTGGAAAGTTGATGAAAAAGGCAGGCGCCTTGCCGGCTCCGATTCCGGCCTGACGCGCGACGGCACACCTAAAAAATACTTTACGATCAGCTTCGACGACGGCATCACGCAGGACAGACGCATAATCGAAATATATAACAAGTATAATTTCAAGGGCACGTTCTTCATCAACACCGGCCTGTTAGGCGCAAACTGGACGTGGGTCGGACAGACGCTCGGAGATCCTTCCCTCTCCCACCTGCGCTGGACGAAAGCGGAGCTCAGCACCGGAATTTACGACGGTCAGGACGTCGCGTCCCACACGCTGAACCACCCGTCGCTCAAAAACTACACCAAAACACAGGTCATAGACGAAATCGATAAGGATATTGACAATATTTACGGCATCACCGGCATCTGCCCCGTAGGCATGGCATGGCCCGGCGGCGATTCCGAATACACGAAAACGACGATGGAGATCGCCAGGGACAATACTTCAGCTAAGTTTGCCCGCGCGACAACGCCCACGAACCGCTTCAACCTTCCGAAGTCCTGGCTTAAATGGCAGCCCACGTGCGGCATAAGTGACGGCTCCGTGCTGAAATTCGCGGAGAGTTTCCTTAAGAAGGAAGCCGAATCCGATATGCTGTTCTACGTCTGGGGACACGGATACGAACTCGATTTCTACGACAAATGGGACACGCTTGACCAGCTGATCAAGATGATGACCGAGGCGGAGGACGTCATCTGCGTAACGAACTCGGAATTCTACTGGCTGTTTGCCGACGAGATACCGCCCATCAAATAAAGTGCGCGGAGGGGAAAATGTTAAATAAAACAAGCCAAAAAAACAGAAGCGTTTTGACCGCCGTAGCGGCGCTGCTGCTCGTATTTACGCTTTTATCCGCAGGTTGCGCGAAGAGGCAGATCGCCGCGATCACGCCTGCTGACAACGGCACGATATCGGCGGCTAACGACGTTGTTCACGAATTTTGCAGCGGGTATAAGCCGGGCGATTCCGAAGAGCTGCGCGATTTCTCCGATATGTATTATCCGGCGGGGATAGACCTCACCTGGAATTATAATTTCGCGGACGCGTCCGGTAAAGCAGACGGCGGTAAAGGCGAAGGCGTCGAAGGCGGGAGCGGGAGCGGTCCGAAGTACGCGCTGGTATATATCTCGCGCACCAAAGACCTGTCCGAAGCCGAAACGTACGTCACCGCAGGAAACTCCGTGCATATTGACGACCTTTTAGTGAATACGGATTACTACTGGCAGGTACGCGCCGTTTTCGAAGATAAAACGGTATTGTCCGACGTATTTAAACTACACACCGCACACGAATTCCGCACGTTCGCGATACCGAGCGTTTCCAATACCAGAGACCTCGGGGGATACAGCGTGAAGGGCGGAAAAAAAGTTAAACAGGGCATGATATTCCGCGGGGCGAACGTTGACGGCGCAAATTCCGCGGCAAAGAAGATAATGCTCGAGGAGCTCGGGATACGCACAGACCTTGACCTGCGCGCTCCGGGCGAAGGCAAAGCAGGCAGCAAATTCTCCCCTCTCGGAGAAGAAGTGAATTATATCAATATCAGCGCCCCGCTTTACGGAGGCATTAAGGACGAGGATAAGCAGGAGGCGCTCGCGGAAGAGATCCGGGTATTTACGAAGCCCGAAAACTATCCCGTGTACTTCCACTGCGCGATCGGCCGCGACCGCACGGGAACGCTTGCGATGCTGCTGCTCGGGCTTTTAGGCGTGCCGGAAGACATGATCCGCCGCGACTATGAGATGTCGTTCCTTTCATACTTGGGAAGCGCTGATAAAACTCCGGTCGAGACGATGCTCTCCGGAAACTTCGACCCTACGGTCAATTATCTCAAAACATTGAGCGGGAAGTCGTTTAAGGACAACGTAAGCAGCTTCCTTAGATCCATCGGCATTACCGACGCGGAGCTTGACGCGATCCGGTCAATAATGCTCGAATGAACGCGGAGGTGACGTGATATGAAAAATGCAAAATCGATTTTCACATTGACCGCAGTCGTTCTCGCGTGCTTGCTTATCCTCCCCTGCGCCCTGACGTTAAACGCCTCGACCGCGAAAGCGCAGCTGCCCGAATTCAACATTGCCGACAGCGCAGATCCGGCGCGCGGCTCGTCGTATCCCGATTCGTCAGCCAGAGTTATCCCCGCGGCGCAGGCGCCTGCAGGTGCAGACGGGAACGTCATAGAGCTCTTCGGTACAGAAGGCGCGGGAGTGCTTATGGACTATTCCGCGTACGATATCTCGTGCTACGGGATCCGTTCGATCACAGTTAAAGCGTATATCCCCGGCGACGTAAAAGCGGTGAATCTGACCGTTGACAACGGCCAGAAGCACGTGGGCAGGTATTCCGCGGCCGGGTACGAGAAGAACAAGTGGTCCGAATTTTCTTTCTACGACGAAGGGATCAATTTCATCAGCGGTTACGATATGCCTGATCTGGCGAACGAAAAAGGCCGATTGGGGCAGTTTTCGCTGAATTTCACCCGCAGCATTCCGGCGGCCCCGGAAGGTTCCGAGCCTCCCGCCCCTGAGCCGATATATATCGACTCGATCTCGATAGAACTTAAAGAAGGCATTGCCGGCGATCCCGCGCTTACTTATAAAGGGCCGGACACGATCGACCAGACGGCTGATAAACCGCTCGAGCTCGGGGAATTCGAGGCTTACGACGCATTTGAAGAGCGCGAGCTTACCGTAACACAGCGCTGGGACGGAGCGAGCGGCGTTGACGGCGACGGCAATGCGATCGAAGGCGGTCCTTATACGCTCGTGCTGGAGGCTGAAAATTCGTTTGGAAACAAGGCCGAAAAGCGCATTACGGTGAACGTCAGGCCGCGGGACAACGAAGCTCCGGTCATCGCCGCTTCCACCGACGTCATTTACGTGCGTACAGGCACTTACGGCTCCATGAATATTTTGGCGACGGACAACGAAGATGACGTCGATGTCGTGAATATCTGGAGCAAAGGCGCTCTCGACGATAAAGGCCGCCTGCTTCCGGGAGAGCACGAACTTACGCTCCGCTCAGCGGATGATACGGGCAACGTCGCTGAGCACGTTATTAAAGTTATTGCCGCCGATTCACCCGAGCACGACCCGGAGCAGCTCCCCGTCACGCGCGACGAATCGAAGATAAATTTCGGATTGCCCGCCTGGGCGGTGATCCTTATCATTGTCGCAGCACTGATATTGTGCGCCGCAATATTCATCATTATCGTCCGAAGTAAGAAAATTGTTGAAGCAAAATCTACATCAGCGGAGGAAAAATCATGAAAAAAATATTGTTGCTGAACGGAAGCCCCGAGATCGACGGCTGCATCGCAGAGGGCCTGAAGGAAATGACTGAAATATTCAAGGGTGCCGGTTTTGAGACGGAGCTCGTGCAGGTCGGATCGGCCGAAGTAAGAGGCTGCATCTCGTGCGGCACGTGCGAAGAAAGCGGACAATGCGTTTTCGACGATCTTGTAAATGAAACGGCGCCTAAATTCGAAGCCGCGGACGGACTCGTGATCGGAAGCCCTGTATACTACGCCTCCCCCAACGGCACGCTGCTGTCGTTCCTTGACCGCCTGTTCTTCAGCACCGGTTTTTCAAAGCACATGAAAGTCGGAGCGGCGATCGTAAGCTGCCGCAGAGGCGGAAATTCCGCCACGTTCGATGTGCTCAATAAATATTTTACGATCAGCGGCATGCCGGTGGCGTCAAGCACTTACTGGAATATGATCCACGGCTTTACGGCGGAGGACGTCAGAAAAGATCTTGAGGGGCTCCAGACGCTTAGGAATCTCGCCCGGAATATGGTGTTTATGGTCAATGCGATCAGTGACGCGAAGGAGAAGTACGGGCTTCCGGAAGTTGAAAATTCGGAATTTACGTGCTTCCACGACGGTAAATGACGCGCCGGTCGTAATATTTAATTAATTCGCATCCGTTTTTATCTCCCGCTGACATAACTCCGGTATGTGTTATGAGTATAGTGTACGGGATCGAAACGGATGCGTTGTTAATTTTTGCTATTTTGTTGCTGTTTTCTTGATTAATACATTGATTTTTGTCGATTTGTGTCGGTCTTTGACGCTTTTTGTCAGCTTTCGTCGGCTTTTGTCGATATATTTTTCTTAAATTATTCCGAAATAAATGTTAGAATTAGCAGGCACGTCGGTACTCGGGATGCTTCGATATCCCTTGCGGTGGCGGTTCCCTCAGGCAGTTAATTATTTGATTGCTGAGAGGGCCGGTCTTTTTTGATATCCCTCTCAATCTGGAAGGATGGGAGGTGGGACGATATGGTAACACATACTGAGCTTTATGCTCTGATCTCGGTACTTGTATCGCTGGTCAGTCTCGTCGTATACGTCTTTCGAGGCGGAAAACGGCATTAAAAAAGACTAATCGCCTGCTCCAACGGCAACGAGTTTGGCGATTAGTCTAAACACAACGCCTGAGGGAACCGCTTATCGGCGTGCCTCTTTGCAACTGTTATTCTATCACAAACCTGATAACCGGTCAATAAAAAAGATTACTTGGGGTTCTTTTCTTATTTTCGCGAAGCGCGGCAGCTACAATCAGTTTGCGGTGGAGCGGCGCTTTAATTGCCGGCAGGGGCCTCTGTCGGCAAATATCCTTTGCTGCCGTAAACAACGACACGCACTTTGACGTTTCTACAGGGCATCACAAACGAATATCCCCAATAATCGGAATCATAATGTGTTTTGACCAGCTTCATTCCATCGAAATAAACATCGATATCCGCGTCACAGATTACACTGGTCCTGATCTCGACGATCTCACCCATTTCAGCATCTTCCGGGCAGAAGAGAACATCGTTGGCGCTGCCTTCCTCCAGAGAAATAGAAAAACGCGTATGATCATTCATTGTCTGAGCATTGACCAGATTCTGAATACAATCCATAAATGTCTCGGCCCCGTGTTCGCCGGATACCAGATAGTATTGACGATCGTCAGTGGACTTGTCATCGATACGAATAAGTTCATTATAAATCCTCAGGCTTTTTTCAGAAGCATCCGTAAAAACGATCTTGATATTAACAGACATATTCCCATATTGATTCAAAATCTCTGAAACCTGATCATCGCTCGCTTTGGTAAGAGTGTACCCTGAAAGATATGCGGCAATGAAGTCTATCGCAGACCGCGGTGCGTCAGGGTATGATGACAGGAGATATCCACTACTTATTTCAAGATGCGCTATGTCATTGGGATCCAGCCTGATCCAGGCGCGTTCCCCATTATCTTCGATGTAACTATTCTGACCGTTATTATCCGGAAGGGCAGACGGCGCCTCAGTATTGCTCGTTCCGGGCAAAGCGGGGGACTGCTTATCGCGCCTATCGCGTGCTTTTATGCCAAGTATTATACCTGCGGACAGGCCGGCAACGACGATCACCGCGGACAATGCGATCACCAGTGCGGGCAACAGCTTTTTTCGTCCAAGGCTGCCTTTCGCGATACGATCTGCCGGTTCAGCGGTGCCTGAGGACATTGCCCCCTCCACCAGATCCGTGTCTATTCCTTTTATAGCCTCTTTGAGTTTATCGCTTTTCATCGTAAAAATCCTTCTTTCTTCAGAAATGATCTCAGCTGGTCCCGCGTGCGTTTGAGCGTCATTTTGATCTTACTCTCGCCGGCGCCAAATCTGCGGGCGATTTGATCAATGCTGTCGTCAAACCAGTATCTGCGTATGAAGATATTGCGCTCGGACTCATTGCGCTCACGGAGGAACCTGGAGATCGCTGCGGACAATTCGTTGACTTCTGCCGCTTCTTCCACCTGCCCGTCGCCGATCAGGTCTTCGAGTTCGTCGAGAGGCAACGTTTCATTGCCCGGCGCCCGGCGTACTGCATTGTCCCTGCGCACTCTGGAGATGGCAATGTTTTTCACCAGCGTGCTGAGATATGCGCGCAGATCTTCCGGCTCCTGAGGCGGTATACTGTTCCAGGCGGCAAGCAGCGCATCGTTCACGCATTCTTCTGCGTCGCGGCCGTCGTGCAGGCTGTCGCGGGCAATTTTTTCCATATACTTTTCGTATTTCTTGCGCAGTTCCTCCGCTCCGTTTTCGTCGCGTTCGATCAGCATTCGCACGATTTCGCTGTCTTTCAACTTTGGTCTCCTCCCTGGACAATCTGAAAAGCTTTTCACCCTTAAGGTCGCATAAACTATAAATCGGGTCACATATTTTATGATGACATGATTATAACACATCGACCAATGCTTTTAAACTGAAGCATATGCTGTTGAGACTTGGCTCTACTCCCAAAATCGTAATACCTTTTTGCCCTTTTATTTACTTTTAATGCTGCGATATAAACTTAGAAAGTACGAAATTTGGCAGATCTTGCAAAACTGGTCTTGCTATGTTTGAAGCTCCGTTTCCGGCCTGAAATTGAGCGAGCTCCGCCCGAAAATACATGCCAAATTCTGAATA
>JAEEGL016525755.1_pt1 | contig 10905 bp, 7 predicted proteins | sample 9134231 | NCBI WGS metagenome assembly JAEEGL01 (sample SAMN16246548, study PRJNA631951) | gut metagenome | biome: gut microbiome; feature: rumen; material: fiber-attached | host: Bos | place: Iran: Karaj | collected 2018-10
GATCAGGTGGCTGGCGGTGCGCCTAGGCCTACTTTGGATTGAACCGATACTTCCCAACCAGAAAGTAATGATATAGGCGATTGTATCTGTGAGGAGGAAAGTAAAATGGATAATAAGAAGAAACTGACCGATGATGAGCTGTAAGTGAATAGGGACGGTTCTTTTTGGCTTAAACTGAGTCAGGAAAAAGTTTGATTGATCTTATGGAGGGTACAACATGTTGCTATGAAACTTGTGGGAGACCTGAAGGAGAAAGTCGGAAAGGCTGAAACATCGGAAGAAGCCAAGGAAATCATCAAAGATGCAGGCATGGAGCTGACGGATGAGGAGATGAATGAGGTCGCTGGCGGTCAATACTCTCCGTTAGTGGCACAATGGTCTAAAGATATTTTTCATTGAGAAAGGAGTGGGGCTATGAAACTGATAGGAGATCTGAAAGATAAGGTTTAAAAGACAGAAAATCAGGAAGAAGCAAAGAAAGTCATCGAAGAAGCAGGAATGGAACTGACAGATGATGAACTGGATCAGGTGGCAGGGGGCCTGTGGGATGGCTTGTGGACGTTCAAGGAGGCGCATTTCGCCTAATCATCTCAAATCAATATATCAAGAGCCTTACCCAATTTGGCAACATATCAGTTGCAGGGAGGGCTCTTTCGCTGTGTTTCATAGGGTCATCACAGTTGGTAAAGCAGCCCTAAATATGTTAAAATATTATTTTAATAAATTTGTTGCAGGAGACCCCGATGGCACGTAATTTTCAGGAAATTCTAAGACTGTTCTTTCCGGAATTTCAGATCACTGATACCGTACAGGAAAGGGGATTCATCGCTAAAAGTAAGAAGCGGGATTCCTATGCTCAGCAGACATCTCAGACTTATTCGCAGAACAACACGGAGGTTAAGAGTGCGCCCGGATCTTCTGTTCATCAGATGCAGCCCGTATCTCCAGCACCCTCTTCAACTGCGGCAGTAAATAAAAATACTGCAAAAACTGCGTATTCCCCAGCAAAAGACGACGTTAAAACATTGGCTAAGGCAAATGAAGCTTTTGACGGTCTCCCGGACACACTGAAAAAATACTGGGTGGGTTCGGAAGAGGACAGGCTTTCTTTGTGTCAGGCTTTTCAAAGACCTTACGTCAAGGGATTTGATAATGTGAAGCCAAAGGACGCAATACTGATCATCGGTCCCGAAAGCCGGGGAAAGGCTTATGCGGTACGCTGTATATGCGCATTGCTGAAGCAGAAGAAGGTCTTCAGGTATGCTGAAGTTGAAAGCCTTGATTTTGAAGACTATGCCGCTGATACGGAGAATTCGCTTTTTTTATCGGATCTGTATAAGTGCTTAAATACAAATACTGAAGCAGTTCTTTTTGAGAATGTGGAAAAGGCCTCTCTTTCCCGGATCGAGATAATCTACCAGTTCCTGTCTGACGGAACATACAGGCTCCCCAAGCGGTATATGATGAATAACGGCAGCCTTGTGGAAGCAACCGGTGTTTTGAACACTGAGCTTGTTTCCGAAATAGCCTGCAATGGGAAGATTTTTGTATTTACCACAACGGTTTCGGAATCTGAGATAGTATCCATACTTGGAAATAAGGTTGTAAGGGAACTGGGGGATATCATTACCCTTGATCCCATTGAGAAGGATCAGGTCCGTGACCTGTCCTATACTCTGTTGTCGGATTTTGTTAGGAAATGCAAGGATAATCTTCATATCAACATTCTCCTGAACAATAATATCATCAACGAGGTCGGTACCCATTACAGGGAAAACCTTGGAGTGGTGGAACTGAAAAAATATATCGAAGATCAACTGTATGAGCCTGTCACGGAAATGAAACTCCAGGGTGTCCTTCAGAGCGGAGTGACGGCAAGTCTGGTATTCGATGAGGGTTACTTTATCGCCCTTGAAGGCGGGAAAGTTATCCCTGTGTCGGATTTCTTAAAGGATTATAATTCCCTGGAACTTGAGGAGGCCCGGAAAGAATTAGACAGTATTATCGGTCTGGAAAAGGTCAAGGAGTTTGTTTTAGGTCTTGAGAATAATTTTAAGGTCCAGCAGATACGTGAAGGCAGGGGACTTAAGGCGTCCGAAATATCCATGCACATGATATTTACGGGAAATCCCGGCACGGGGAAAACAACCATTGCAAGGATAGTCGCTAAATACCTGAAAGCCATCGGCGTCCTGTCTTCGGGACATCTTCTGGAAGTTACAAGAGCGGATCTGGTGGGGCAGTATGCGGGACACACCGCAGTTAAGACCACGGATGTGATAAAGAGTGCCCTGGGGGGAGTACTGTTCATTGATGAGGCCTATTCCTTAAGCCGTATGAAGGAAGATCCCTTTGGCATGGAAGCGATCGACGCCCTTGTTAAAGGCATGGAGGATCACAGGGATGACCTGGTTGTGATCCTTGCGGGTTACGAAGATGAAATGCAGGAATTCCTTAATACGAATCCCGGCTTAAAGTCCAGGTTCCCCAATATCGTACATTTCGATGATTACAGCGCTGATGAAATGTATGAGATAGCGAAAGTTACGGCGGCTTCCAAGGGATACAGCATTTCCGGTCAATGTGAGGAAGTCCTTAAACATCAATTTGAGAAAAAGCAGATCAAGGGCAGAAATGACCAGGGCAACGGAAGACATGTAAGGAATATGATCGAAGCGGCGATCATAGATCAGTCCCGGAGGATAGTCAATAATCCGGAAGATAATATGGAACTCCTCATTCCCTCTGACTTCGGACTTGGCAGTATTGTTGAGTTTGATCTGGAAAAGAGTCTTTCCGGCATCATCGGGATGGAAGAGGTAAAGGATTTTATCCGCTCCCAATATACCATGCTCCAGGCTGAGAAGATGAGAAGGAAGGCAAATATCGGCGTAGATACTACCCAGTCATTAAATATGATATTTGCCGGCAATCCCGGTACGGGAAAGACCACTATGGCAAGGATAGTAGCGGAGATGCTGCATTCCATGGACATATTGAAGTCCGGCCAGCTTGTTGAGACCGATAAGAACGGACTGGTTTCGGGATATGTGGGCCAGACTGCCAAGAAGACGGAAGAGGTGTTCAGATCAGCTTTGGGCGGCGTGTTATTTATAGACGAGGCCTATGCCATAACCAACGAGCGCAGCGGTTTTGGGCAGGAGTGTATAGATACTCTCGTTAAACTGATTGAAGACTACCGCGGCGAGATTGTTGTGATCTTAGCGGGATACAGCAGGGAAATGAATAATTTCATGAAGGCCAACTCCGGCCTGGAATCAAGATTCCCTTTGAAAATTGAATTCCCGGATTACACGGAAAAGGAACTCTTTGAAATAGGGAAACAGATGATAGTTTCCAGGGGCTTCACTATGACAGCCGATGCAGAGAAGGCTTTTGAAGAGGAGATAACGAGACTTAAAAGACAGTCCACAGCATCCTCCGGAAACGGAAGGATGGTAAGGAATTACATTGAAGAAATTATAAGGAGACAGAGTTCAAGGATCGTTGAAACCGGTGTTTCAGGGGAAGCCTTAACAGAGATCACAGCGGCGGACATTAAGCCGGAGATGACTGATCACTCCGACTTCGATCTTGAAAAGGAACTGTCTAAGGTCATCGGCTTAGACTCTGTAAAGAAATATATACGGAGCCTGAACGCCCGCCTGAAACTCCAGGCGGAAAGAAAGAAGCTGGGGTTAAAGACAGACAATACCCAGACCATGCATATGATCTTTACCGGAAATCCAGGAACGGGTAAGACAATGATGGCAAGGACCGTTGCAAATGTCCTCTACAATATGAATGTTATCCGGTCAAACAAGCTTATTGAAACGGACCGTTCCGGACTGGTGGCGGGTTATGTGGGGCAGACTGCAATAAAAACCCGTCAGGTTATCGAGTCCGCTTTAGGGGGAGTGCTCTTTATCGATGAGGCCTATTCCCTGGCACAGGGCGGAGAGAATGATTTTGGGCAGGAAGCGATAGATACCCTTGTTAAGATGATGGATGACAATCGTGACAAGCTTGTTGTGATACTGGCGGGATACAGTGATGATATGGATCGCTTCTTAGACATGAATCCCGGCCTTCACTCGCGGTTCGCTAATATCATAGAGTTTCCTGACTATTCCATAGAGGAACTTATGAGAATCGCAGAGGGGATGTATTCGGCACAGGGATATGTTCTGGATGATGAAGGAAAAGCCGTGTTACGCGGGTTACTTGAAAAGGCAAGGTTAAGTCAGGAATTCGGTAACGGCAGATATGTGAGAAATGTATTTGAACGCTCCCTGAACAATCAGGCTCTCAGACTAAGCGGCGAAAGCAACCTGTCTAAGGAGTCGCTTATCACCATCACGGGAAGTGATATTCGGGAGGAGTCGTGATATGAAGGATCTGATCGCCAATTTCTTCGCTATCTTATGGTTTTTCGGGGTGATGCTGGGAACCCTGGCCCTGTCGGTTTTTACACTTATCGGCATTTACTCTATGAACATCATGGGGATGCTAAAGAGCGGCTTTTCCTCGCAGACCGTCGGGTTTCTCTTTTGCTTTATCCTCGGATCTGTTATTGCTGTTACAGGATGGGTACCGGCTTTCAGAAGGTGCTATTATAAGCTGCCCTGGCTGTATCCCTTATGTACGATCCTCTTTATGGATCTGTTTATCCTCTCCATCACGGAATTTATCCTTGCAAAAGGATTCTCGGTTATAGATCCGATACGGCATGCACTCACCCTTATCATAGCGGCGATCCAGTTTGTGGTATGCCGGGCAGCCATGTGCTGGTACTTTAATAAATATCCCATGGTCTTACATAAGTATGACAGGATAGAGTGAGGTTAGACAGGATGAATGAGATCAGACAGGAATCAAAAGAAGTCCGGAGAGAGCAATTCCGGCCTGAAGAAAACGGGGTATCCTATGTTCAGGATATAGGAGATACTGCGGATAAGCAGCAGAGGAGAAAAGGGCAGGAATCTCCTTTTACAGGACGTATAATCCGCGGTGCGGGTGTCGCCTTTGCTGCGGCTATCCTGGCGCTGATCCTTTTTGCCACAGGTCATGGCGGCAGAAGTGTGGATAAAAGCATATATGTTGAAGACGCCATCGAAACCCATGTATCTACAACACTTGGGGTCGGAACCCGGATCTTAAAGAGGGATGATAATTATATCGGAGGAGATATGACCATAATGCATTCTTCCGATAAAGAGGAAACCACGCTTTATGTCTGGGACTATGCCGCGGAGGATGGGGATTATGTGCAGGTGTTCGTTGACGGCGCACCCCTTGGGGAGCCCTTTATGATAAGGAGCACACCGGTATCATTCACCATTCCTTCTGTCTGTGAAGTTAAAGTAGTGGGAACACATGACGGCGGCGGCGGGATCACATACGCTGTGTATTACGAGGTGGATCAGACCACATATTTCAACGGCACCAGCCAGGGCGGAGATAATACATATACACTGGTAAGAGAGTAATATACAGAAGGTGATTTTTTAAGTATAATCTATGATATGTACCGGTTTTGCGGAAACGGGACGGAGGGTCCCGGAAGTGACCACAGGATTATTTAATTTTAGGGGTAAAGTGTATGGAAAAGACTTTTGAGAAACATCTTGAGGATGAAATTGCAAAGTATAACGGGATCTCTTTTCCGGTAAAAGCCGGGATGCTGCAGTGCCTTCTCATCAAGAAGCTGCCCTGCTTAAAGCTCCATCCCAACCCGGATGATGAATTTTCAATGCCCGGAGTGGGACCCAGCTTCAGGATCATTTCCGAGTATGAAAAAAAGTTCAGAAGGAATGAGGAGCTGGACAATAAGGATACGGAAGAACGTATCGTTGTGGAGAAGATGCATCCCGACGGCTACATGATAATAAACGGACATCACAGATGGGCGGCTTATTACAAGATAGGCCGGAAAACGGTGCCGGTGGAAGTCGTAAATCTTACCCATGATGAAGATATCAGGAAGATGCTGGCAAACGCCAATCACGACAGAAGGGTCACCTTCGATCTGGATGAGGTGGTGTTCTGCGCCGATGAGAATGAGCCTGCTGAGAAAAAGCCCGGCTTCCCCTTCGGCAGTATCTATAAGGAGAGGATAAGGCTTGGTATTCCTGCTCTTTTCAAGTATCTCTACCAGAGGGGTTATGACATCTGGGTATATTCCTCAAAGTTCTATTCCATGGACTACATAGGGAACCTGATGAAGAAATACCATGTGGAGATCGCCGGCATAGTTACCGGTATCTCAAAGAAGACCGCGGCCGATAAGAAGGGCAAGAAGGAAATAGACAGCCTTCTTGCGAAGAAGTATAAATATACCCTCCATATCGACAGGGATACTGTGCTTATGATAAATAACAGTACCGGAGATTTTGAGGAATATCCGATCGATAAGGAAAAGGGCAACTGGTCCCAGGGAGTAATGGATATCACAGGAGATTTGGGGAAGGATGCCGGAGAGTAACAGCGAACTTAAAATGAGGGTTTCCTTTGATCTGGACGAAGTGCTCTTTGTTTATCCGGAAACCCATAAGACGGAACCTGAGCTTTTCTTTCCCTTAAATAAGATCTTTAAGGAGAGGCTGAGGCTGGGGACGCCTGAGCTTATCAACACTTTGCAGAAACTGGGTTATGAGGTCTGGGTATATACTTCCTCCTTCAGGAGCGAATCCTATATCAAATGGCTCTTCAGGTTTTACGGGGTAAAGTTTGACGGGATAGTAAACGCCCAGCGCCATCTGAAGGAAGTTCAGGGCAAAAGAAAGGAACTGCTTCCGCAGAAGGTCCCAAGCAGATACCGTATCTCCCTCCACATCGATGATGAATCCATCATCTGTACCCAGGGCAGGCAGTTCGGTTTTGACGCCTATCAGCTGGATGCCCCGGATGATGAGTGGAAGGAGAAGATAATTAAATATGCCGGAGAGATAAGACGGCGGCATAATTTTTACACCCCGGAACAGGATACGTAACGGAGCAGTCTTATTTTGTCAAAGGCAAAAGGAAGTCGTAAGCGGAATCAGGGCTTCCGGAGGTGACCCATTTATTGTACTGTGCCTCCAGTTCGGAATTGCCGGGATACACAGAGACAAGGCCAAGAGAGTTCCAGGCATTGCAGAATTCCGAGTAGCTTTTCCCGACTGTAACGGGATCGCTGGCACCGCCGATGACATTTTCAAGATCTTCAGGGGTTAAAGCTTTCATTTTATCCATGGAATTATCCTCCTAAAAAATATTCTTAAATAACTATACGAAATAATAATACAGATTGGCAGCAAAATCAAAAAAACCGGTGGGCGCTTTTGTCACCTATACCGGAAAATCGCGCTTATCCTTGGATATGCAGAGGAGAAAAAGCTTGAGGGTGTGATATGGCAGATATTGTCTCCCGATGAATGGCTATTGGATTTAAGGGAGGTACTCAATGATCCGGAGAAAGGGAGAAGGTATGTTCTTAAAATCAAAAAAACTGACGGCAATCCTCTTATCGGCAGCATTGCTGCTCACATCACAGGCGTTTCCTGTTTTTGCCTCGCCTGTGGAATCTAAGGAAACGGCAATAAAGGGAGAGTATGTTCCGGGGGAAGTACTGATACTCGTCTGTCCTGAAGTTGCGGATGAAAAGAAGATCAGGGATGAATCCTATAGGCTTTACAGTGCAAATGATATCAGTGAAGAGGAACTGATGGATGTAAGTGATGCTGCGGAGTCCATCGAGAAGGATGTATTAAATGAAGCGGGCATATCTTCCCTGACCGAAACCGGGAAGACCGTAATAAAGAAGATCCATTCCGACACCCTTTCCACGGAGGAGCTTTTACGCTTATATTCGGGAAAAGAAGGTGTGATATCGGCTGAACCCAACTATATCCTGAATCTTTATGATCCGGAGTACGAAGATCATTATAAGGAACCGGTAATCCTAACCACATCGCCTAATCCTACGCCTCCCCTTAATGAACTTCAGTATGCGTTCGGAAACGGGCCGGGCGGCATAGATGTGCCTGACTGGAATAAAAAGGACAACAAAAATGCAGAAGGCACAGTGGTTGCGGTGCTGGACACCGGCGTGGATTATGACCATGAGGACCTGAAGAATGTTATGTGGGATGATGGCTTAAAATATCCGGAACTTACGGCAATGGGCGGAGGAATGTATGGTTTCAATCCGGCTTCTGACGAATATGAGGGAGTTAATCCCACGGCAACAGATAATCCTATGGATTTTAATGGTCATGGAACTCACTGTGCCGGCGTTATAGCTGCAGAGTGGAATGACATAGGTGTCAGCGGTGTCGCAAACGGAGTTAAGATCATGGCGGTAAAACAGGTGTGTGATGATGATGGACATAATTATGTAAGTACAACCATAAAAGGTATGAGTTATATTAATGCCGCAAAAAAAGCGAGAGTCAACGTGGTGGCGGTAAACTGCTCATTTGGAGGACTAAAAAGAAGCATTATTAATAATTTAGCAGTACAGGAGCTGGCGGAAAACGGAGTGGTCACCTGTTTTGCGGCAGGTAATGATGCCTTAAATAATGATATTATCCCTGAAGGTACAGCTTTTATGAAGGATATAACCGGGGAGATAACAGTTGATTCCTCTGACCGGGAGGGTGACAGGAGCTTTTTCTCGAATTACGGGATCCGTACTACTCATATCTATGCACCTGGCACAGATATTCTGTCTTCCGTACCCGAGAGGGAAAAAGCATTGGTGCCGGATGAGAAAATTTCCCTGCCGGCGAAGGACGTATCCGGGAAAGAGTGTTACCTTGGGAAGGATAAGAATGCCGGGGATAGTGCCTTAAAATATGAGAACAATAAAGACAGGGGTATCACAGTTCAGGAAGATAAAGGAGAGCTTGTGGTAAAGGGGATCCGCTTTGATGAAATTGATAAAATGACAGCTGAGACAATACCAAATGCCGGGAATGACATAGCTGTGGTCATGGAGATCAGCTTAGTAGAAAAGCTTCCGGATCTGGCGGACGGAAAGCAGTATAACCTTGTCATAAGCAGCAGTACAGGCGGCAATCATGATGAAGCCGGGCAATTTTTCATAATGCCCTGTGCCAGGAACAGGAAGGGTGAATGGGATCTTCTCAATTACTATTATATTGAAAACCAGCCGTCCTGTCTGGTCTGCAACATTGATAACGAGAATTATGATGTCAAAGATAAGGATTTTAAGATCCGTATAGGCGTCTTTAAATACGGGGACAAGGATGTGTTGAGTGAATTCAGGATAAACAGATTGTGGATCACGGATGCGGACAAATATCCTTACATGTATGAATCCGGTACTTCTATGGCTACTCCTGTTGTAACAGGAGAAGTGGCCATCCTCGCTGCAAAGTATCCCAAAGACAGCGCCGGCAAAAGGGCGGCCAGGGTTTTAGCAGGAGCAAGGACGGATAACAGATATAAGAACTACTGTATCACTGGCGGAATCGCTAATGTGAATTATTCCCTGAATGAGAAAAAGTACACCCCTGTTGTCAGCAGGATATATGCAGAAAATGGCAGCATTCATATAGGCGGTTATTTCTTCGGTACGAAAGATAAAACGGCCGTAAATATAAAGGGACATGACGCTGAATGGAAAGAGGAAGACCTGAAGGTATCGAAAGTGGTGGATAAGGAGGACGGATCATTAGAGATAATACTGGATATGCCTGAAGGGATCAAAAGAAATGAAGAGGTGATAGTTACCGTCACCGACAGGGGAAAGGATCCCGGGAGGAACAGCTACAGCCGTTATCTCACGGTATCGGATCCGGGAAACATACTGGAAATAGGAGATGTATATGAGAGGATACCGATCCCTTCCTCATTTTCATCTGAGCTGTCACAGTATTTTATTTATGATTCCATACCCTTAAACGGAGCCATTTATTTCAAGGCTTATCATTGTTTAGATGACGAAAAACTGGCAGTCTTCCGGTATAAGGAGGGTAAGTGGGACAGGATAGATGGTATCGCTAACAATATAGGGAAAACGGCAGCCTGGGATGGAAAGATTGTATTTGTGGAGTACTCAGATGAGTACAGCCTGGCGTTTTATGATGTTGAAACAGGCAGTGTTAAGAGAATCCCCTTTGTTCCGGAAGCGAAGGATGTTTCGCCGGAATATCAGTGGGTAAAGGAACCTTTAGGCAGCAATGATACTGCAGAACTATACTTTGACGGAAAGGATATGCTCCTTTTCAGGACCAGATATGAAAGCGGGGAAGAAACAGAAGAAGAAGCAAAAGAAGATGCTCAGGACGAAAGCTGTACAGCGGTCTATAAATTGGATCCGGAAAGCGGAAAGGGGATTTTTGCAGGGTGTCTTAAGTGTAAATACTATCAGTACCCTGTCATTTCACATGAAGAAAGACCGGGGAAAGCAAATATGATCTATATCGTGGGTAATACGGTGGAAAATGGGCTTGTGGCGGAAAGATTTACCCTGGATGATATGAAACCGGAACTTTTTGAAAATATTCTGCCGGAGGGGCATAAGTTTGATCAAACAAACAGTTTTATCAGGGGAGCCGGTGTGAAGGATGGTCTGTATATCGCAGGACCCCATGGTTTTTCCGAAGAAAAGGATGGGATCTCCGGGATCGAAGCAGACAATTATTTCTTAAGCTTTGCCCATCCGGAGCAGGGATTTAAGCCCTGTAAAAAGCGGATCGGAGACATGTATGCTTTTAATTATGCAGCCGTAGCGGGATATGGCTATGTTTATTTTGAAGGCTTTGACGCAAACGGGCCCTATTTATGCCGCACCTCTACAGACACCCTTAAATGCTACGGGGATGAAAAGGTACAGAGATACAGCGATCCCGGTGCCACCCTGCATCAGACGGATGCTGAGGATGTGGGAGAGATCAC
>JAEEGL010022942.1_pt1 | contig 10904 bp, 8 predicted proteins | sample 9134231 | NCBI WGS metagenome assembly JAEEGL01 (sample SAMN16246548, study PRJNA631951) | gut metagenome | biome: gut microbiome; feature: rumen; material: fiber-attached | host: Bos | place: Iran: Karaj | collected 2018-10
CCGAAAGTACGGCTTCCGTCTGATCCTTCCGATGGGCGGATATGGAATTTAATATTTCTGAAGAACTTAAAAAGCGCCCGGCTAAGCCGGGAGTTTATATCATGCACAATGCCGACGACGAGATCATATACGTCGGTAAGGCGATTGTGCTCAAAAACCGGGTGCGTCAGTATTTCCAAAGCAACAAGAATCACACCGCGAAGGTAAGGAAGATGGTTTCCTGCATTTCGTGGTTCGAGTACATTGTTGTGGATTCGGAGATGGAGGCACTCGTTTTGGAATGCAACCTTATTAAGGAGCATCGTCCGAAGTACAACACCATGCTTAAGGACGACAAGCATTATCCTTACATTAAGGTTACCACCTGCGAGGAGTATCCCCGGATATTCATGGCGAGAGACCGTAAGAAAGACGGCTCGGAGTATTTCGGACCCTATACTTCCGCGGATTCGGTACATCAGACCATCGACCTTCTGCGGAAGACCTGCGGTATAAGAAACTGTTCCAAGAAGCTGTACGAAGGCGAGAAGGTGTGCGAACGCCCGTGCCTCTACCATTCCATGGGGCAGTGCCCGGCACCCTGTATGGGAGATGTGAGCCGTGAGGAATACAAAAAGAGCGTAGATCGATGCCTGAATTTCCTGAAAGGTCATCATGAAGCCGTCACCGATGCCCTTAACAGCCGTATGCTCATGTATTCCGAGAATCTTGAATTCGAAAGGGCTGCGGAGATGCGCGACCTGATCAACGCGATCAAACGGCTGGATCAGGCACAGAAAGCGGACGAGTGCGACGACAACGACAGGGATATCGTGGCGGTTGTCAATAAGGATGATACCGCCGTGGCTTCCTGCTTCTTTATACGAAACGGCAAGCTCATGGGCAGGGAGCATTTCTATCTTACGGGCGTTGAGAACGAGACAAGGGAAAAGATACTTGAAAGCTTCATTAAGCAGTATTATTCCGGCACGCCCCATATACCGAAGGAGATCTACGTTTCTCGGGAGATAGAGGATGCGGGGCTCATTGCGGGTTGGCTTTCCGATATCAGGGGAAGCAAAGTCACCATCTATACCCCCAAGAAGGGCGAAAAGCTCAAGCTCATAGAGATGGCGGAAAACAATGCGAGGACGGTCCTCTTTAATGACGAGAAGAGGATAGAGGCTCAGGAGAAGAAGACCACAGGCGCTCTGGAAGAAATAAAAAACTTGCTAAATCTCGAAAAGCTATATAGAATAGAGTCGTATGACATTTCAAACACTGCCGGCTTCGAGAATGTGGCTTCCATGGTGGTTTTTGAGGGCGGTAAACCCAAGAAATCCGATTACAGAAAGTTTAAAACCAGGACTGTTATCGGAGCGGACGATTACGGCAGCATGAGAGAAGTCCTTACGCGACGTTTTGAACACGGACTCAGGGAAAAGGAGAAGGAAGATTCCTTCGTGCGTTTTCCGGACCTTTTGCTCATAGACGGCGGACGCGGGCAGGTGAACAGCGTGCTCGAGGTAGTACGCGGCATGGGACTTGATATCCCTGTGTGCGGAATGGTGAAGGATGACAGGCACAGGACCCGCGGACTCTGGTATGAGGATGAAGAGGTGCCCATAGACACCTACAGCGAAGGTTTCAAGCTTGTTACGAGGATACAGGACGAGACCCACCGCTTTGCCATCGAATATCATAAGAGCCTTAGGAACAAAGCTCAGACGAGATCGATCCTGGACGACATACCGAACGTCGGACAGAAGAGAAGGATAGAGCTGATGCGGCACTTCGGCTCCCTCGAAGAGCTTAAGAAAGCAAGTGTCGAAGAACTTTCGGCTCTTCCCGCCATGAATCTGAAGGCTGCGGAGAGCATTTGGGAGTTCCTGCACCGGGGAGATAAAACATAATTGGGAGGATTAATCATGTATAGCGTGAGTTTGAAAAAATTTATGGAGTCGATGGGGCTTACCAATCTTACTCCCGAAATAAGTCTCAAGGGAAGGAAGATAATCGAGCCCGAGATCAACAGACCGGCTCTGCAGCTCGTCGGATTTTATGATTATTTTAACTCCGACAGGATACAGATCATCGGTCACGTCGAGCAGGCATATATGGACAAGATGGAGGACAGAGGCCTTGACGAGCTCACCAAGCTCATGAGTTTCAAGATCCCCTGCATAGTATGGTGCCGCGGCATCATTCCCGATGAAGAAGTGCGCAAGGTGGCGCTTGCAAAAGGCATCCCGCTCTTCTCCAGCGCCAAATCCACATCCGACTTCGAAGGCGAAGCCATAAGATGGCTCAAGGTCGAGCTGGCTCCCAGGATCTCCATTCACGGCGTTCTTGTGGACGTTTTCGGTGAAGGTATCCTTATCATCGGAGAGTCCGGCATCGGTAAGAGCGAGGCGGCTCTCGAACTCATAAAGCGCGGTCACAGACTTGTTGCGGATGACGTTGTGGAGATCAAGAAGGTGAGTGATGCGACCCTTATCGGTTCGGCTCCCGCCATTACGAGACACCTGATCGAGCTCAGAGGTATCGGTATCATAGACGTTAAGACGCTCTTCGGTATTGAGAGCGTTAAGAATACACAGCAGATCGACCTTGTCATCCGTCTTGAGGACTGGGTAAAGGACAAGGAATACGACAGGATGGGACTTGAGGACAAATACACGGAGTTCCTCGGCAACAAGGTAGTATGTCAGGATCTGCCCATCCGTCCCGGAAGAAACCTTGCGATCATCGTAGAGTCCGCAGCTGTCAACCACAGACAGAAGAAGATGGGCTACAATGCTGCAAAGGAATTCTCGAAGCGCGTTACGGAGAACATCATGAGAGGTAACCGCGACGAAGATGACGATGACGAAAAAGACAGCGAAGAGTAATGCACGGAGGGAAAAGTTATGAAATATCTGTTCGGCGCCGATATAGGCGGAACAACGGTTAAGCTCGGCCTTTTCACAGAGGACGGCGAGCTTCTTGAAAAGTGGGAGATCAAAACAAATCGTGAGAACGGCGGAGAATCGGTTCCCAAGGATGTAGTGGATGCCGTTCTTGCAAAGATCGATGAAAAGTCCATAGACAAAAAGGATGTCATCGGCCTCGGTATCGGTGTTCCCGGTCCCGTTAAGAAGGACGGAACCGTTTTAAAGTGCGCCAACCTCGGCTGGGGCATATTCAATGTAAATGACAGGTTTACAGAGCTCTTGGGGCTTCCCTGCCGTGCGGCGAATGACGCAAACGTTGCCGCACTCGGCGAAATGTGGAAGGGTGGCGGCAAGGGCTATAACGATATCGTCATGGTTACCCTCGGAACGGGTGTCGGCGGCGGTGTCATCTGCGACGGAAAGATCCGCGCGGGTGCTCACGGCGGCGGCGGAGAGATCGGTCATATACGCATGAACGATGATGAAAAGCGTCTCTGCGGTTGCGGCGGTCACGGACATCTTGAACAGTATGCTTCGGCTACTGGAATAGCTTATCTCGGAGCGGAAGCGGCGAGAAAGAATCCTTTCTCTGCCCTTGCACAGTATGACGACATAACCGCAAAGGCAGTCTTTGATGCGGCAAAGGCGGGGGATGTTACGGCTCTCAAGGTGGTTGATGAAGTGTGTGAGACACTTGCCTGTGCACTTTCCCATGTGGCCGCGTCTGTCGATCCGGAGTGTTTCGTTATCGGCGGCGGCGTGTCAAAGGCGGGAGATATACTTATAGATACTCTTAAGAAGCATTACGGTCCCAATCTGTTAAATGCGTTGCAGGATACCGAGTTCAGGCTCGCAACCCTGGGAAACGATGCCGGGATCTACGGATGCGCGAGGATGATGCTTGATGCAGCTGACTGAAAAAAACATTTTGACAAACAGACTGTCGGAAGTTACCGACCTTAAAAATATCTTTCCCGACGAGCCCTTAAGCAGGCACACATCCTTCAGGATAGGCGGCCCCGCTTCGTTTTTTGCGGTCTGCGAAAGTATCTCTGAGCTTAAGGATATCATCTCAGTCTGCAAGGAAGAAAAGGTGAGATGGTTTGTTCTCGGAAACGGAACAAATGTACTTGCCCCCGATGAAGGCTTTGACGGAGTCGTCATAAAGCTTGGCGGCGCCTTCGGAGAGCTTTCCGTAAGCGAGAATATTAACGACGGTTCGGCACTTATAACCGCAGGTGCGGGTGCTTCCCTGGCGCATCTGGCTGTTTATGCTCTTAAAAAGGGCTTTACGGGACTTGAGTTCGCCCACGGTATTCCCGGCAGTGTCGGCGGCGCAGTATATATGAATGCCGGAGCCTTCAACAGAGAAATTGCGGACTGCATTGTTTCCGCGGAAGCACTTACGAAGGACGGAGAGATCGTCACATACGGTAGGGAAGAACTTGAGCTCGGCTACAGAAAGAGCAGGTTCATGGGAAACGATGAGATCGTATTGGATGCCACCTTTTACGTGAAGGTCTATCCCAGGATACCCATAAGAGCGCTGATGGAAGAGTACAGAAAACGCAGGGCGGAGAAGCAGCCCCTTGAAATGCCCAGTGCGGGAAGCGCGTTCAAAAGACCGGAAGGCAGCTTTGCGGGCAAACTTATCGAAGAGGCGGGGCTTAAGGGCTTTAAGATCGGCGGCGCCATGGTATCCGAAAAGCATGCGGGCTTCATCGTGAACACGGGAGAAGCCACGGCAAAAGATGTGGAAGAACTCATCGAAGCGGTGCGGCGCAAGGTCTTTGAAAACTCGGGCATCATGCTCGAACCCGAAGTGAAGATCATCAGGTAATGCAGAACATACAGGATCGGCAAGAGGTAAACGTATGAGATTCGTAATTGTAACGGGAATGTCCGGAGCGGGGAAATCATCAGTACTCAATATGCTTGAAGATGCGGGGTATTTTTGCGCCGACAATCTTCCCGTTCCGCTTATCTCCAAATTTGCTCAGATCGCCGAAAACAGCAAGGAAGGCGAATTTAACAGGATTGCCATCGGCGTGGACATAAGAAGCGGCCATTCCCTCGACGATGTTGAGCCTGTGCTCACCGAGCTTAAGGAGATGAGGATAAAGTATGAGATCCTTTTCCTTGAAGCATCCGATGAAACGCTTATAAAACGTTTCAAGGAGACCAGGCGCAATCACCCTCTTTCCGGCAGCGGAAGAGTGGAAGCGGGCATCCTGGAGGAGAGGAAGAAGATAGCCTTCCTTAAAGGAAAGGCAGACTATGTGCTTGACACCAGCACTTTGCTCATAAGAGATCTTAAGCAACAGATAGAAAGCATATTTGTGAAGAACGAGGGCTTTAAAAACTTTTTCGTTACCGTGCTTTCTTTCGGCTTCAAATACGGTATTCCCGTGGATGCCGATATGGTATTCGATGTGCGGTTCCTTGCCAATCCCTACTATGTGAGCACTCTAAAGCACAAGACGGGAATGGATGAGGAAGTTCGCGAGTATGTCATGAACAGCCCGCAGTCGGATGAGTTTGTGGGAAAACTCACGGATATGATCGAATTCCTTATTCCCAATTACATCAACGAAGGAAAGAACGGTCTTGTCATAGCTATAGGCTGTACCGGCGGCAAGCACAGATCGGTGACCATCGCCAACGTGCTCTCCGAGGCACTTGTGGGAGCCGGTTATTCCGTCAAGACCGACCATAGGGATATTAACAGATAATGTCTTTTTGCGATGAAGTAAAAAAAGAATTGGCGGCGATCCTGCCGATTCCCAAGCATTGTAAGATTGCGGAATCGGCGGGGTTATTTTTGAGCTGTCAAAAAAAACCTGTTGACAAATCCAATAGCTCTGTCTTAAAATCATTAACCGATGATTTAGGTGGCGAAGAAAACTGCCGGAAACTGTGTAAACTCGAGGAAAATAACGGGTTGCTGTTCCTTAAGGACACCGAAGTCATCGAAAGAAGCTGTTGTAAAAGAAGCTTTCTAAGGGGAGCCTTTTTGGGCGCGGGAAGTATAACGGATCCCAAGAGCGGATACCATCTCGAATTTACTTCCGGTACGCGTTCGGGGATAGAACTTCTTTATGATGCGGCAGCGGCCTTCGACGTGGTCGGAAAGATCGCGACGGGGGAGAACAGATTCCGACTTTATTTTAAAGACGCCGATAAGATCAGCGATCTTCTTAATATAATGGAAGCTCACGTTTCTCTTATGGAATATGAGAACATGAGGATACTTAAGGAAGTCAGGAATAATGTCAACCGCAGAGTAAACTGCGAAACGTCCAATTTGAGAAAAACGGCTGCGGCGGCCGAATATGCCTGCGAATGTATCAGATATCTGGATGAGAACGGAGTGCTTAAGACACTGCCCGATACTTTGCAGACTATTGCGGAGCTCAGGATGGATTTCCCAGAAAAATCGCTTTCGGAACTGGGTGAAATGCTGGAACCGAAGCTTGGGAGATCAGGGGTTAATCACAGACTCGAAAAACTAATTGCCATAGCTCGCGACTTGAAAGGAAAAGAGGAACAAAATGATCAGAAATCAAATCACCATTGCGAAGACATCCAAGATGGATGCGACTCCGGCAGCACTTCTTGTACAGACAGCAAGTAAATACGACGCAAGAGTATTTGTTGAACAGACAGACAAGCTTATTAATGCTAAGAGCATTATGGGCGTTATGACATTGAGAATAATCGACGGTGAGGTGGTTACCATCGTTGCCGACGGCTCCGACGAGGAAGCTGCCAGCAGAGAGGTGCAAAATCTTCTTACCGGGACCAAATAAATCATTCTACTTACTTTTATTTTATGCTATAATAACCTCATTCATTTTGAGTGAGGTTTCTTTTTTTACTGATTTTCCTCCGAGGGAGCAAAAATGGGTTTTACACATCTTCATGTACATACCGGATATTCTCTTCTTGACGGCTCGGCAAAGATCAAGCCTCTCGTCAAAAGGGCAAAAGAGCTGGGAATGACGGCTCTTGCCATTACGGATCACGGCGTCATGTACGGCGCTGTTGAATTCTGGACGGAGTGCAAAAATGCGGGGATCAAGCCCATCATAGGCTGCGAGGTTTATGTTGCGCCGGGATCGAGGTTTGATAAGGGCGGTTCGGTATCCGACGAAAGATACAGACACCTGATCCTTCTCGCCGAGAACGATACGGGTTACCATAATCTTATAAAGATCGTCTCCATAGGTTTCACGGAAGGCTTTTACTATAAGCCGAGAGTGGATATGGAGGTGCTTGAAAAATATCACGAAGGCATCATCTGTTCTTCGGCCTGTCTTGCGGGAGAGGTCGCAGGTTTCTTAAAACGCGGCCTTTACGAGGAGGGCAAGGAGGCGGCTTTACGTCTCGAACGCATCTTCGGTAAGGGTAATTTCTTCCTGGAGCTCCAGGATCACGGCATCCCCGAACAAAAAACGGTGAACACCTACCTCATGCGGATGCACGAGGAAACAGGCATCGATCTGATCTGCACCAACGATTCCCACTATATAATGGCTGAGGATGCGGCTGCGCATGACATCCTCCTTTGCATACAGACTCAGAAAAAAGTGCAGGATGAAGACAGGATGCGTTATGAGGGCGGTCAGTTCTATCTGAAGTCCGAAGAGGAGATGGCGGCGCTGTTTCCTTATGCGCCGGAAGCCCTGGAGAATACCTGTAAGATCGCAGAGAGATGCAACGTCGAATTTGAATTCGGTCATTACAAGCTCCCTAAGTTTGATGTGCCGGAGGGCTATGATGCATGGACATATCTCCAATTCTTATGCGAAGAGGGTATTAAGAAAAGATATAAGACTGTTACGCCCGAGCTTCGGGAAAGGCTTGATTATGAGCTCAAGATCGTTCATGATATGGGCTTTGTCGACTATTTCCTGATAGTTTGGGATTTCATAAAATACGCAAAGGATCACGACATCCCCGTCGGTCCCGGAAGAGGAAGCGGTGCGGGAAGTATTGCCGCCTATTGCCTCGAGATCACCGATATAGACCCGATCAGGTACAATCTCCTTTTTGAGAGATTCCTGAATCCGGAACGTGTGTCCATGCCCGATTTCGACGTAGACTTCTGCTATGAGAGGCGGCAGGAGGTTATAGACTACGTCGTAAAAAAATACGGACGTGACAGGGTGTGCCAGATCGTGACTTTCGGTACCATGGCGGCAAAGAACGCCATCCGCGATGTCGGCAGGGCCCTTGACCTTTCATATGCGAGAGTGGACACTGTCGCAAAGCTTGTCCCCAACGAACTGAACATTACGATCGCGGATGCTCTGACCAAGAGCACCGATCTTAAAAATCTTTATAACGAGGACGCAGAGATCAAGAATCTTATAGATATGGCAATGGCGCTGGAGGGCTTGCCCAGACACACCTCCATGCATGCCGCCGGCGTCATCATAAGTAACGCCCCCGTAGACGATTACGTTCCCCTTTCCTGCGGTTCCGACGGATCGGTTACGACCCAGTTCAACATGACCGAGTGTGAGCATTTGGGACTTCTGAAGATGGATTTCCTGGGACTTCGCACCCTTACTGTCATAAAGGATGCCGAGAACTTCGTAAATATGGGCAAAAAGCCGGGAGAAAAGCGTTTTTCCATCAAAGATATCAGCTACGACGACAAAAATATCTTCGACATGATCTCCGCAGCAAAGACTGAGGGCGTTTTCCAGCTTGAAAGCAAGGGTATGACAAGCTTCATGAAGGAGCTTAAGCCCACATCCATAGAGGATGTCATCGCGGGTATCTCCCTTTATCGTCCCGGTCCCATGGATTTCATTCCGAAATACATAAAGGGTAAACAGGACGAGGCATCCATCACTTACGACTGCGAAGAGCTCAAGCCTATCCTTGAGACGACTTACGGCTGTATCGTATATCAGGAACAGGTAATGCAGATAGTGCGCGATCTCGCGGGCTATTCCTACGGCAGGAGCGATCTTGTGCGTCGTGCCATGGCAAAGAAGAAAGCGGATGTCATGGCCAAGGAACGTCAGAGCTTCGTTCACGGAAATAAAGAAGAGAACGTTCCGGGGTGTGAAGCCCGTGGTATCCCGGCAGAGGTTGCAAATCACATATACGACGAAATGACGGATTTCGCAAAGTACGCTTTCAACAAAGCGCATGCGGCCTGCTATGCCGTTGTTTCCTACCAGACGGCTTATTTAAAATATTATTATCCCGTTGAATACATGGCTGCCCTTATGACGTCCATTATGGACAACACGGGCAAAGTCACGGAATATATGTACACCTGCAAAAAGATGGGCGTAAGTGTTCTGCCGCCGGATGTAAACGAGAGCGGAGTGGGCTTTACCGTAAGAGGCAAGTCCATAAGGTATGGTCTTTCTGCCATAAAAGGCGTCGGACGCCAGGTGGTCGAGGACATAGAAGCGGAAAGAGAGAGCGGCGGAAGATTTACGTCTCTCAAAGATTTCGCCAAGAGATGTATCTCCAAGGGCGTTAATAAGCGGACGGTTGAGAACCTCATAAAGGCCGGAGCCTTTGATTCCGTACCCGGAACGAGAAAGCAGCTCCTTCAGGTTTATCAGATAATCATGGACGATGTGGCCGCCGAGTATAAGAAGGAGATCACGGGACAGATGTCTTTCCTGGATTTCCTTGCTCCGGAAGATCGGGCGGCCATGGAAGTGCAGTACCCGAATGTCGGCGAGTTCGGTAAGGACGAGCTGCTCGCTTATGAAAAAGAGGTACTGGACCTCTATGTAAGCGGACACCCCCTTGAAAACTACATTGATATCATGAAGAAGCACTGCAATACCACATCCGTCGATCTTAAGGCTGATGAGGAAACAGGCGAGCTTAAGGTGAACGACGGTCAGAATGTTACCATCGGCGGCATGATCACCGAGATCACGAGAAAGGTAACGAAGAACAACCAGACCATGGCTTTTCTTAAGCTTGACGATCTGTACGGCAACGTCGAGATCATAGTTTTTCCGAAGGATCTCGACAAATACAGACGGATCATCAATCCGGACGAAAAAGTCATCATAAGCGGAAGAGTATCCGTTGACGAAGAACGCGGCGCCAAGATCATCCTGTCGGATATCGGAAGACTTGATGAAATACCCGGCAAGCTCTGGGTAAGGTTCAAAAACCATGAAGAATACGAGAAGGCGGAAAAAGAGCTCCTCGATATGCTGAAGGCTTCGGACGGAAGATCGGATGTGGTCATTTTTCTTGACGAGGAAAAGCAGATGAAAAAGCTCAGCAGGAGCATGTCCGTCGACCTCGGGGGTGATCTGGTCTCCAAACTTAAAAGAAGGTTTGGAGAGGAGCAGATTAAGGTGACTTTTTAAGTAACTTTAATTAAAAATTTCTTTATTTTACCTTTTTTGGATATTTACAAAAAAAATGTTTCGATGTAAAATACAAAACTTGTAAACAAGTAGATTTTTTTCGTAAAACTCTCACTAATACGGAGGCTTATTATGGCGGAAAGTAAAGTAAACACTATCGCCGTTCTCACCAGCGGCGGAGATGCACCGGGCATGAACGCGGCTATCCGCGCGGTAGTTCGCACGGCTATTGAAAACGGAGTAACGGTTAAAGGTATAAACAGAGGATATGCAGGTCTTCTTGACGAGGATATCATAGACATGGATTCCCGCAGCGTATCCGATACTATCCAGCGCGGAGGTACAAAACTCTACACCGCACGTTGCCAGGAATTCGTTACAAGCGAAGGTCAGGACAAGGGTGCAGAGATCTGCCGTAAGCATGGCATCGACGGACTTGTTGTCATCGGCGGCGACGGCTCCTTCCAGGGCGCACGTCAGCTTGCGGCACGTGGCATCAACACCGTAGGTGTTCCGGGAACCATCGATCTTGACATTGCATGCACGGATTACACCATCGGTTCCGATACGGCTGTAAATTCCGGTAGGGAAGCTATCGATAAGGTACGTGATACTTCCACCTCTCGCG
>JAEEGL011725719.1_pt1 | contig 10904 bp, 8 predicted proteins | sample 9134231 | NCBI WGS metagenome assembly JAEEGL01 (sample SAMN16246548, study PRJNA631951) | gut metagenome | biome: gut microbiome; feature: rumen; material: fiber-attached | host: Bos | place: Iran: Karaj | collected 2018-10
ATTTCTTTATAATACGGAGGTCACGATGAAACTCATCTACACGGGAAAAACCAAAAACGTTTTCGAGCTTGACAACGGCAACTACCTGCTGAAGTTCAAGGACGACTGCACCGGGAAAGACGGAGTGTTCGATCCCGGCATGAACGAGATCGGCCTTACCATCGAGGGCGTGGGCGACGTCAACCTGCGCATGTCAGTTTACTTTTTCGATAAGATCAACGCCGCCGGAATACGCACGCACTTCGTTTCGGCGGATCTTGAGAATACCACCATGGAGGTCCTTCCGGCCAAGGTGTTCGGCAACGGGCTCGAGGTCATATGCAGGTACAAGGCCGTCGGCAGCTTCTACCGCCGCTACTCGGAATATGTCGAGGAGGGTGCCGATCTGCCCGCGTACGTCGAGACCACCTTCAAGAACGACGAGAAGGGCGATCCCCTCGTGACCCGCGACGGGCTCGAGGTGCTCGGCATCATGACCCCCTGCCAGTACGACGAGATCCGGGACATGACCAGAAAGATCACAAAGATCGTTGCCGACGATCTGCTCGGGAAGGGCCTTGTGCTCTACGACATCAAGTTCGAGTTCGGCTACGACTCCGAGGGCAGGGTGATGCTCATAGACGAGATCGCCTCCGGCAACATGAGGGTCTACAAGGACGGCGTCTATGTCGATCCCATGACTCTCTCCAAGCTGTTCTTCGCCTGATCCGGAATGGGCGGCTTCTTCGGAATGACCGCCCGGCGCGACTGCGTGCTCGACGTCTTCTTCGGTGTGGATTATCATTCGCACCTCGGCACCAGACGCGCCGGAATGGCGGCCTTTGACCCGGAGCTCGGCATACAGCGCGAGATCCACAGCATAGAGAACTCTCCTTTCAGGACCAAATTCGCCAACATCTGCGACACCATGAAGGGCTGCTCGGCCATAGGCTGCATATCCGACTACGATCCGCAGCCACTTCTGATACGCTCGTCGCTCGGGACCTACGCGATCTGTGTCACGGGTGTCGTAAACAACTCCGATGAGCTTATCGAAGCCTTCCTTAAGGACACCGGCGGCCAGTTCAGCGCTATGACCGGCGGGGCGGTGAACGGCACCGAGCTCGTCGCCTCGCTAATCAACCGCAGATCGTCATTCGAAGAGGGCATAAGATCTGCCCAGGAGTCCATCGACGGCACCGCGTCGATACTTATCCTGCGCGACGACGGAAGCATCATAGCCGCCCGCGACCGGCTCGGCAGACTTCCGGTGCAGATAGGCCGCGGCGACGGCTGCTTCTGCGTGACCTTCGAATCCTTCGCCCACCGTAAGCTCGGCTGCGTGGACTACGCGGAGCTGGGGCCCGGGGAGATCGTCGAGCTCTCGCCCGACGAAATGAAGGTGCTCCGCGAGCCCGGCGACGAGATGCGCATATGCTCCTTCCTCTGGAGCTATTACGGCTATCCAAACTCCTCATACGAAGGCGTCAACGTCGAGGTGATGCGCACGAGAAACGGCTCGATCATGGCCGACAACGACAAAGAGGCCGGAATGACTCCCGACATCGATTACGTTTGCGGCGTTCCGGATTCCGGCACTCCTCACGCTATAGGTTACGCCAACGAGAGCCACATCCCGTTTGCACGGCCATATATCAAGTACACTCCCACCTGGTCCCGCAGCTTCATGCCGCCCGCACAGGCGGAGCGGGACCGCATAGCCAAGATGAAACAGATCCCCGTCCCCGAGCTTATCAAGAACAAGAGCCTGATGTTCGTCGACGACTCCATCGTCCGCGGCACCCAGCTCAAGGAGACGGTCGATTTCCTCAACCAGAACGGCGCGAGAGCCGTCCACATGCGCTCGGCCTGTCCGCCTATCATGTACGGTTGCAAGTATCTGAACTTCTCCAGGGCCACCTCCGACATGGACCTGATAGCGCGCAGGGTCATCTGCGAGCTCGAGGGCACAGAGGGGCTCGATCACATCGACGAGTACGCCGACGGCTCCACCGAGCGCGGCCGCAAACTGCGTCAGGCTATCGCGGAGAAGTTTCATTTCGACTCGCTCGAGTTTCAGTCGATCGAGGGCATAATCAAGGCCATAGGCATCGACCCCTGCAAGCTTTGCACCTACTGCTGGACTGGCAGGGAATAAGGACCGGTGAACGCATGAACGAATCAAGATCCGACAGCTACGCGGCCGCCGGCGTCGATATCACAGCCGGTTACAGAGCCGTCGAGCTCATGAAAAAACACATAGCCAGGACCCTCCTGCGGCCCGCCTCCGACGTCATCGGCGGCTTCGGAGGGCTGTATCCGCTCGACCTCGGTGACATAAGAGAGCCCGTGCTTGTCTCGGGCACCGACGGCGTCGGCACAAAGCTGAGGCTCGCCTTCCTTACGGGCATGCACAGCACGGTCGGGATCGACTGCGTGGCGATGTGCGTAAACGACATCATCTGCTGCGGCGCGAAGCCCCTCTTCTTCCTGGATTACATAGCCTGCGGAAAGAACGTGCCCGAGCGCATCGCCTCTGTCGTCGAGGGCGTCTGCGAGGGCTGCGTGCAGGCCGGCGCGGAGCTCATCGGCGGCGAGACCGCCGAGATGCCCGGCTTTTATCCGCCGGACGAGTACGACCTTGCCGGCTTTGCCGTCGGGATCGTCGACCGCTCCCGCATCATAGACAAAAACAGAGTCCGCGAGGGCGACGTTATGATAGCCCTGCCTTCATCGGGCGTGCACTCGAACGGCTTCTCCCTCGTGCGCAAGGTCTTCGACGTTGAGAACGCCGATCTGGTCTCGCCCGTTGCGGAACTCGGCGGCAGGGGCCTCGGCGAGGCTCTGCTCGAGCCCACGAAGATCTATGTCAAGCCCATGCTGGCCCTCTTCGAGCGTGTTGAAGTTCACGGCGTCTCGCACATCACCGGCGGCGGTTTTTACGAGAACATCCCGCGCTCTCTGCCGGACGGACTCGGCGTGAAGATCGCCCGTGAGGACGTTCGGGTGCCGCAGATATTCAGGCTCATAGCCCGGACAGGCGGCATACCCGAGCGCGACATGTACAACACCTTCAACATGGGCGTCGGAATGTGCGCTGCCGTCGCGGCCGCAGACGCCGATCTGGCTCTATCCGTGCTGCGTGACAACGGAGAGGACGCCTACGTGCTCGGCACGGTCGGGCGCTCCGAGGAAAAGGTGGTACTGCTGTGAAATACTATCTGAAAGGCCTCTGCGCCGGCATCCTCATATCCCTCGGCGGAGGAGTGTTCCTCAGCTGCGAGGACAGGACGGTCGGCGCCCTGTTCTTCTGCGTGGCGCTGGTAAGCATCTGCATGCTCGGCTACACGCTCTATACCGGCAAGATCTGTTATGTCGCGGATCCCGGGAACCGCCCGGGCGCGTCCGAGCTCGTATTCGGTCTGCTCGGCAACATCTGCGCCTGCGTGGCCTGCGGACTGCTGCTGCGTCTGGCTGTGCCGGACATAGGCCTCCAGGCGGGAGCGCTCACAGCAAAGAAACTCGAGGTCCAGGCCTGGTGGCAGACCCTCCTCAGGGCCTTCTTCTGCGGCATGCTCGTCTATCTCTCCGTCGAGATCTACAGGCGCCATAAGACCCCGCTCGGCGTTATCCTGTGCATACCGACCTTCATCCTCAGCGGCTACGAGCATTCCATAGCCGACATCTTTTACTTCTCGGCCTCTTCGGACGTGTGGACAGACGCGCCCGGTTACTCGCTCCTGTTCCTGCTCCTCGTCCTTGTCGGCAACAGCCTCGGCGGCATGCTGCTGCCGCTGCTGATTCGGGCTTCGGAGGGCCGAAAATGAGCGCCGTGCGCATCGCCGTCCTCGTCTCCGGGGGAGGGACGAATCTCCAGGCGCTGATCGACGCCGCTGAAGCCGGCATACTTACAAGCGGGACCCTCGAGCTTGTCATCTCGTCAAATCCGGACGCCTACGCCCTGACGCGCGCCGCGGACGCCGGTATACCGGCCGTCACGGTGTCGAAAAGGGCTCTGGGCTCCCAGGAGGCCTTCGAGGGCGCCATACGGGCGCTTCTCGACGAGTACCGCATCGGTCTGATCGTCCTGGCCGGCTTCATGTCGATCCTCAGCAAGGACTTCACCTCCCGCTATCCCGAGAGGATAATCAACGTCCATCCCTCGCTCATTCCATCCTTCTGCGGAAAGGGCTTTTACGGCCTTCGTGTCCACGAGGCCGCCCTCGCCTGCGGCGTCAAGGTCACCGGGGCGACGGTCCACTTCGTAAACGAGGTCCCAGACGGAGGCAGGATCATAATGCAGAAGGCCGTGGACGTCCTCGACGGCGATACGCCGCAGATACTGCAGAGGCGTGTCATGGAGCAGGCCGAATGGAAGATACTGCCGCAGGCCGTGCAGAAGGTCTGCGGGCAGATGCTTTCTGCTCCGGAAAAAGCTCCTTAAACCGAAAACAGAATTCGATAATCCTAAATACAAAAAAGGGGAACATTCAGATGAAAGATATATACGCAATCAAGACTATAGGTGAGAGGCTGGCGGGCAACAGCTACCCCGGGCGCGGGATCATAGCCGGCACGACTCCGGACGGGAAGTGCGCCGTCGCCGCCTATTTCATCATGGGCCGCAGCGCCAACAGCCGCAACAGGATATTCACTGAAAAGAACGGCGAGGTGTTCACCGAGCCCTTCGACGCGTCGCTCGTCACCGACCCCAGCCTCATCATCTACGCCGCCGTCAGAAGGTACGGGAACGATCTGATCGTCACGAACGGCAACCAGACCGACACCGTTTTCGAGGGCCTGTGCCGGGACATGAGCTTCCAGGGCGCGCTCGAGTCCCGGACCTTCGAGCCCGACGCCCCCAACTACACTCCCAGGATCAGCGCCCTGCTCACGGTCGGTCGCGGCCGCTTCTCCTACCAGATGAACATTATCAAGAGCGTCGACGCTGCCGGGACGGCCCCGGTCAGGCAGACCTTCGCCTATCCGTCGGTACCTGGCCTCGGTCATTTTCTCCACACATACGTCTGCGACGGCAGCCCGATACCGTCCTTTGCCGGCGAGCCCGAGCGCATTGCCGTCGGATCTTCGCCGAGCGAATACGCGGCCGAGATCTGGGACGCCCTCGACGAGCAGAACCGCATATCGCTCTATGTGCGCTTCACCGAAATAGCAAGCGGAAAATACTCCGACATCATCATAAACAAGAACGCCTGAGGAGGTAGGCCATGAAGGAATTCGAGCTAAAATACGGCTGCAACCCCAACCAGAAGCCCGCGCGCATTTTCATGAACGACGGAGGCGAGCTCCCCATCGAGATACTGAACGGCAGGCCCGGATACATCAACTTCCTCGACGCCTTCAACTCCTGGCAGCTGGTCTCCGAGCTCAGTGCCGCCCTCGGCATGCCCGCGGTCACCTCCTTCAAGCACGTCAGCCCTACATCGGCCGCCGTAGGCATCCCGCTGTCCGACAGGCTCAAGGCAGCCGTGTTCGAGGACGATATCCCCGGACTCGGCGACTCGCAGCTCGCCTGCGCCTACGCAAGGGCCAGGGGCACCGACCGCATGTGCTCGTTCGGCGACTGGGTCGCCCTGTCCGAGCCCTGCGACAGGACCACCGCCCTCATGATCAAGAGAGAGGTGTCAGACGGAGTCATTGCCCCGGGTTACGATCCCGAGGCGCTCGAGATACTGAGATCAAAGCGCAAAGGCGGATACAACATAGTAAAGATCGACCCCTCTTACGTTCCCGAGGAGAAGGAGCGCAAGCAGGTGTTCGGAATAACCTTCGAGCAGGGCAGGAACAACTTCAAGATCGGCCGCGAGCTGCTGGGCAACATCGTCACCGCGAACAGAGAGCTTCCCGAGGCTGCCGTCAGGGACCTCATAGTCTCCCTGATCACGCTGAAGTACACCCAGTCGAACTCCGTGTGCTACGCCGTCGACGGCCAGGCCATCGGAGTCGGCGCCGGCCAGCAGTCGAGGATCCACTGCACCCGCCTGGCGGGCAGCAAGGCTGATACCTGGTTCCTGCGTCAGAGCGACAAGGTGCTGGAGCTTCCGTTCCTCCCGACCATAGGCAGGCCCGACCGGGACAACGTCATTGACGGCTATATCAATCAGAACGAGGAGGACGTCTGCGCCGACGGAGTCTGGCAGAAGTACTTCTCGCGCAGGCCCGAGCCCTTCACGAAGGAAGAGCAGAAGGCTTACCTTGCGACCGTCGACGGCGTCTCTCTCGGCTCCGATGCCTTCTTCCCGTTCAGCGACAACATCGAGCGGGCCAGGCGCAGCGGCGTGAAGTACGTCGCGGAGCCCGGCGGCTCCATCCGCGACGACGCGGTCATCGACTGCTGCGACAAATACGGCATGGTCATGGCCTTCACCGGCATGAGGCTGTTCCACCACTGATATAACGGCACTTGACATCATTCTTCGAAGGTGTATTGATATGACTCTGATGGTAGTAGGCGGCGGGGGCCGCGAGCACGCCATAATCAAAAAACTGAAAGAGAACAGGGAGGCGGAGAAGATCTACGCCCTGCCCGGCAACGGAGGCATCGCCGCCGACGCCGAGTGCGTCCCGATAAACGCGAAGGACATCGAGGCCGTCGCGGACTTTGCCGTCTCTCACGGCGTCGACTACGCCGTGGTGGCGCCCGACGATCCCCTCGTCCTCGGGGCAGTCGATCTGCTCGAGTCCAGAGGCATCCCGTGCTTCGGACCCGTCTCCGCTGCCGCCGCCATCGAGGGCAGCAAGGTCTTTGCCAAGAACCTCATGAAGAAGTACGGCATACCCACGGCCGCCTTCGAGACCTTCGACGACATGGACTCCGCTCTTGCTTATCTGAAGACCGCCCCCGTGCCGACAGTCGTAAAGGCCGACGGGCTGGCCCTCGGCAAGGGGGTCATTATAGCCGCCACCCGAGATGAGGCCGAGGCGGCGGTCAGATACATGATGGCGGATCACGCCTTCGGAAAGAGCGGCGACCGCATCGTCATCGAAGAGTATCTGGAGGGCCCGGAGGTCTCCGTGCTGGCCTTCACCGACGGAAAATGCATAAAGCCCATGGTCTCCTCCATGGACCATAAGCGCGCTCTGGACGGCGACCTGGGCCCCAACACCGGCGGCATGGGCACCGTTGCCCCGAATCCCTACTATACCGACGAAGCGGCACGCAGATGCATGGATGAGATCTTCCTGCCCACCGTGGCCGCCATGAACGCCGAGGGCAGGACTTTCAAAGGCTGCCTCTACTTCGGTCTTATGATCACCAAAGACGGCCCCAAAGTCATAGAATACAACTGCCGCTTCGGCGACCCGGAGACCCAGGTCGTCCTTCCTCTTATGAGGTCCGACCTGCTGACCGTTATGCGTGCCGTCACCGAGGGCAGGCTTGCCGAGACGCCCGTGGAGTTTTACGGCGGCTCCGCCTGCTGCGTCGTCATGGCCTCCTCAGGCTATCCAAAGAAGTACGACAAGGGCTTCCCGATCGATGTTCCGGCCGACGTTCTGCCGTATGTGTTCTTTGCCGGAGCGGCCGCGGGTAAAGACTCCCTGGTCACCTCCGGAGGCAGGGTGCTCGGGGTCGTCGACGTTGCCCCGACGCTTGCCGGGGCCGTAAGCGGCGCATACGCCAAGGCCGGCAGGATAAGCTTTGCAAACGCGTACTACCGCAAGGACATAGGCAGGAGGGCCCTTCTCGCGTCCCGCAATGCGGCCGCTTCCCCCGCGTGTTCCGGGCCGGTGACGGGATCCGCCCGCGAATGCGGGTCCGGCCGGGAGGTGTAAGCGTGGTCTACCGTATATTTGTCGAAAAAAAGCCCGGCCTCGACAACGAGGCGGCCGCCCTGCGCTCCGAGCTCACCGAGATGCTTGGCATCCGCGGCATCACCGGAGTCAGGCTGTTCATCCGCTACGACGCGGAGAACATCTCCCCCGAACTGTTCGACAGGGCAGTGGGAGCCGTCTTCTCCGAGCCTCCGCTCGACAACGCCTCGCGCGAGCTGCCCGTCACCGGCGGTTGCGTGTTTGCCGTCGAGTATCTCCCCGGCCAGTTCGACCAGAGGGCAGATTCTGCGGCCCAGTGCATACAGATCCTGTCCATGGGCGAGCGCCCCTCTGTAAGGACCGCCAAGGTCTACGCCATATCGGGCGATCTGTCGGACGCCGACGTCGCCGCGATAAAGAAATACGTCATAAATCCCGTCGACTCGAGGGAGGCCTCGCCCGAACTGCCGCAGACCCTCGAGCAGCGTCAGGTCCCGCCTCCGCCCGTGGCTGTCCTTGACGGCTTCAGGGAGCTCGGAAGCGAGGCCATAGCCGGCTTTGTCTCTGAGTACGGCCTTGCCATGGACGCGGACGATCTCGAATTCTGCCGCAGGTACTTTGTCTCAGAGGGCCGCGATCCAACACTTACAGAGATACGAATGATCGACACCTACTGGTCCGATCACTGCAGGCACACCACGTTCAACACGCGCATCGACCGCGCATCGATCTCTGATCCCGAGGTCGCAAGGGCCTACGACATGTACCTGGCGACCCGGGAGGAACTCGGCCGCGACAAGCCGGTGAGCCTTATGGATATTGGGACCCTGGCAGCCAGGGCACTTAAGGCCCGAGGCATGCTCAGCGGCCTCGACGAGTCCGAGGAGATCAACGCCTGCACCGTACGCACGACCGTCACCGTCGACGGCAGACCGGAGCCCTGGCTGCTCCTGTTCAAGAACGAGACACACAACCACCCGACCGAGATAGAGCCCTTCGGCGGTGCCGCCACATGCATAGGCGGAGCCATAAGGGATCCTCTGTCCGGCAGGGCATACGTCTATGCCGCGATGAGGGTCACCGGCGCAGCCGATCCCACAGCGCCCGTATCGTCGACACTGCCCGGCAAGCTGCCGCAGCGTCAGATAGTAAGGACCGCGGCTGCCGGCTACTCCTCCTACGGCAACCAGATCGGCCTTGCAACCGGACAGGTGAGCGAGGTATATCACCCCGGCTACGCCGCCAAGCACATGGAGATCGGCGCGGTCATTGCCGCGGCTCCCGCGCGCAACGTTCGCAGAGAAAGGCCGACCGAGGGCGACGCCGTGATCCTGCTGGGCGGCCGGACGGGACGCGACGGCATAGGAGGCGCCACGGGCTCCTCCAAGGCCCACAACAAGCAGTCAGTGAGCACCTGCGGGGCCGAGGTCCAGAAGGGCAACGCCCCCGAGGAGCGCAAACTTCAGCGCCTGTTCCGCGATCCCGAGGCGGCCCGTATGATAAAGAAATGCAACGACTTCGGCGCGGGCGGAGTCTCCGTCGCCGTGGGCGAGCTTGCCGACGGACTTATGATAGAGCTTGACCGCGTGCCGAAGAAATACGACGGTCTCGACGGGACCGAGCTGGCCATCAGCGAGTCCCAGGAGCGCATGGCCGTAGTAGTCGACGCCGCCGACGCCGGCCGGTTCATCGAACTTGCCGCCTCCGAGAACCTCGAGGCCACAAGGATAGCCACCGTGACGTCCGACGGAAGACTGCGCATGGTCTGGAGAGGCCAGACCGTAGTCGACATCTCCCGCGACTTCCTTGACACGAACGGAGCCGCGAAACATATCGAGGTCGAGGCGGCGCCCTGCCGCGACGCGGGCCGGCCCGTTCCCGCCGGCTTCCGCGAGGGCTACCTTGCTCTCGTTTCCGATCTCAACGTATGCTCTCAGAGGGGACTGTGCGAAAGGTTCGACTCCACCATCGGAGCCGGCTCCGTCCTCATGCCCTTCGGAGGCAGGCTGCAAAGATCGCCGGTCCAGGCAATGGTCAACAAGATATCCTGCGAGCGCGGCCACACTGACGACTGCTCGTTCATGGCCTGGGGCTTCGATCCCGAACTCACCGAGGCCAGCCCCTTCCACGGAGCCTATCTTGCCGTGGTGGAAAGCCTCTGCAAGCTCATTGCCACCGGCGCCTCATACAGCGACGTCTACCTCTCCTTCCAGGAGTACTTCGAGAAGCCCGGCCGCGACCCGCGCCGCTGGGGCAAGCCTTTCTCGGCGCTGCTCGGAGCCTTCAGGGCGCAGATGGACTACGGCATCGCCGCCATCGGAGGAAAGGACTCTATGAGCGGATCTTACGAGGATCTCGACGTTCCTCCCACGCTCGTCTCCTTTGCCGTGACGACAGGCAGGACCTCCGAGGTCGTGTCGCCCGAGTTCAAGTCCGCCGGTAGCAGAGTCATCCTTGTGTGCCCCGAATACGGCGGCGACGGCCTGCCGGTCCCCGGATCTCTCATATCGAACATTGCTCTCGTGACCGGCCTTATGAGGGCCGGAAGGGTGAGCTCCTGCCGCACGGCCGGCTACGGCGGCGTCGCCGAGGCCGTGTACAAGATGAGCATAGGCAACGGCTTCGGCTTTTGCTTCGAGCCCGGCATCGCGAACGGCGTCCTGTTCGGCCGCTCTTACGGCTCGTTCGTCCTCGAGCTCTCCGGGGACGCCGGCGACATCCCGTGCGGCATCGCCCTCGGCCGTGTCAGCCTCGAGAAGAGGTTCGTCCGCGGCGGCGAGAGCGTATCGCTTGCCGATCTCGACAGGCAGTACGAGGGGCGGCTCGAGTCCGTCTACCCGGTGCTTCCCGCCGTCAGCCCGCACACTTACGAGGCCTTCTCGACTGCCGCCGGCCGCAGGAGGGCTCCCTCGGTGCGCGCCGCCAGGCCGGCCGTCCTGATACCCGTATTCCCGGGCACCAACTGCGAATACGATTCGGCCAGGGCCTGCCTCGACGCCGGCGCCGAGCCCAGGATCTTCGTCATCAACAACCTGTCCGCCGAATCCGTTGCCCGCAGCGTGGACGGCTTCGCCTCCGCGATAGACGCGGCCCAGGCGGTCTTCATCCCCGGCGGCTTTTCCGGCGGCGACGAGCCGGACGGCTCCGCAAAG
>JAEEGL012075880.1_pt1 | contig 10904 bp, 7 predicted proteins | sample 9134231 | NCBI WGS metagenome assembly JAEEGL01 (sample SAMN16246548, study PRJNA631951) | gut metagenome | biome: gut microbiome; feature: rumen; material: fiber-attached | host: Bos | place: Iran: Karaj | collected 2018-10
GTACGAGAGGACCGGGATGGACAGACCTCTGGTGCACCAGTTGTCGTGCCAACGGCACAGCTGGGTAGCTACGTCTGGACGAGATAAACGCTGAAAGCATCTAAGCGTGAAACTCCCCCTGAGATAAGATCTCCCATCCTTTGATGGAGTAAGGGTCGTTGTAGACTACAACGTTGATAGGCCGGAGGTGTAAGCACGGTAACGTGTTGAGCTGATCGGTACTAATTGCCCGAGGGCTTGACCTACATTATGCAGGAATGCCTGCTCCCTCTTCTTCCCCCTTTGTTCGGTTTTCAGGGCGCAGATTTTGCTTGACAACGCAATCATATTGGTTTAGTATTTGGCAGTAGCCATTTACAGTTGGTGTTTTTAACGGTGAGGGTCCACCTGTTCCCATTCCGAACACAGAAGTTAAGCTCACCGGTGCCGAAAATACTTGTCTGGCGACGGACTGGAAAGATAGGTCAATGCCAACACGAAAGATCCCGAGGGCTATCCTCGGGATCGCCATATTCCTCCTTAGCTCAGTCGGTAGAGCACGCGGCTGTTAACCGCGGTGTCGTCTGTTCGAGTCAGACAGGAGGAGCCAAACGGTAGAGCCGCCACCCACGGTGGCGGCTCTTATCGTATTCATAGGGTATGGGCCTTTAGCTCAGTTGGTCAGAGCAGCCGGCTCATAACCGGTCGGTCCGGGGTTCGAGTCCCTGAAGGCCCACCACGGCGTCAGGCGAAAGGAGCTGCGCTCCGTTTCCGCGGTTTCCGATGGATCCGCGAAAACTTCACTCCGCTGCTTCCGCCTTCCTCTTTCGATCGAAAAACGCTTCGCCGGTTTTCCGATCGAGAAGGACAGAACCGAATCGATACAGGGGAATAGCTCAGCTGGTAGAGCGGCGGTCTCCAAAACCGTAGGCCGAGGGTTCGAAGCCTTCTTCCCCTGCCAGAATTCGTCTTGAAATGTCAAGTTTCAAGGCGAATTTTGCTTTGTGGAGGTCACAGACGGCAAAAGAATACAATTTCGGAAAAAGCCCGTATTTACAGCGGAAATTCACAATCGTAAAATAGGATCGAGAAAAGAGAGCCGGACCGGAAGGACGCTTATGACGGGTGATTTATGATCGATCCGGGAAAGAGGAAGAGACGCTCACAGCCCGGCAAAGCGTATGGCGGTTTAAAACCGGGGTTTGAGAATCAGGCAATCCCGGGATCAATATGACGGGATCGGGAATGCGAAATGATCCTTGAGAGGGGAACAATGCGATGGCTGTAGTTTTACAGGTTGTTTGCGTGCTGTTTATTTTTGCGGCGGTGATCGTTTTCGCACGGCAGAACAGCCGATCCCAGATCGGCAGTTCAGGACTGCAGATGGCTCCGGCGTTGTACCGGGTCATTCTCTGCGAATGGTTCTTTGGCTTATGCGTCTCCGATATCCTTGATATCAATGCCGGTTTCTCCTATGTGCGTTTTGCGGTGAATGTGTTTTACGCCCGGGCGTTTTCGGCGGTCGCGGTTTATTCATTCATCTATAAAACAAGGGGGAGGACAGAAGGACAGAAAGAATGAAGATACTGAATGGTCTGGATAAGCGCTTTGGGAACAGTGCGCTCTGGCAGTTTGTGAAATTCAATCTCGTCAGCGGTGTCGTCACGATACTGCAGCTGGGGCTGGCGAATCTGCTCCCGCTCATTTTTGACGGAGTGACCGTCGCTCTGCCGCCCTTTCTTCGCGGGATATTCGATCCGGATACGCTGTTTGACGGACCGTCACGGTATATCACGGACGGGGCAGTCACCTGGGGCTATGTACTGCCGTTTTTCCTTTCGAATTTCATCGCGAACATTTTCGGCTACTATATGAACATGAAAACGACATTTCGCGGCAGGGGGACACGGACCGGTCTCACGGTATACTGCGCGGTCATGACGGCGCTGATCCTGTTTTCCACCTGGCTGCAGGGCAGAATAGCGGCGAAGCTCGCCGTCACGCAGTATGCCCCCTTTGCCCGCACCGCCGCGGCCATGGCGGCCGGACTGCTGCAGGCGGCGGTGCTTTTCCCTTTGGAGAAATTCGTGCTTTTCAGAAAGAAAGAGGAGTAAAAGCCAAAATATGGAAAAAGTGAGCGTCATAGTACCGGTCTACAACGCCGAAGGGAGTCTCCGCCGCTGCGCGGAGAGTATCCTCGCGCAGGACAGGCCCGAACTGGAACTGATCCTTGTCGACGACGGGAGCCGGGACGGATCATGGGACCTGATACGGTCTCTTGCCGGGCAGGATGCCAGAGTCAGAGCGATCCGAAAGGAAAACGGAGGCGTCTCATCGGCGCGCAACCGCGCCCTGGAAGAGGCGTCCGGCAGCTATGTCATGTTCGCCGACGCGGACGACTGGCTGCCCATGGACGCGGTGAAGCTGCTTGTCCGTGAGCTTGAGGAAAGCGGCGCGGATCTCGCGGTCGGAGATTTTTACAGAGTGATGGACGGCAATGTATCGCGGAAAGGAGCGATCGCGAACGGCGGCGTTCTGAGCCGAAGGGAATATGCCGACGCCATGATGCTGTCTCCGGCGGATCTGTATTACGGAGTGCTGTGGAACAAGATATACCGGCGGGACCTGATCGAACGGTTTTCCCTGCGAATGGACGAATCGATCTCCTACAGCGAAGATATGATCTTCAATCTGGAGTATCTTCGGCATGTCGACGCCGTGGCCGTACTCAAAACGCCGGTTTATTATTACGAGTTCACCAGAGGCTCCCTTGTCGACCGGAATACGAATCTGGCGGCTACGGTACGGATGAAGAAAAGCGTGATCGGCTATTACGACGAGTTCTTCAGGGAAACCTTCGATCCGCTCGAGTACCAGGAGCGTTTGCCGGTCATATACAGCTATCTGTTCGCGGTCAGCAGAGACAGTCTGGCTCTGCCGTTCCTGCCCGGAACGAAAAAGCTCTCGGCCGAGGCGGAGGACGCTCTGATCCGGGACCTCCGCGACAGCGGCCCGGAGACAGCCCTCCTCGAGATCCGCCTTCTGGAGCGCTATCTTGACTCGATCTCAAAAAAGCATGGGATCGGGCAGGATGAGGCGAAGGTCCTGTATCTTCTCCGAAAACTGGGCCGCCCCTGCCGGCCGGGAGAGCTTGCGGGGTTTCCCGGCCTGACGAGAAGCGCCGTGACGCTCGCCCTCGCGCGGCTGGTGATGCGCGGATTTGCCGTTCGGGACAACTCCGGAGGCGCGGCCCGATACGGTTTTGACTGCGCCCGGCTGGAGGAGGATCTCAGCCGGCTGGAGAGGGACTTCGATGCCGTGCGCTTTGAGGGCCTGACGGAAGAGGAGATCGCGGAGTGCCGGCGCTGCTCCGACGCAGTCGCGGCCAACATCCGCAGACATCTGCTGGCTGAGGTCACGGCCGAAGAGGACCGCTCCGACGCCAATAAACGGACATAACAGGATGTAAAACGAAGGACGGTGAGTTCTCCCGGAACTCACCGTCCTTCGTTTTTTACTGTACCGCAGACCGCGTCCGCGGAGCCCCGGTCACGCCGGCGGCTCACGCCCAGGGGTTTTCCGTGGGATAGGGAAGGTTCTTCGGGCGGTTGTATGAGATGTCTCCGACGCCGAGGAAGCGGAAAACCTCAAAAAGCGCTTTGCCGTAGTGGCCGAAAGCCACGGCGCCATGGTGCGGGAAGCGTTTTTCTATCAGCACATGGCGGTAGAAGCGGCCCATTTCGCGGATGGCGAACACGCCGATGCCTCCGAAGCTGCCGGTGGCTACGGGCAGGACCTCGCCCTCGGCGATGTAGGAGCGCAGATTGCCCTCGCTGTCGCACTGGAGGCGGTAGAAGGTGATGTCGCCGGGAGCGATGTCGCCTTCCAGCGTACCGCGGGTGAAATCCGGTTCGCTTCCTTCCGGCTCGAGCAGACGGTGCTGGATCAGCTGATATTTCACGGCGCGCTCGGCGCACATTTTGCAGCTGGGCGTGTTGCCGCAGTGGAAGCCCATAAAGGTGTCGGTGAGGGAATAGTCGTATTTTCCTTTGATGCTCTGCTCCCACATGGAAGCGGGGACCGAGTTGTTGATGTCCAGCAGCGTCACCGCGTCCTCGCTGACGCACGCGCCGATATACTCGCTGAGCGCACCGTAGATATCCACCTCACAGCTGACGGGAATGCCGCGGGAGGCCAGACGGGAGTTGACATAACAAGGCTCAAATCCGAACTGCTCGGGGAAGGCGGGCCAGCACTTATCCGCGAACGCGACGTATTTGCGCGCGCCTTTGTGTTCTTCGGCCCAGTCCAGCAGCGTGAGCTCAAACTGCGCCATGCGCTCGAGCATGTCCGGGAAGTATCTGCCCTCGCCCATCTCGGCCGCCATATCTTTGCAGACCTCGGGAATGCGCTTATCGCCGGCATGAGCCCGGTAGCTCACCAGCAGATCCAGCTCCGAATTCTCCTCTATCTCCACGCCCAGCTCGTACAGCCCCTTGATGGGAGCGTTGCAGGCGAAGAAATCCTGTGGCCGAGGACCGAAGGTGATGATTTTGAGCCCCTTGAGGCCGAGAACGGCCCGGGCGACCGGAACGAAGTCCGCGATCATGGCGGAGATGTCCTCGGCGGTGCCGACGGGATACTCGGGGATGTAGCTTTTCAGTTTCCGCATGCCCAGATTGTAGGAGCAGTTGAGCATGCCGCAGTAGGCGTCGCCCCGGCCGTTGATCAGATCGCCGTCGCCCTCGGCGGCCGCCACGAACATGCACGGACCGTGGAAGTGTTTGGCGATCAGAGTTTCCGGGGTCTCGGGGCCGAAATTGCCGAGAAAAACCACCAGAGCATTGCATCCGGCGGCCTTTACGTCCGCGACGGCCTTGAGCATATCCTTCTCGTTTTCCACCGTGACGGGGCACTCGTACAGTTCCCCCTTATAGGTCTTTTTTATCGCCTCGCGCCGGGATATGGACAGGGCGATGGGAAAGCAGTCGCGGCTGACCGCTATCAGGCCCAGCTTGACATCGGGAATGTTCCGCATGATTCATGCCTCCTTAATTAGTGTATGCTTTATAGACAGCCGGTCCGGAGACCGGAGAACGCGCAGCCGGAAAAACTCAGAGAAGCTCGGGGAAGAGCGGCCTGAGCGCCGGATAGATCCGGCGGAAACGGCGGTATCTGTCCTCGTAGAGAGCGGTGAGCTCCGGTTCCGGCTCGGTGACGGAGTCGATCTCCGTCAGAGCGCCCGCCGCCTCCTCCACGCTCGGGAAAAGACCGCCGCCCACCATGGCCAGCATGGCGGCGCCGTAGCCGGGCCCCTGCTCGGTTTTTACCATCTCCAGAGGGATGCCGAGCACGTTGGCGAAGATCTTCCGCCACAGGGGGGAGCGGCTGCCTCCGCCGCAGAAGCGGCTGCGGGAGAGTTCCGCGCCGAGGGAGCGCGCTACCTCAAAGCTGTCCCGGACGGCGAAGGCCACGCCCTCGAGCATCGCCTGGACGAGATCGGCGCGGGAGGTGTCCATGGTCATGCCGATAAAGGTGCCCCGGGCGTTGACGTCATTGATGGGACTGCGCTCTCCCATAAGGTAGGGGAGAAAGAACACCCGGTTCCGGCCCAGAGCCTCCGGGAGCACGGAGGCCTGCTCGGCATCGTAGTCCCGCGTACCGAGAATGTCGCCGCAGAACCATCGGTTGCAGGCGGCCGCAGAGAGCATGCAGCCCATCAGATGCCATCCGCCGTCCGCGTGGGGGAAGGCGTGCAGGGCGTTGTTCGGGTCGACAGAAAACCTCTTCGAGGAGACAAAAATCGTGCCGGAGGTGCCCAGGGAGATGTTGCAGCCGCCCTCGCCCACGGTACCGGTGCCCACGGCCGCGGCGGCGTTGTCCCCGGCCCCGGCGACCACCTTAACATCCTCGCGCAGCCCCAGCTCCGCCGCGATACCGGGCAGGATCGTTCCGACGACCTCATAGCTTTCATAGAGACGGGGCATCTGCGCTTCGGAAATGCCGCAGACGGAGAGCATCTCCCGCGACCAGCGCCGGTGTTCCACATCCAGCAGCAGCGTCCCGCCGGCGTCGGACTGATCGCAGGAATGGATCCCGGTGAGTCTGTAGTTGATATAATCCTTGGGGAGCATGATCTTCGCGATACGCGCGAAGTTCCCGGGCTCATGAGAGCGCATCCAGAGGAGCTTCGGAGCCGTGAACCCGGCAAAAGCGATGTTCGCGGTCAGAGCGGAGAGCCGGTCCCTGCCGACGGCCGTGTTCAGCCGGTCCGTCTCTTCTCCGGTGCGGCCGTCGTTCCACAGTATGGCGGGGCGGATCACCCGGTCACGGGCGTCCAGCGTGACCAGTCCGTGCATCTGGCCTCCGCAGCCGACGGCGTCCACTTCCCGGGGATCGATCGGAGCGAGGAGTTCTTTGAGTCCGGACAGGCAGCCGGCCCACCAGTCGGCGGGGTCCTGCTCGCTCCAGCCCGGGTGGGGAAAGGACAGGGGGTATTCCTTTGAAGCGGAGTTTATAATGACCCCGTCATCCCTGACCAGCAGCAGCTTGACGGCGGAGGTGCCCAAATCGATTCCGATGTAATACATAAAGACCGCTCCCTTTCAAAAACGCTCGCGAAACGGCTTACGGGCCGATCTGTGTCTGCAGACATCTTCTCCCGGTAAGCTTTTCCGTTTTCGGATCGGGCTGACCGAAGGACGCGTATACGCGCCAGGGCCCGATGCCGGGGCGCCGGCGCCCGTCGCCGCTCACCGCGGTAAACGCCCTCGGGTCCAGGGGTATCGTCAGTTCTCTGCGTTCGCCGGCTTTCAGGCGAACGCGAAGAAAGCCGCTCAGAACGGGATTCACCGGAGCGTCGGGAGAGCCCATATCCCGCGTATACACTTCCACGACCTCCTCCGCGGGGAACGCGCTGTGGTTGGCGATCGAAACCGCCGCCCGCGTCCGATCGGCCAGAAGACCGCTCAAGGACATTTGCGCGTAGCTCAGTCCGTACCCGAAGGGATAAAGCGGCTCTCCGGTATAGTTTTTATATGTGCGGCCGCGCATGGAGTAGTCCGTGAAGGCGGGGAGCTCCTCCAGCGCCTCGTTCCGGTAGAAGGTGACGGGCAGTTTTCCCGAGGGTGATTCTGCTCCGAAAAGCAGCTCCGCCACGGCCCGGCCTCCCCGGGGGCCGGGATACCAGGCCAGAAACACCGCGTCGGCGCGCTCGTGCGCTTCGGAGACATCCATGGAGCTGCCGCCCATGAGGATCACCACGGTGGGCTTACCCACATCAAGAACGGCCGAGAGGAGAGCGCGCTGGGATTCGGGCAGCAGGAGGTCCGGCTTGTCGCCGGAGCCGTCGGCGGCGCTCTCGTCGGGCTCTTCGCCCTCGAGCCGTTCGTCGTAGCCGAGCACCAATATCACCGTATCGCTCGCGTCGGCGACGGTCAGCGCCTCCGCCATGCGGTCTCCCGGCCGGGCCAGACGGTCCGTCCTGTCGGCGAACAGAGCACAGCCCTCGGAGTACAGGACCCTGCCCCGACCGGCAAGATGATCCTGTATCCCCTCCAGAACGGTGATGTATCTGGAGGAGGTGCCGTAATAATTGCCGATGAGCGAGCGGCGGCTGTCGGCATTGGGGCCTATGACGCCCAGAATGCCGACAGAATCGGGATCGAGGGGGAGGATCCCGTCGTTCTTGAGCAGGACGCAGCTCTCCAGCGCCGCACGGTGGGCCAGACGAAGATGCTCTTCGCACTCCACCGCCGTGATGGGGATCGCGTCATATTCGCAGCCCCCGCCCATGATCCCCAGCAGGTATCGCGCGGTGAACAGCCTTACAGCGGCCTGCGTGACTTTTTCTTCCGTGGTGAGGCCGTCGGCTACGGCGTTGAGGATGCACTGATAGGTGCACCCGCAATTGAGATCGCAGCCGCTGTTGAGAGCCAGCGCGGCGGACTCGCGGCCGGAGGAGGTGACCATGTGGCCCGTGTGAAAATCCCGCACCGCCCAGCAGTCGGAGACGACATGGCCCTTAAAGCCCCATTTTCCCTGGAGCGTGTCGGCCAAAAGCGTTTTGCTGCCGCAGCACGGTTCGCCGTTGGTGCGGTTATAGGCGCCCATCACGGCCTCGACGCCCGCCCTTTTCACCAGATCCTCGAAGGCGGGGAGGTAAGTCTCCTCCAGGTCCTTCGGGGAGGCGACGGCGTTGAAGCTGTGGCGAAGCGCCTCAGGTCCGCTGTGAACGGCAAAATGCTTGGCGCAGGCGGCTGCCTTCATCGTCTCGCCGTCGCCCTGGAGCCCGCGTACATAGGCCGTGCCCATCCGGGACGTGAGATACGGATCTTCTCCGTAGGTCTCATGGCCGCGGCCCCAGCGGGGATCGCGGAAAATGTTGATATTCGGAGACCAGAAGGTCAGACCGTGATAGATGTCTCTGTCGCCGCGGGAGGAACAGGCGTTGTATTTCGCCCGCGCTTCGGTCGCGGCGGCGTCTCCCAGAGATCTGAGCAGTTCGTCGTCAAAGGTCGCCGCCAGGGCAATAGCCTGGGGGAACCCTGTGGCGGTGCCGCCGCGGGCCACTCCGTGCAAAGCCTCGTTCCACCAGTTGTAGGCGGGGACGCCCAGCCGCTCGATGGCCGGGGAATCATACAGAAGCTGCGAGGCCTTTTCCTCGAGCGTCATCCGGCCCACAAGGGCGCGGGCTTTTCTTTCGGCGGCGGCTCTGTCCATGATCTCCCTCCGATCCCGGAAAAGATATCGTTTTATTTACCCTTAAATTATAGCTTTACACCGGCAGACCGTCAATATCGGTCTCGGCGGCAGAGCCGGTACGGCAACAGAGTCTGCATAAAAACGGGCTTTTGAAAAGGGCTGTTTTTATGCACGGCGGACCTGTTTTTTTGACACCGGATTATTCTATAATAACCATGGAAAAATCCATCGCATGTTATTTGTAAAATTATATTTTAGGTATATGTAAAGGAGGAGACCCAATGCCAAAGCTCAATCAGAAACAGAATCTGCTGCGCATGATCGACGGACAGATGCCCGAATATGTGCCCATCAACTCCATGATGGACCGGAGCAAACCGCCTCTGTTCGCCGGCGGCATGATGTTCAACCCCGGGATCCTGGGCGATTTCCGCGGCCCCAACGGCGGCTACGACCCCTGGGGCGTCCACTATACCGTCGAGTCTTCCGCAGGCGTGGTCGCCTCGATCCCCGAGCCCGGCAACTTCATTCTGGAAGACGTCACGAAATGGGAAGAGGTCATCAAGGTCCCCGAGCACTTCAAGGACTGGGACTGGGAGCGCGCCTCCAAGGCGGAGCTGGCGCAGATCCCCTACGACCCGGAGCAGAGCATTTTCGTGGCTAAGGGCTGGGACGATTTCTTCCAGCAGTTCATCGGCATGATGGGCTTTACCGAGGGCCTGTGCGCGCTGTACGACGAGCCCGAGGCGGTCCACGCGCTGCTGGACTTCATGTGCGACACGGTCATCGACATCACCAAAAACGTCCTCTACTACTATAAGCCCGAGGCCTACTACCTGCTCGACGACTCGGCCGCCAAGCTGACCCCGTTCGTGGGCCGCGAGATGTTCGAGGAGTTCTTCGTGCCCCGCTACAAGAGGACGCTGGACCTGGTGCGCGACGCGGGCATCCCCGTACTCTACCATAACTGCGGGCGCTGCGAGGACCTGCTGCCGCCCATGGTGCGCCTGGGCGTCAAGATCTGGGACCCCGCGCAGGTCGAAAACGATCTGGTGGAGGTCAAGAACCGCTTCGGCCGTCAGCTCATCATCAACGGCGGCTTCGAATTCAAGCCCCGCGATATCGAAGCGGTCACCGAAGAGGAGGCCCGCGAGGCCGTGCGCGAGCACTTCAACCGTCTGGCCCCCAACGGCGGCTGGATCTTCGGCGGCATGGTCCAGAGCCTGGACTTCATGAATCCGAAGGTACAGCAGATCAACGCCTGGATCAAGGACGAGGCCGAGAAGCTCAGCGTGGAGTTCTACAAGCACTGATAACCGAAAACAAAAAACGGAAGGAGAAATCCTTCCGTTTTTTGTTTTCCGGGCAGAAATGCCGGTTTAATCCTTCGTCAGCCGGTCGGCCGAGATCTGGGCGCGGCGGTAGATCTCCTCGGGCCTGTCGCCCACAAAGAACTCACCGTTTTCGTAGAGCACCTTCCCGCCCACCATCGTCAGGCGGACATTGGTGTTCGAGCCGCTGTAGACCAGGTTTTTCACCGTGTTGTGCACGGGATACATGTTCGGCTGGTCGAGATCGATCACGACCAGGTCTGCCAGCCGGCCGGGAGCGAGGCAGTCCGCCTCCAGCCCCATGGCGCCGGCGCCTCCGGAGCAGGCCATGCGCAGCACCTCGGCGGCGTCGCCGACGGCAGCGTCCCGGAACTGCAGTTTCTGGAGGACGATGGCGAGGTACATTTCGCGGAACATGTTCAGGGCGTTGTTGGAGGCGGGGCCGTCGGTCCCGAGAGACAGATTGATGCCCAGGCTCTGCATCTCGGTGATGGGAGCCACGCCGCTGGCCAGCTTGGCGTTGGAGCCGGGGCAGTTGACGACCCAGAGCCCGCGGCGGGAGAAGATCTCCAGATCGGCTTCGGTCATATATACGCAGTGGAAGCCGCCGCCGCCGTTTTCGAACAGCCCGAACTCCTCAAAGAGAGCCGTGGGCGTCAGCCCGTGACGTTCGATGCACTCGGCGACCTCAGCGCGGGTCTCGGAGTTGTGGGCGTAAAAGGGTTTGCCGGTACGGCCGATCAGGCCTTTCATATAGGCGAGCAGATCGGTGCTGGCCGTGTACTCGGCGTGTATGCCGGGGATATAGGAGATCAGCGGGCCCATGGAGTTGAATTTCTCACAGTCGGAATCGCCGACGCTCCAGTCGTCCCCGGCGGAGAGAGCTCCGCA
>JAEEGL012152995.1_pt1 | contig 10904 bp, 7 predicted proteins | sample 9134231 | NCBI WGS metagenome assembly JAEEGL01 (sample SAMN16246548, study PRJNA631951) | gut metagenome | biome: gut microbiome; feature: rumen; material: fiber-attached | host: Bos | place: Iran: Karaj | collected 2018-10
CACCATCTGCAGCGGCCTCAAGAACAGCTATAAGGCAGAGGAACTTCAGGACAGGAAGATTTTGCTGTTCGCGAACCTGAAGCCCAGCGCTCTGCGTGGCATCATGAGCCAGGGCATGCTCTTTGCAGGCGACCTGGACAATGAAGCGCATACCTGCCGTCTCGTCTCCGTACCTGAAGACGCCAAGCCCGGTGACCGAGCCCTCTTCAAGGGTGTGGCTCCCAGCGAACCCCGCGAACTCAAGGTGAAGGACTTCGAGAAGATTGCGCTCTCCGTTAAGGGTGGAGCCGTGTTCTGCGACGCCCTCGCGCTTGAAGTGAACGGGAAGCCGGTCACCTGCGACGTGGCCGACGGCAACGGAGTGCACTAAAGACCGCTCGTGCTAAAGTCGGGTGCTGCTTCTCTGGTAGGCGCTCACTCTCGCAACCACGCCTGGTTAATACCAGGCGTTTGTTGCTCACAAGCGACCGCTCGTGCTAAAGTCGGGTGCTGCTTCTCCGGCAAGCACTCACTCCCACCTAAAGGTGGCCATGCCCACGTAAGTGCTAAAGCACTAAGTGGTCAAAGGTCGCCCCACGCCTGGTTAATACCAGGCGTTTGTTGCTCACGGGCGGTCCGCTCGGGCTAAATTCGGGTGCTGCTTCTCCGGCAATCGACCGTTCACACTAAATTTTATATATTGCATCCCATGAACATTAAAGAAAACAAGATATTCATTTTCTGCAAGAACTACCTCAAATCCTTGAATTGGATAGTCCTGCTGGGCATAGCCGCCTTTAGCATAGCACTTGCTATTGTCAACAACATCCGCGTAGATGACGCCAAGTCTGTGGACTGGATTGGTTCTCAGGAAATCTTGGAAAAACCGGCGGATATTCTCTAGAAGGGGCCTAAAATGATCGATTGTTTTCAGCCTCAAAACCGCACTCGTTCTATCATATCAGGGATACTCCTACTAATCGCTTCTTTCTTTGTTGCGGTATGCGTTGCCGAAATTAGTTTTCCGGAGTCTTTCTTGACCTTTACGGACCAGGATTGGCTTATCGACATATGGCCAAAGGCCTACCGCTACAATATCCAGGTGGGGCTTGGAGCCTTAGTTATTGGATGTGCATTTATTCTGCCGGCGTATAAGCTTCAAAGGGATTTCTCAATTCGTGCCTTGGAGACCCTTTGCCGTATTGGCATCGGCGGTATGTTCATCTTTGCCTCCATCTTCAAAATTCAGAATCCCCATGAATTTGCTGTTCTTGTGGCCCAATACCAGTTTTTCCCGGCACTTCACCTGGAATTCGTGAACAACTTCTTTGCCCTGGTGTATCCGCAATTTGAACTATGGTTCGGCATTGCTATGATAGTTTCGCCATTTGTGCGGGAGTCTGCCCTTGCCATATTCTGGATGTTTGTCAGTTTTATCATAGCCCTCAGCTGGGCGCTCTACCATGACTTGGGTATCACCTGCGGATGCTTTGAAATCGAAGGGGCCGCCGACAAGGCAGAAACCTGGACAAGCCTTATCCGTGACCTCATCTTGATTTGGCCCACCCTCTGGCTTGCTACCCGCAAGAACAAGAGCCTGATTTCTATCTGGAAGGCCGCAAAGTGATCAATACATCCCTTTGTTATATCGAGCAGGATGGAAAATACCTGCTGCTCCACCGTGTCAAGAAAAAGAATGACATCAATAAGGACAAGTGGATTGGCATTGGCGGAAAATTTGAGGAAAACGAATCTCCCGAAGACTGCATTATACGGGAGGCTCTTGAAGAAACAGGTTTGACGATCATCCCAAAATACCGTGGAATTGTGACCTTCATTTCTGACGGTATGAACGAGACCGAATTTATGCACCTTTTCACAGCAAAGGAATTCTCCGGAAGCCTGAAAGAATGCGATGAAGGCGTCTTGGAATGGATACCGAAAGAAGAGGTCATCAAGCTCCCCCACTGGGACGGAGACATAATTTTTCTTTCGCTCTTGAATCAAGAGGCTCCTTTTTTTTCCTTAAAGCTCACCTACCGTAAAGATGTCCTCGTAGAGGCCATTCTCGACGGGAAAGCCGTACGCTACCAAGATTATAGACTCACATAGTCCATCACTTGAATTCTGGGACAATGGTAAGAATCAAGTTTACACCATGAAGTCCATGGAAGCCCACCTGACACCGGAACAAATACATCTCCGGCATTCTAACGCGGATACCGAACCCCCACGAATTGTAGAATTTGTCAAAATCGAATTCATCCACTTTTTCTGCATGTAGACCGTATTCATCAAATAACACTCCGTCCACAAAACGGTCTATGGGCCAACGGTATTCGGCACTTAGACCCATAAGATGGAAGGCGGACCATTCATCGGCATAACCACGTAACGGGTATCTTGCATTCATAGAAGGAAAGGCGTTAAAAGGGGCTCCACCCTTGTCCATTTCCCACATATTTTCCATCCTAAACTGGAGGGCTAGCACCCTTCTTTCAAAAAGAGTTTCTCTGATGTTTTCCGGTCTCCAAACACGAAGAGCCTCATCCCACGAAAAGTCTGTATAAAATTTGCGGCTCTGCCTAGCTTCCCTCGCCGATAGAATGTATTGCTTGGCGTTTCCTAAATAGAAATAGTGCTGCCATATGAGCGTATTGGCAATATAGTCATGATTTTTTTTACTTTTTTCAACACCTTCAAATCCACTGTATTCTGGGGCAAAATTATATTCTCCCGAGATAATCACTCTGTCTCCCTTTGATGGGGCGTACGGGAAATTCAGATCATCATAAACTAGAGAAAGGGCTACAGAATATTGTCTTGAGGATTGGTATAACCCTCGATCTGCTATAGGGAAAATATCATCGTTCAAGACACTATCCTTAGCATTATCAGGAATGCTTGCGTCAATGAATAACTGAGTTGTCGACAATTCTACATTTAATTTTTTTGAACTGGTCAAGGGAGCACCAATTCTCCATTGAAAGCTCATTATAGAATCTGGTTGTACAAAGGCATTCTTTGATCCTGGGATAATAAAAACGTCATCGCTATCCCAGTCTAATTTATAGCGGAAGCCAACAAATAATGGCAAGCCAAAGGGTTCTTGCTTGGTGTAGCGATCTGACAGATACACATCCCCGTTGGCGTAATAACTGCCCTGCAACACAAGGTAGTCCCTTTCAAAAATCATACTCCTGTGGCGGTATGTCATACCCAACTGCGTTTGGGATCCCGGTTTCAGATTCATTGTGGGATACACGATAATCTTTTTTTGTTCGCCGAATGTAACCAGATCTACAGACTTTTCTAAAAGCCCATTATTGATAGCATACTGAACAGGAGCGGAAATCGGATAGACAGCAACATTTAAAATGGGTTGAAAAATATAAGTGAACAACCAAGTGTCTTTGTCACCATCATCTATCTCTTCATCGGCATAAGCAGGACAGAATACCAAAAAAATCAACAAAAGAAAAAACAAGGGCCTACAGGACCTTTGTATATTCGCTGAGTTACGACCCCTGTTTTTTTGGCATAATGTCATGCTGGAACACAATATAATTATATTTCAAGTGATGTTTTCGCTAGTTACCAAAATCATCAAAAGAGCAACTCAATATCCGATTGCCATATTGATTTTTTCCGCCATTCTAGCGATTCTATCCACTTATCCTGTCCAGAACCTAAGGTGGGAACTGCAATTGCAGGATGCCCTGACCTCCAAGGGGAGCTCGCCCCTTTATTACCATGAAATAGAAGAGAAGTTTGGGGCCCTAGGGAGCTTGACAGTTGTCATGCAGTCTGACGACAGCTCCCTGAACTACTCTGCAGCCCGGGCACTTTATCAAGAATTGTTGGCAGATTCAACAATTCATTTTGCCGAATTTGAAACGGATATCGATTTTTACAAGAAACATAGCCTGCTTTTCATTGAAGAAAGTGACCTTGACACTATCGCAGAGCGGATCCGTATTTTACAGGAAAAAGTTACCCTCGCACACAATCCGCTATACGTGGATATAAGCGATAAGGGGCAGGAAGCCGTTGATTCCAATACGACCGATGATAATCAGGCAATTGTCGACTTTACAGACCTAGAAAAAAAGTATTTCAACATACTCTCTAGAACACACGCCAGTAGCGACGGAAAAATCAGGGTCGTAGACATTTATCCCAATAATTCCCTTTCGGACCTACAGGCGAATCGCGCCCTACTAGGCGAAGTCAAGTCATTCTTTAAGGATAATTCTGCCTACGACTCAATAAAGGTTTATTATACGGGCAAGGTATACGACACCATCCAAACGGGCCGGACCCTACTCCCCGAAGCGAAATTTGCCGGTAAAATCACGGCTCTGTTTATCTTACTGCTCTTTATCATCCATTTCTACAAGCAACCGCAACTGATTCTTGTTTCGGCAATCCCTGTAGGACTCCCTATCTTGTACACTTTGGCCTTGGCATGGTTGTTATACGGCCGGATAAATGTCTTTACCCTTTTGCTTGCGCTAGTGCTACCCGGACAGGCTTGCCAGATTATAACACACATCCTGAATCGTTACTTCATTGAAAGAACCCGTAACCTGAGCCCCAAGCTATGCATCGAAAGTGCCGTCTTAGGAATCGGCCCTTCTACCGCCGTTTCTGCAGGGATTATGGCATCTATCTTTATTTGCCTGATTATTGTCCCTGTGGCTGGTATCCGTGAACTAGGCGTTTTAGGAGCTATCGGAAGCCTTTTGAACTGGTCCTTCACCATACTCATTTCTACATCCCTTTTACAGCTTTTCCAACGCAAGAAGGCTTTCACCGTCAATAGCTTCCGCTTCCAGCGGGTATTCAAGATAACGCTCCTGTCCTACCGGACTAACGGGATTATCATTACAGTTTTGTCAATCTTGAGCCTCGCCGCCCTAATCTACGGTGGCGTAAACCTGAAGTTTCTCTATGACTTTAGACAGACGGAACTCCCTAGGGAAGAGCGAATAGCGGACTCTCTAATTACAGAGACTGGTTTCCCTCAATATGACCCCGTTATTGTCATGATGTCCAGGGATAACGGAGATGAACTTTACAAGAGGTTTAAGCAGCTCAAGTCCAATGGAAAGATCCCCAATATCGAGAAAGTCTACACCTTAAGCGCATTCTCGCCCAGGAATCAGATCCACAAGAAAGAGAAACTGAAAAAAATCCAGGAGTTCTTCACTAATGACATATTGGAACAGTTGGATTCCACAGAACGGCTGAATGTCTCCAAAATTTCTGAAATTCTCTACAGATACGATTTTGATGACGATGACCAGCCGGAAAATATACGCGGAAAGTTCAGCGACATCGATGGGAAAGCTGGGGCCTTCGCCTTTATCTTTTCGAACATCAATCCGGACAATGGATTGGAATGTCGGCATCTCGCAAAAGATCTGTCCTTATTAAACTCCGATGATAGCAATTCCTATAAGATGACAGGTGTTCCCGTTATCCGGGCTAAATTCCTGGATTTGGTACTCTCCAATGTAGACAAGACCATTTTCCTCGGCTCCGTATTGGTCTGGTTCTTCTTGCTGTTCTTCTACAACCGATTCAGCAGGGCCATTTTTACCATACTACCCTCTGTCTTCGCCATGAGCTGGCTTCTGGCCTTGATCAATGTCCTTGGAATCAAGCTTTCTGTGTATAGCACTATCGCCTTCCCCATTCTGATTGGCGCAAGCGTTGATGGATCTATCCAATTGTGGACCGCCTATTATGAAAAACGCAAAGGAACGGCCTTGACCCTACTTCAAGGGAAAGCTTTCTCCATTTCTATAAGCCAGATGGCTTCTATGATTGGAACCTACGGATTGTTGATGTCTTCACATCCTGGACTAAAAAGCATCGGACAAATTTCATTTATTGGACTGATTTGCATATCCATTGCCCAATTCGCCTTATTTTCATTAATTGCAGGTTCTTTAGACAACTACAGAATATTGCAAAGACAGAAGAAAGAAAATGCCCAAAAGTCTCTCGAATAGAACTCTGAATATTGCCGCCTCCTTGACCGTTGCCGTCGATAGCCTTGCCAAGAAAATGATTTCCGAAGGCAAGGATGTGGTTAGCCTTGGTGCCGGAGAACCTGATTTTCCGACTCCGGAGCCCATCTGCAAGGCGGCACATGACGCCATAGACGGCGGAAAGACTCGCTACACCGCCCCTGTGGGCATTTTAGAGCTCCGAAAAAGAATCTGCGAGAAGCTGTCCAAAGAAAACGGACTTTCTTATGAACCGGAGCAGATTACGGTAACAAGCGGCGCAAAGCATGCGGTATTCAATTCCCTTGCAGCCTTGATTAATCCCGGTGACGAAGTGATTATCCCAGCCCCCTATTGGGTTACTTACCCCGAATTGGTAAAATGGCTGGGCGGCGTTCCCGTGTTTATAGATGGGGCGCAGGAAAATGCCTTCAAGATAACGGCAGATCAGCTGAAGAAAGCCGTGAACGAGAAGACAAAGGCCATTCTGATCAACAACCCCTGCAATCCTACAGGATGTGTATATAGCCGAAAAGAACTGGAATCTCTTGCAAAAGTCATTGTAGAAAACGATATATACTGCATTTCTGATGAAGTGTACGAGTATTTCGTATATCAGGGTTCCTTTACCAGCATTGCCGCTATTGATGGTATGAAGGACCGTTCTATTGTTATTAACGGATTCTCCAAGTCTTACTGTATGACCGGTTGGCGTGTAGGTTACAACGCCTCCCCTGCCCCCATTGCCAAGATTATCGGGAAAATTCAGGGGCAGGCCACCCATCATCCCAGCAACATTGCCCAGTATGCTGCCATCGGGGCTCTGGAAATGGGTAATGGTGAATCACTCAAGATGCGTGATGTGTTCCGCAAGCGTAGGGACTTAATGGTGTCAAGAATCGGGGCAACCTTAGGTCAACGGCTGAGCGCTCCCGAGGGAGCATTCTACCTGTTCGCCCCTGTCAGCTCTGTCTACGGACGTACAACACCTGAAGGAAAGATCATTAAAGGCTCTGTGGACCTGTGCCAGTACATTCTGGAAAGCCAAGGTCTCGCCATCGTTCCTGGAGCCGCCTTCGGCAATGACAGCTGTGTGCGTTTTTCCTACGCCGCCAGTGATGAGAATCTCGAGAAGGCCTGTAGGCGCTTCGATGCCGCCATTAGGAGCTTGAAGTAGTTTTTGTAGAATAGTTGCACCATGTTCCACATAGTCACACCCGAAAAAGGGAAGCCGTTTACCATCGGAAGAAAGGAGGATTGCGACATCCGCTTTTCCGATGTATTTGTTTCTAGGGAGCATGCGACTATCGAGTTCATCGATGAAACGTGGATTCTTAGAAATCTTTCCAGCAATAGCGTTACCCAGGTAAACGACAAGGATGTTTCCGAAGTTGAATTGAACGATGGTGACATTATTGACATTGGTCTACACAGGCTCAGGGTCACTCTGCGTGGAAATGTTCTTTCCCTGCTGCTTCTCGATTCATCCGACTCTACGGAATCATACTCGCTGTCTTCAGAAGGCACCGAAATCTCGCTAGAAGCCGAAAATGATACAACTGCGTTCACGGCTAAGCTTACTGATAATGGTTGCTGCCTGCTGTTCAAGAAGAAGATTTCTGATTCTAACGGAAAGAAAATCCAGGAAATCCACGTAAATGTTGGAGAAACCATACGACTTGAGAACTTTGAATTCTCATTACAATCAGGAGACCTGCTAATCAAACGAATTAAGTCCGGTTTCGATGTAACGCTTAAGAATCTGGATGTCTACGCAGGCAAAAAGGAACTTCTATCCGACATCAATCTTTATCTGCCTGCAGGCGAAATTCTCGCCATCATCGGCCGTTCTGGCCAGGGAAAGTCCTCCCTGCTTAAGATGCTGAAAGGCGAATACACAAAGTCACCCGAAGGCGAAATACTTTTCTCAGGACTGGATTACCGCAATAAGGAAATTCGTAAACGCATAGCTTTCTTGTCTCAGGATCCCGCACTTCACAAGGACTTGACCGTTATGGAAACGCTCTATCATGGAGCTAAGATTTCCATGGACCGAAAAGAATTGAAGACATCCTTTGAAGAAAAAGCGCTGCGTATTTGCGAACTCTTCGGACTAAAAAATCGCAAGGACAATCCCGTGAAGACGCTGAGCGGTGGCGAAATGCGTAGGCTCGCCTTGGCTCAAGAACTTATAGGCGCTCCGGGCCTAATTGTGCTGGACGAGCCTCTTTCGGGCCTGGACCCCTACAATGCAAATATCCTCTGCACCCACCTGAAACAGCTTGCTTTCTTAGGACATACGGTAATCCTTACCACCCACAGCTACGAAGCGCTGAATATCGCGAACAAGGTGCTGGTCATCCATCAGGGCAAGCAGGTCTTTTACGGAACTCGAGAAGAATCGATAGGCTTTTTCAATACTAAGAGTGCCGAAAGTATCTTGTCCGGGCTGAATGATGATTCCTTTATCCGCTGGGCATCTTCGAAAAAGTCTCTCGGAATTTCTGAATCCCAAAAGAAAAGCAGGCTTTTCTTTGATGATGAAAGGAAATCAACCCTTCTCCCCTACCATATCGGCTTAATTTTAAAGCATTGGTCCCGTGACAAGGGCAAGATGGCGGCCCTGCTTATACAGCCATTTATCTTGGGATTTGTATTCTCGCAGATTTTCTCCAACAATTCATCTCTTTGGATTGTAAGCTTCGCCATCATCCTTTGCGCCAACTGGTTTGCCCTTTCTCTTTCCATTCGTGAAATTGTTCAGGAAAAGGAAATTCTGACCAACGATTTACGAAAGGGGATGTCCATATTCCCCTACCTGCTTGCCAAAACGGGAATTCCATCCATTGCAGCTTTTTTGCAGACCCTAATCATTTACGGTTTTATCTCCTTCAAGGTCACAATGCACCCCTCAGCACTGTTCCTGAGCCTAGTATTTGCCTTGACCGTAATCCCCGCCGTAAGCATGGGATGCTTTGTCAGCGCTTTCTCCAAGAACCCCGGCCAGGCGAACGCTTTCTTACCACTGATTATCATTCCGCAGGTGGCCTTGGCCGGAGCCCTGGTTCCCCTGGACCAGATGCAAGCCATAGGCAAGGCTTTATCGTACCTTATCTGGTCTCGCTACGACCAGAGTGCCCTGCTGGACCTGCTTTTGGAAAGACCCTACGATAGCCTTAACCTTATTATGGCAATGACACTTTCCCTTATTTTTTGTATTATAACCATCGTAAATTTATATTACCTCAGAAAAGCAAGATGAGTCCCGAGAATCAAGCAAATAATTTTCCGCGTCCCTTCAACCAAAATTATGATCTGATAGACACCCTTGGCCGTGGCGGTATGGGCTACGTCTACAAAGCTTTAGACAAAAGGCTCGGTCGCGAAGTGGCCCTGAAGGTGTTGGATTCATCTTCCGATGAGGAGGCAATCCAACGATTCTACCTGGAAGCCCAGGCCATGAAGGAACTGGACCATCAGAACATTGTCCAGATTTTCGACTTCGGAAAACAGGATAAGCAGCTTTTTATTGCCATGACCTATGTGAAGGGAGTATCCCTCTCCGACATCCTGCAAAAGCAGAGCATGCTCCCCTTCTCCTCTATCGAGGTCATTATCAAGCAGATTGCCCGCGGACTTCTCTACGCTCATAACCGCGGTATTGTCCATCGTGATGTAAAGCCCTCCAATATCATGATTACCCACGACAACCGTGTCTACATCATGGATTTCGGGATTTCGTACATCCAAGAGATGGAAAAACAGCGCTTGACCAAGACCGGCATGACCATGGGAACTCCGGAATACATGTCTCCGGAGCAGTGCCACGGCGAAGAAGTAACACTACAGTCTGACATATACAGTTTGGGCATCATTCTCTTCGAAATGACCTGCGGAAGGCTTCCCTTCAACGGAAACAGGCCTATTGAAATCGCCATTCAGCATGTACAGAACCAACCGCCTGATCCGAAGCAGTTCAGGCCCGACATGCCCAAGGGCCTGGCCGAGCTCATCCTAAAATGCCTCAAGAAGAAACTAAACGAGCGTTTTCACGACATGCAGGAATTTTTGGACACCTGCGATGCCGTTTTCCCCCAAAAAGACACTCGCACTACAGCCCAGGTCACACGGAAACATTCACTGCTGAGCCATGGAAGAGAATCCATCGCCGAAGTGGCTACGCGCCTGCCCTCCAAGGCTAGGGCCATCCACAGAAAGCTCACCGCTCTCGCCATTTCCATATTCCCGCTGATTATCATCCTGATGGTCCTGCTGATGTTGACCCACAAGCCCGAAAGCACACTACGAGATTTGGAGTGGGACGAGGCTGTCGGAAACTTTGAGACCAAATCCCTGGAAAATGACGGAAGCGTAGACTACGATCTGGACAATTTGAACGATGGCGACCTAAAAACAGCGTGGCTAAACAAGATGCCCCTAAAGCCGCAGAATCCAGTTCTCAGTCTATACTTCAAGAAAAACACGCTGGTGACCCACTTGGGCTTAGCAATCGGGTACCAGAAGTCTGTCGACGACCTGTTCGGTGACCGCTTCCGCATATTCAAGAAACCCAAAACAATCACCATAGAATCTGCTGATGGATTCAAGCAGAAGGTCAAGCTTGAAAACATCAAGGGAATGCAATACCCCACCATCCAGGCCATTGAAACCACAGAACTCAAGTTCTATCTGGATGATGTCTTTGAAGGTGAAAACGAGGATTTTGCCATCTCGGAAATCCGCCTGTTGGGAATGGAGATTGACTGATGAACGAGAATCGCAAGAAGGGAAACGCCATCGAGACGGAGGCATCTGCTTACTTGTGTCGTGAAGGTTACGAGATTCTTGCCCGAAACTATGCCTACCGCGGTGGCGAATTGGATATCGTCGCCCGTGACGGAAAGACCG
>JAEEGL015620003.1_pt1 | contig 10904 bp, 12 predicted proteins | sample 9134231 | NCBI WGS metagenome assembly JAEEGL01 (sample SAMN16246548, study PRJNA631951) | gut metagenome | biome: gut microbiome; feature: rumen; material: fiber-attached | host: Bos | place: Iran: Karaj | collected 2018-10
AAAAAACAGTGACCGCCGCGGACAACTGGGCATATACGTTTAGCATGCTGCCGCGGTTTGACGAGAACGACGAAGAATATGTCTACACCGTGCGGGAAGCGGATGTCCCGGAAGGATACCGCCCAACCTACAGCAACGGCACGGAAACCAGCAGCGAACCGGCGGAAGGATATGTAAACATCACGAATACATATACACGCAAGGTTATACGGGGAATCAAGAACTGGTCCGGAGATACAGCGGCAGACCGCCCGGCATCCATCACCGTGCACCTGTACCAGAACGGCACGGAGATCGCTCAGACAGAGACGGACGCTTCCAAGGACTGGAAGTATGAGTTTACCGCTGAGATCTGGGATGAAAACGGTGAAGAATATGAATATACCGTGCAGGAAGATGTGCCGGACGGTTATACCGCTTCGTATGAACTGGGAGCCAGCGGTCCGGTTACGGTGAAGTTCAATCCTCTGTCCCGGTCAGAAAACAGTTGGGACCGCCTCAGGATCTATTACCGTCTGGACGGGCAGATCTATGTGACAAACACGACCTATACCGGCAGTTCATTCCCGTCATCAGTCAATCTTCCTTCATCCGAATTGTGGTTCTACTGGCATACGGACGGCAGTGTCAACAGTTATTACGGTTTTAAGGTGGACGATATTGTTCCATACTACGGCAGTTCGTTTGCCGGTGCCTATACCACGTCCCTGCCCGCGTATGCCGTCCAGGATCTTCAGGGCAGCCTGCCGGAATCCGCGCACAATCCGTATCCGAATTCGCAGGATCTGATCTGGAAGTATACTTCTTCGGATTTCGCCATCACGAATGAATATGCTGTGACAAGCCTGAGCGGGGAGAAGACCTGGAGCGGGGATGATGAGAGCAGCCGCCCGGATTCCATTACGGTAGAACTGCTGCGGGACGGCGCGGTATACCGGACGGCTGAAGTAACGGCAGCGGATGAATGGAAGTACACGTTTGAGAAACTCCCGCAGTATAACGCGTCCGGTGAACCGTGTGTCTACGTGGTCAGGGAACAGCCGGTCAGCGGTTATACGGCATCCTACAGCAACGGCACGGAGACATCCGCGGAACCGGCGGAAGGTTACAACGACATTAATAATACATATATTGAATTGATTGATATCAGTGTCACAAAGGTATGGGAAGACAGTGACGACCAGGATAAAAAGCGTCCTGCAAGTGTGACCGTTCATCTTCTGGCCAACAATGAAGAAGTTGATGTCAGGACAGTGTCCGGACAAACTGGCTGGACCGTGACATTTACCGGTCTGCCGAAGAAATCCGGGGACAGGGACATTGTCTATACTGTTACCGAAACCCGGGTTGATCAGTATGAACCGGATATTTCCGGTGATGCTGAGACCGGCTTTGTGATCGTCAACAAACTTACACCGCAGTCGACACCAACGCCGACACCAACACCGACCCCGACGCCGATGCCAACGCCGACACCAACACCAACGCCGACACCGACGCCAACGTCGACCCCAACTCCGCCCCCAGCGCCGACCCCGACCCCGAGACCTCCGGTTGTACCAAATACCGGGGATAATACATCGGCAGGCCTGTGGCGAGGCCCGGCATTGCCTGAATTCATCATGCTGTGCGGATTCACTGCGTCCGGCAGACACTGAACATAAGAAATGATCACACCCGAATCAGGTGTGATCTTTTTTTCAGTGCCCGGACCGGCTATTCACTTTGCAGGCTGTGGAATTGATTCCGCCAGGCCGTCGGGGTCATGCCGTAATACTTCCGGAATGTGCCGGAAAAATAGCTCATGTCCAGAAACCCGCACAGGGCTGCGGCTTCATTGATCTTCATGCCGGTGGACTGCAGCAGGGCAGCTGCCTTCTGCACCCGCAGCCGCTTCAGGTACTGCCCGGGTGACGTGTGCACGGCATTGCGGAAACAGCGGAGGCACTCACTTTCACTGACCGCGGCACTGCCGGCGATATCAGCCAGGGAGATTTCCTCACTGAAGTGTTCCTCAATGTATTCCAGCATCATCCTGATCCGCTTTTCTTCCCGCAGTTCCTTCCGGCTCAGGGCCGCTGCCGGCTCCGGCATATGCGTGCTGAGCATCAGGGTCAGGTCGGACAGGGCGCCGCGGACAAGGAATTCATATCCTTCCGGGGTCTGTTCCATGGCCTGCCATGCATCGCCAATATCCTGCAGGACCCGTTCCTGCCAGCCGGCATCGGGTACAAGCACCAGACCCTTCAGAACAGGGTTTTTCAGCAGCGGGGACATGTACTTCTGCCAGAATACGGATTCCATTGAACCGGCGACGATACGCGGGGAGAAGACCAGCGATATCAGTTCACATGCTTCCCGGTTCTGCCGGCGCAGAGCATGCAGGGTGTCCGCATTGAGGAAGAACCCATCCCCGGCATGCAGTATGTACACTGAACTGCCGATGGCCAGACGCACCGTGCCCTGCCGGACTATTCCCGCTTCCAGATATTCGTGCCAGTGCCAGGGAACCGCGTGATACAGCCGGGTCCGGTAGGCCGCTGCCGGGAACTCGCTGGTGCCGTGCTGTTTTGTTTCCCGGCCGCGCTCATCCACCGGGACAAGTGATGAAGTTACTGCCATATTTCCTCCTGTCTGGCGATTTTGTCATAGAAATCTGCTGTTTATCTTATAATAAATTCCGAGAAAATACCATATCATCACAGTGTACACAAGGAGGTACACAATATGATCAAACTGGTTAATGTCCGTAATATGGATGAATTTCTGAACATGGTGGGACAGTGCCGCGGCGATGTGACAGTGCACCTTGAGCATTATGGCGACATGCATCTGAAGAAGCATCCGGAGAACCTTGAACTGCTGGAAGATCTCATTCCGCAGAACGGCGAACTGGATATCTCCCTGGAAAAACCGGAGGATACTGCCCTGGTCCTGCGCTCCATGATCAGCGGGAAGTGCCTGAAAAACTGAATCTGATATGAAATGCCGGATAATCCGGCATTTTCCGAAACCCCTGCTCTGGTGTACAATTATATCCTGTACAGAACAGGGGTTTTATTAGTATATGAGCAAGAAGAACCGGAACAGACAGTCAGGGCTGCCGTTTATCGTCTCGGCAGCGGCAGCTATTCTATACACAGTGCTGGTCAGGATGGTGGATGTACAGCCGATCGGACCGCAGAACAGCGAAGTCGGCTTTGCCCGGCTGAACGGCTGGGTCTTTGCGAAGGCCGGTTCACACACGCTGTTCTACTGGCTCAGCGAAGTGCTGGTCATTGCGGCGATCCTGCTGGCCTTCCTGTTTGCCCTGAAGGGGCTGGTGCAGATGCTGCGGCGCCGCAGCATAGCCCGGGTGGACAGCCGGATTCTCCTGCTGGGCGTGATGTTCGTGCTGGTCATCGCGACATACTTCCTGTTTGAAAAAGTGATTATCAATTACCGGCCGGTGCTGGAAGACGGGGTTCTGGAAGCTTCCTTCCCGTCGTCGCATACCATGGTGTCCATGACCATCTTCGGCTGTGTGCGGGCCTTCTTCAAAACCGAACCGGGTGACAGCGGGCTCATGCAGGTCCTGCTGCTGGCCGGTACGGTCCTGGCCCCGCTGTTCCGGCTGCTGTCGGGCATGCACTGGGTCACGGATATCATCGGCGGGTGTCTCTACAGTGTCATGTTCATCGCGCTGTATGGGACCTTCCTGAAAACACCGAAGACCGGTGGCCAGAGCCGCTGAGCGCATATGCGCTCTTTTTCTTTCGGAAGCCTGCTAGAATACATATATGCAGGAATTTGATTTCAAATACGCCGTCAACGATACCTACATGGCGGTGCGTTATTACGGGGATGAAGCGGATGTGGTCATCCCTGACACCTGGTACGGGAAACCGGTGTCGGTGCTCGGGGAAGATCTTTTCAAGGGTCACACGGAGATCCGCAGTATCCGGATCCCGGCTTCGGTGACGCATATCATGGGCTTTGCGTTTGACGGCTGCACCTCCCTGCAGGAGCTGGTCCTGCCGGAGGGTATGTATTCCATCCTGCCGTATGCGTTTGTGCGCTGCGGCCTGCGTTCGGTTGTCCTGCCGGCCGGGGTGACCCAGATTCCGCCGTATGCTTTTTATCAGTGCCGGCTGCTTGAAAAAATAGAAATCCGGGCCGGGAAAATCAAAATCTACGGCCACGCCTTTGACGGCTGTGATCGTCTGAAACATGTCCCGCAGGCAAACGGATCATGATGTACGGCCCAAAACCGATCTCTGCAGAAGGTCGGTTTTTTTCGTTCACGGCCGGGCAGAAGAAGGGATACTGCCTCTGCACATCTGCAAATGCTTATATATGACATAATAATTTCTTATATATGTATAAGTATCTGTTTTGTATCTGCGGTTATGTGCTATGATTACTAGGCTTGCGGTTTTGACCGCAGTGGGGGAATTTATTTATGGATCTATCAGCGATCAACTGGGGAGCGATCCTCGGCGGATTCGGCCTGTTCATGTTCGGCATCAAATTCATGGGCGACGGGCTTAAGGCAGTGGCAGGTGATGCCCTGCGCGATTATATCAACAAGGCAACTTCCAACCGTTTCAGCGCGCTGCTGGTCGGTATCGTTCTGACCATGATCATGCAGAGCTCCTCGGCAACCTCGGCGATTACGATCGGTTTTGTCCGGGCGGGCCTCATGACCTTTGACCAGGCGGCCGGCATCATTCTCGGCGCGACCATCGGTACAACGTTCACATCGTTCCTGATCTCGGTCAATATCGACCGCTACGCGATGTTCATCATCTTCGCCGGAGCGATGCTGATCTGCTTCGGCAAGAAACCGCGGTCGGTATACAACGGCAACGTGATCCTGGGCTTTGCCCTGATCTTCTTCGGCATGTCTTCCATGGGTGATGCCCTGGCCGCGCTCAAGGAAATGCCGTCGTTCTCCGCGTTTGCCCTGCAGATGAGCGACAACGCCCTGCTGAGCATGTTTACCGGTGTCGGCCTGACCGCCCTGGTGCAGTCTTCCGCGGCTACGATCGGTGTCGTGCAGAAACTCTACCAGGCCGGGGCGGTGACCTTCCGGGCGGCGCTGCCGTTCATGTTCGGCGCCAACATCGGCACGACGATGACCGGTGTTCTGGCTGCGATCGGCGGCACGACTGCCGGCAAGCGGACTGCGGCCCTGCATACCGTGCTCAATATTATCTCCACCGTACTGGGCATGATCCTGCTCAGCCCGTATGCGTCCTTTGTACAGATGGTCGCCGGCCGGATGAACCCGATGATGCAGATTGCCATGGCCAACATTATCTTCAAGACCCTGACGACCCTGCTGGCCCTGCCGTTTATCACCCAGCTGGTGGCCCTGGTGCGCCGGATCATCCCGGGTGATGAGGCCCCGAGCGAAGAAGTCAACATCGATGAAATGGACGAGGAAATCACCAACGTCCTGCCGTCGGCAGCCCTGCTGGCATCCCGGCGCGCCATTGACAAGATGATCGTGCTGATCCGGGAGAACGCCGAAGCCGTCGGTGCCCTGCTGGCCAATCAGGGCGGCCTGGCCGAGAAGGAACCCATCGACCGGCGGGAAATGAATATCAACAAATGCGACCAGAAGATTACGGACTACCTGATCCGGCTGTCGGTCAAGCCCAACCTGACCCACCGGAACATCAACTCCGTCCGGCTGCAGCTGGATGTGGTCAAGAACTTCGAGCGCGTCGGCGACCTGATCATGAACCTGGCCGAATTCTATTCGGAAGTTCATGAAAAGGGCGAAGCCTTCACCGAGCAGGCCCACAAGGACCTGACCGACATGTATGACCGCTTCATGGAGATGTATGACCTGTCGGCGGAAATCTTCACCACCAAGGATATCGACCAGTATCGGCACCTGCAGGATCTGGAAGATGAAATCGATGCCCTGGAACTGAAATACCGTGACACGCACTTCAGCCGCATGGCCTTCAAGCAGTGCACCTCACCGGTGGCCGAGTCGGTCTACTGCGACGTCCTCGGTACCATGGAACGTATGGGTGACCACTGCTGCAACATTGCCAAGGCTGTCATTACCCGGAATACGAGCGATATCTCGGACGATGAACTGGTAGCGGGTTAATGCTAAGATGGTAATACAGCGGAGGTCTGAGCATGTATTACGGAAATATCAAGAAGTATGACGTGGCAAACGGCGAAGGAGTCCGCGTGACGCTGTTCATCAGCGGCTGCCGGATCCACTGCCCGGGCTGTTTCCAGGCGGAGACATGGGATTTCCGGTACGGACAGGAATATACCGAAGAAACCCAGCAGGAAGTGCTGGATGCCATGGACAATGAATTCATATCCGGGCTGACCGTGCTGGGCGGGGAACCGTTTGAACCGGAGAACCAGCGGGTGGTCGTCAAACTGCTGAAGGCCGCGAAGGAGCGCTATCCGGACAAGAACATCTGGTGCTGGTCCGGTTACCTGTATGACCGGGACCTGCAGCCGGGCGGCCGCAAATACACCGAAGTGACAGATGAAATGCTGTCGTACATCGATATCCTGGTCGACGGGCCGTTCGTACAGGCGAAAAAGAACCTGGCCCTGAGCTTCCGCGGCTCGGCGAACCAGCGGGTCATCGACCTGAAGAAAACAAGGGAAACCGGCGAGATTGTACTGCATATCCCGATGAACGGGTGACCGGCGCACAGCCGGTTTTCTTCTGTTAAAATAGGGACATGACATTGCTGGACAAAGACATCCGCGAACCGCTGTTCCAGTATCTGGAAGAGCGGTACGGCATGGTGCGGATCCTGGAGGAAAAGGAAATCGGCCAGTCGCGGGCAGACGCGGTCATGGTGACGGCCGACAGCCTGTACGGGATTGAGATCAAGAGCGACGCGGATACATATGCCCGGCTTTCTTCCCAGGTGAAGGACTACGACCGGTACTATGATTTCAACTATGTCGTGGCCGGCAGCACCCATGGCCTCCACGTGGCGGAACATGTGCCCTGGTACTGGGGCATCATCACGGTGGAATGGTACCGGGACCGGGTGGACTTCTACCTGGCCCGGGAGCCGGAGCGTAACCCGCACATGGACCTGCGGCACAAATTGAGCCTGCTGTGGCGGCCGGAGCTGGTGCAGATCCAGGAGAAGCATGATCTGCCGAAGTATAAAGAAAAATCAAAGCTCTTCGTACAGCAGAAGATTCTGGAAAAGATCCCGGCGGAAGATCTGCAGGAAGACATCTCCGCCGCGCTGTTTGAGCGGGATTATACTGCCATCCGGGAGACCATCAACACCTACCGGAAGGAACAGGGCCGCCGGGCCCGCCGGAAACCGCCGAAGCGGCGAAGGATCTGACAGTATTTCACGTGACAACACCGGCCGGAGTGTCTCATCCGGCGGGGTTATATAAAAAGCGGACATCCTGATATAAATCCTGCTTTGGTATAATATAACGGCTGCTGAAAAAACCGGCAGACGGAGGTAAGGACAGATGAATAAAAACCGGAACAGCTGGTTCAGGGAAAGTGTTTTTATTTACAGTGTTATCTATACGGCCGTGACGATCCTGAACAGTATCCTGTATCTGAGCCAGGGTGTACGGAATGACCCGAGCGGCAACTGGCATGAACTGACCCGGGCAGTCATAGTGCTGATCGGGGTTGCGGCATACGAAATGGCCATCCGGCTGCCGGTGAAAAACCTGTTGCTGCGCGCGCTCCTGGTGTATATACCCACCATGGCACTGGCGTTCGGCTTCGTGTGGCTGAACCAGTTCATCGAACCGCTGGCGGCCAGTGCCTACAGGGATATCTTCATCAACTATACCGGCCTGTTTGTCATGGTCAGCGCAGTTGCCGTTTTCCGGCAGAAGCGGAAAGCAGCGCACAGCCCGGACTGATGAAAAAAACAATGGTACAGCCGACAGAGCTGACCGGGTCGTCCCCGACTTCAGGACAAAAAAAGGCTGCTCAGCCCCGTTTGTGAAACCGGGCCGGGCAGCCTTTGCCTGTATTCAGAGGTTCTTTTTTTCGTAGATCCGGATGGACAGCAGCCAGGACAGGCCGAAGACCAGGATGATGGCCGCAGCTGCCCCGGCCAGCAGGACCGGCGCCTTGACCTGCAGCAGCTTTTCAATGATCTCACCGGCATAGTTGATGATGAACATGCCGCAGCCGACCATGACGATGATGACCGCCATGCGCACCATCTGGCCCTTGGCTGTTCCGAATTTGACATTGATCGGCAGGGAGATGGCAGAAGCCAGCATGGACAGCGCGAGCATCATCCCGGAACTGACCAGGACGGTAGCCCTGTCCGCGCTGCGGAAGATCATGCTCAGGATCAGGAAGAGCACATTCAGGACGGCGGTCAGGATCAGGGTGAGCAGGTAGCGCTCATTGATGATATCCCGGCGCCGCAGCGGCATGATGTCGCAGTATGACAGCCAGCGGCTCTGCTCGTCAATGGCCATCAGGGAAGAGATGAGGGTGACAAAGAAGAAGGAACCGTAGATCGCCCAGAAGGAGTTGTTCGGCCGGATGGTGCCGAGCACGATGAAGAACAGGGCCATCAGCAGGTATGCCTTGAAGGACCGTGTCAGCATCAGTATATCTTTGTAGAATAATCCTTTCATTGCCGTTCTCCTTTCACCATGAACACGAAGAGTTCTTCAATGTCCACCGGCTGTGTATCCCAGGCAGGGATTCTGTCTTTCCGCACGATGACTTCCGTACCGTACGGGGTGGTGCGCCTGCCGATAACGGCCGCGGGATCAAGCTCTTTGAACTGTTCCGGGGTGACCTGCAGCTTGCCGTACAGTTCCCGGATGCGGTCTTTTTCCTCAACCAGCAGGACGCGGCCGTCGTGCAGGAAGCACACATAGTCACACGCTTTCTCCAGGTCGCTGACGATATGCGAGGACATCAGGATCGAATGGGTTTCGTCCTTCGTGAAGTCCATCAGGATATCGAGCAGTTCATCCCGGACGACCGGGTCAAGGCCGCTGGTGGCCTCATCCAGCAGGAGCAGGCGCGGGTGATGGGCCAGGGCGCAGGCAAAACCGGTCTTCATGCGGTTGCCGCGGGACATCTCGAAGAACTTCTTGTCCTCCGGGATCCGCAGGACTTTTACCATGCGGGCGAACTCGTCCGCATCCCAGTTCCGGTAGATGCCGGCCATGATCCTGCCGATCTCGTGGATTTTCAGAACCGTCGGGAAACTGACATCTTCCATGACCACACCGATTTCTTCCTTGATCTGCGGACGGGCCCGCAGGTCGGTTTCGCCCAATACATTGATGGAGCCGCTGTCGGGACGGATCATGCCCAGCAGCAGTTTCATGGTGGTTGACTTGCCGGCACCGTTTTCACCGACCAGCCCCATGATCGTGCCTTCCGGCAGATCCAGGTTCAGGTCTTTCAGTTCGAACCCGGGGTAGGATTTATTGATATTTCTGATTTCAATGGCACTCATGTTCAGTCCTCCCAGATGGTATTCCACATCTCAAGTATTTCTTCTTTCGTCAGGCCGCACGATCCGGCGAGCGCGCGGATTTCGTCCATGTCTTCCTCGATCCGGCGCAGGTTTTCCTCGCGGACCAGATCGAGGTTCTTTTCCGCCACGAAGCAGCCTTTGCCGGCGACCGTGTAGATCAGGCCTTCCTTTTCCAGCTCATCGTAGGCCCGCTTGGTCGTGATGACGCTGATGCGCAGGTCCCGCGCCAGGGTGCGGATGCTGGGCAGGGGTTCTTCCGGCTGCAGGGTCCCGCTGATAATCTGGTCCCGGATCTGGGCATGGATCTGGGTGTAGATCGGCACCCCGCTCCGGTTATCTATAAAGATGTTCATATCGTTACCTCTGTTCATATACAGTATATACAGTAGGTACGGATTGTCAATACCTGTATCTGTTTTTCTTTTTCTGTGGTACAATGACCGGGCGCCCGCAAGGAGGAGGAACGATGGCAGAGAAGAAAAACGATTCACTGGAGGAGATTCTCCGGAAACTGGAGGCTGCGGAAAAGGAATATGCGGAAAAGCTTCAGAACTCCCGGCTGGAAGAACTGATTCAGAAGGAGGAAGCGCGCCGCGGCAGATAAAGATGGATCCGGAGGGATTCATTTTTTTCTTAATCAGGGCGGATGATTTTCCTTGCGGGATACGACAGGGGCTCTGATACAATAAAGAAGATGAAAAAGAAGTTTTTGATGATGACTGCGCTCCTGCTGGCCATGATCATGCCGGTGAGGGCGGAGGAGAATACGGAAAACGGTCCTGAGGTGTCCGGCCAGGCAGCGATCCTGGTGGATATGGCCAGCGGCAGTATTCTGTATAAGAAGAATATCGACCAGCACCTTGATCCGGCCAGCCTGACCAAGATCATGACGGTCTATGCCGCATTGGAAAAGACGGACGCGGATGCCGAACTGACCCTGTCAAAGGAAGCCTTCGGGACCTACAGCCATGACTATGGCGTGCTCTGGATCCAGGAGGGGGAAACGATGACTGCCCGTTCGGCCGCCTATGCCTCCCTGCTGGCCAGCGCGAATGATACGACGGCCATGCTCAGTGAAGCCGCCGCCGGCAGTGTGGACGCCATGGTGCCGCTGATGAATCAGAAAGCCCGGGAACTCGGGCTGGGGAATACGAACTTCCAGAACCCGTTCGGGCTCAACAACGAGAACAACTACACCACGGCCCGGGACATGGCTGTTTTGACCAGGACAGTCCTGCAGGATGATGCGTTTGCCCGCATGTTCGGGGCATCAAGCTACACGATCCCGGCCTCGAACAAATACGGGGAACGGCTGATTGCCCAGGACTGCGAACTGCTGCGCAGCGGGAACCTGGCTTACGGGCCGGCCACAGCCTGCAAGGTCGGCAGCACCGAATACGGCGGCTATGCCATCACCGTGGCAGC
>JAEEGL015683719.1_pt1 | contig 10904 bp, 6 predicted proteins | sample 9134231 | NCBI WGS metagenome assembly JAEEGL01 (sample SAMN16246548, study PRJNA631951) | gut metagenome | biome: gut microbiome; feature: rumen; material: fiber-attached | host: Bos | place: Iran: Karaj | collected 2018-10
AGTCACTTGAAAGGAACCAGAGCCGCGTAAGTATGTTCATGAATTCCTTTATCTCAGGCCTTGAATGGAAAGACTACATCCAGAGCTTCGACCGCATTTCCAAACTTACCAAGGAAGACGTAGTGGCCTGGGCTCAGAAATATCTTGGTGCCAACAGCTACGCGCTCGCATACAAGCGTCAGGGCGTCAACCCCAAGAGCAATAAGATAGAGGCTCCGAAGATCACCGCTATCGCCACCAACCGCGATAAGCAGAGCGCCTTCCTCACAGAGGTCCAGAACACCGTAGTTCCTCCTATCGAGCCGGTTTTCCTGGATTTCAACAAGGACCTTTCTACATTCACCCTTAAGGATGGCGTTGACGTAGTTTACAAGAAGAATGAAACGAATGACCTGGCTCAGCTTGTTTTCCGTTTCTACAAGGGTCTCCTTTCAGATCCGGCCCTCTCACTGGCTTTCAACTACCTGAGCTATCTGGGAACTCCGGACCGCAGCGCAGAGGAAATTGCCAAGGAGGAATATGCCCTGGCCTGCAGCCACTCCTTCAACGTTACTTCAACTTATACTTCATATTCAATCTCAGGATTGTCCGAGAATGTCGGCAAGTGCCTTGAGATAGTAGAAGACCTTATGGCCAACGCCGTAGGTGACGATGACATCCTGGAGGCTCTCAAGTATGACGAGATCCAGTCCCGTATGGTAGCCAAGCAGACCCAGAGCTCCTGCGAGTCCGCACTTTACAACTATATTATAAACGGCCCTCAGTATGTGCAGGATGTCACCCTGACCAACGGCCAGGTAATGTCTGTCACATCCGACGAGCTGCTTGCCAAGGTGAAGGAATTCCTCGGCTATGCTCAGGAGGTTCTCTATTATGGCCCGGAGACAGAAACCACTGTCAAAGAGATTCTCGATGACGTTCACGTGACTGCTGACAGCCCAGTGAAGCTGGAACGCAAGTATGAGACGATGCGCAGGGTTACAGAGCCTGCAGTGTATGTCGCTCCATACGACTCACGCCAGTTCAACTACATCCAGTTCTCCAACAGGGGAGAGGCCTTCGACAAGAACGAGGCAGGCAATATCCAGCTCTTCAACGCATATTTCGGTGGAGGAATGAACACCGTCGTATTCCAGGAGATGCGTGAGGCCCGCGCCCTTGCATACCACGCAAGCGCCTACCTCTCTACACCTGCTACCCTTAAGGATGAGTATTCATTCTATGCCGAGATCGGCTCCCAGAACGACAAGCTTGTCCAGGCGGTTGAGGCTTTTGACGAGATTATCAACGATATGCCGGTTTCTGAAGCTGGATTCAACATTGCGAAGAGCAATATAGAGTCAACCCTCCGTACCCAGCGTTCAGTTGGCGCACGTGCCCTGAACAGCTACTTGAGCGCCAGGGATCTCGGCCTTTCCGAGCCTCTTGCAAAGACAGTGTTTGAGTCTCTGGGAAGCCTGGATATCAACAGCCTGGTTGCTACCCAGCAGAAATGGGTTAAGGACCGCACTTATGTTTACGGCATCCTTGGCGACCCCGCCGACCTTGATATGAACTTCCTCAAGACCCTCGGTCCTGTGACCAACCTCACCCTTGAAGACATCTTCGGATACTAGTTTCAGATACTGGTTTCTATAGTATAAAGGCAGACCCCTGTAAAAAAGTCGTTTCCGGCGGAAGCCGGGGGATTATTTCGACTTTTTTACAGGGGTCTGCCTTTATACTTATACGTTGGCTACGGCAAAAACCTAGTAGCCAAGTTCGGTTACGGTCTTGCCGAATGAGGAAGCCTCGTTGTCCTGGGCGTCCAGCTTGAATACCATGAAGTTAGGGTTGTCGTTGGAGCAAGGAGTCCAGTCACCTCCGTCAGGGCCGTTAGGATCGCTGTACTTGGCGAAGTTGGTCCAGTAGGTGAGCATCTTCTCAGAGAGGTCCCAGTCACCCTTTGTCCAAGGACGCCAGCAGTGCTGCAGGGACATGAATACGAACCAGAGATCTGATGAGTGGAATGCGCCCTTGAGCCTTTGGGTAACCTCGGGATGTGATCCGTCGTCAGGGAGAGGACGTGCGAACTCGTAAGCCCAAGCCTTGTTGCCCTTCTCCTTGCGGTTCTGGCCGAATGCGATGATTCCGTCTGTCATATTGCTCATATCGTTCATAGTGTAGCCGATCATATATGGAACGTCTGCGAGAGTTCCGTCAAGAGCAGCCGCGTCGAAGCTTTCGAGGGAGACATAACCGTCAACGACAGGACGTGCGGTAACATTTCCTACATTACCTGTAGCGTTGCTGTAAAGGGTTCCGGCTGCGTAGATGACCTCGGTGTCGGCTGCGCGCATCTTCTCTATGGTGTCATATCCTGCCCAGTCGTAAACGACCTTGGTGTTGAATGAAGCCAGCTGGAGAGCATTGAGTCCTGCAGGAGCTACGGGAGCCTTGTAAGCGGCGAGCTTCTTTGCGGCCTGCTGAGCGGCTGCGGGGGCTGCCCTGCGGTTGGAAGCTGCTGCACCGCCAGCCTGAGGCACGGTAAGTCCGCCTGCGCTCATGATGACAGCCTTGTGGAAGAGGCCGCGTGCGAGAGGAGACTCGCAAAGGGTCTTCACTGATCCGCCACCAGCGCTCTGTCCGAAGATCATAACATTGTTGGGATCTCCACCGAACTGCTCGATGTTGTTCTTGATCCACTTGAGGGCGGCGATCATATCCATGATACCGTAGTTTCCGGAAGCGCCGTTGGGGCCCTCCTTGCTGAGGTCGGGATGGGTAAGGAATCCGAATACGCCAAGACGGTAGTTGATGGAAACAAGGATCACGTCCTTGCCTGCCCACTCCTGTGCGTCGAACTCGGGCTCGGTTCCGAATCCCTCGCGGTATCCGCCACCGTGAATCCACATTGCGACAGGAAGTTTGGCATTGGTCTGGCCAGGTTTCTTGGTCCAGACATTCAGGTAAAGGCAATCCTCGCTGAAGGGAGCTTCGTCACCGTAACCCCACTCTGTGTAGTAGCCACCCTTGTACTGGATGTGCTGGTAACTGGGGTTACCGAATCTCTTAGCGAGATAAACACCCTTCCAAGGCTCTACGGGCTGAGGAGCTTTCCAGCGGTTCTCCCTGATAGGAGCTGCAGCGTAAGGGATTCCGCGGAATACGAACACGTCTTTGACATTGTCTGCTGACACACCCTGTACCTGTCCTCCCTCGATGGTGAGGATCGGGCTGAACTGTTCCTGAGCTACAGGCTTCTGGCAGCCTACCAGAAGAGCCAGCATACCGGCTAAAATCAAAAGTTTTTTCATATGAAAACTATTTAATTAAATAAGGATATACTTTATTACGTGTAAAGTTAGTAATAATTCAATCATAATTATTCCCTCAAATACGTATTTTTTTAAAAAAAGAATTTGTCACGACGGCCTCAGGGCAGTTATGAAAAAACTTTTAAAAAAAATGACAAGAAAATTTTGGCTCGTAGTAAAATAATTACTAAGTTTGCAACGAAGTTTTTCATAGTTTAAGTTTAGGTTAAGTAGCGAGGCAGCCGCAGAGATGCGGCTACCTCGTGAAATTTATAAGGCTGACCTATTCAAAATAACCCATAGACTATGAAAAATCACGTTTTACTACCTTTCTTGACGGCAGCCATACTGACCGTTAATTCCTGCGACTATTTCTTTCCTCAGGAAGAAGGCCGAATGATGGTTTTCTTTTCCAGGGAATCCTATCTTGCGACCAAGGCTTCAGACCAGGTCCCTGATACCAATTCCTTTCATCTGTCCATAACCGCTCCCAACGGTCGAACTGTCTATGACGGACTTTACGGTTCGGCTCCTCAACCTATAATGGCCAATCCGGGTACTTATGAAGTAAAAGTATCATCTTCACAGGAGTATGCCCCTGCATTCTCCAATCCGATATATGGAGACGAGCAGACGGTGGTAGTGGAACCCGGAAGGGAGTCAGTAACCAGGCTGATGTGCCAGCAGGTCAATTCCGGAGTCAGGATCAGCTTCGATCCGGCAATAACGGACAGGGACCCTGATGCTTCGGTCAACATAACTTCAGGCGAGTCACTCCTGGTATACAGGGCGGGGGAGTCCCGCATCGCGTATTTTCCTCCCGGAATGGCGCACTTCGACCTTCTTATGGGGCAACAGTCTACGCCGTTGCTGGACAGGGTGTTGAGGGCGAGGGAAATCCTCTGCCTTAACGTCCACGCTCCGGCTCAGACCTCCGGGGGAGTGAGCGTCAGCGTGGATACTTCGCGAATCTGGACCAGCGAAGAAGTAGTTCCCGGATCGTCCGGAAGCACGACAGGAGACGACATGGCCTCAGCGCTTGACGTCTGGTCAGCTAGACAGGGGGCGGGTCTCAAGGATGTCTGGGTGTACGGGTACATAGTGGGAGGGGACCTGTCCTCGTCAAAGGCATCCTACACCCCGCCGTTCTCCTCCAGGACAAACCTTCTCTTAAGTTCCAAGGCAGTAGCTTCCAGCCGGGAGAACTGCCTGAGCGTGCAGTTGCAGCAGGGTGACATCAGGGATGCGTTGAACCTGGTGGACAATCCCGGACTTTTGGGCAGGCAGGTTTTCCTGAGGGGTAATCTGGTACCGTCATATTACGGGCTGCCAGGTCTTCAGGGACTGTCGGAGTATTCAGTTTCATCGCTTCCGGCAGATTGACGAAAAAGCTTCAATTTAAATGGAAGGGAAGGAAGGAAATTGTCAGATATTTAGTAAATTTGATGAAAGCTATAAATCATAGGAACTAAATATTAAACATATGGAATCTGCAAAAGAGACAAAAGGCTTCTACAAGCTATCCTGGCTCCAAAGGATAGGATTCGGATCCGGAGACCTGGCCCAGAATCTGATTTACCAGACTGTCAGCATGTATCTGCTGATTTTCTATACGAACGTGTTCGGATTGGAACCTGCGGTTGCGGCCACCATGTTCCTCGTAGTCCGTCTGGTTGACGTTCTGTGGGATCCGGTAGTTGGCGCCTTCGTAGACAAGCGCAACCCGCGTTGGGGAAAATACCGCAGTTACCTCCTGCTTGCAGGAATACCTCTCTCTGTTTTTGCGATTCTCTGTTTCTGGAATGGATTCTCAGGTAATCTGCTGTACGCATATGTGACATATGTAGGAATGTCGATGTGCTATACTCTCATCAACGTTCCTTACGGAGCTCTCAATTCTTCCCTTACCAGGGACACCAACGAAATTACAATCCTCACGTCAGTCAGGATGGTTCTCGCCAACGTGGGAGGACTGATAGTTTCTGTGGGCATCCCTATGATTGTCGGCGCCCTGTCACCAGACGGCAAGATGAATTCTTCGGCTTCTGGCGGCGCATGGTTCATAACGATGACAATCTATGCCATCGTAGGCTTGCTGCTTCTCATATTCTGCTTTACGCAGACCAAGGAGAGGGTGGTGATGGATGCCAAGGACGCCGAAAATGTAAAGGTCAGCGACCTCTGGATGGAGTTTGTCCGGAACAAGCCTCTCAGGGTGCTCGCTTTCTTTTTCATAGTTACCTTCACCATCTCGAGCGTGGGCAACGCTGCAGGATCATATTTCATGATCTACAACGTTCACGCTTCCACAAGCCAGGTTTCCGTATTTATGGGACTCAGCGCCATAGCTCCGATAATCTTCCTTCCCATGGTGCCTTACTTCAAGCGCCTCTTCGGAAAGAAGAATATGTTCTACATCTTCCTGGGGATAGCCCTGCTCGGAATAGCCATCCTTTATCTGGCGTCTACAGTTCCCGCCCTTCAGGGAAAGATATGGCTGATTTATGTGGGACAGTTCATCCGTTCGGTAGGAACCATGGTAACGGGAGGCTATATGTGGGCTCTGATCCCAGAAGTCATATCGTATTCTGAATACACCAGCGGAAGGCGTATCGCAGGTATCGTAAATGCCCTCACCGGTATCTTCTTCAAGGCCGGAATGGCACTCGGAGGAGTGATTCCCGGACTTGTGCTCTCGATAGTAGGATTCGACCAGACCAATGAGGTGACCCAGAGCGCATTCGCCCAGCAGGGCATACTCTGGCTCATCACTATCATTCCTGCCATCCTCATCGTATTGTCAATTTTCATAATCAAGCAGTACACCCTTACAGACGAGGTGATAGATAAGATCAATATGGAGATAGAGGCCCGCAACGCTAAACAATAACCACATATGAAAGACATAGAAAAGAAAATGCGTAAAAGGGCGGAGGAAGTTATTTCCAAGCTCACGTTGGAAGAAAAGATATCCCAGCTCCTTCACGAGGCAAGCGGTATCGACAGGCTTGGAATAAAGCCGTACAACTGGTGGAGTGAAGCGCTCCACGGAGTGGCCAGATGCGGCCGTGCCACGGTGTTCCCTGAGCCTATAGGAATCGCTGCTACTTTTGACGAAGACCTTATGTACCGCATAGGCGACGCAGTAGCTGCAGAAGGCCGGGCCAAATTCAACATCGCACAGAGTATAGGCAACTACGGAGAGGACGCAGGACTCACTTTCTGGTCTCCCAACGTGAACATTTTCCGCGACCCCCGCTGGGGACGAGGAATGGAAACTTTCGGAGAAGATCCTTTCCTCGTAAGCCGGATGGGCGTAGCCTTCGTCAAGGGTATGCAGGGCGAAGATCCTTTCTACCTGAAGACCGCAGCCTGCGCTAAGCATTATGCAGTTCATTCCGGTCCGGAGGGAATCCGTCACGGATTCAACGTGGATCCTTCCAAGAAAGACCTGTATGAGACTTACCTGCCTGCATTCAAGGCCCTTGTGCAGGAAGCCAAGGTGGAGTCCGTGATGAGCGCATATAACGCAGTATACGGCAGCCCCGCTACCGGAAGCCACTACCTCCTCACCGAAATCCTCCGTGACGAATGGGGATTCCAAGGTCATATCGTATCGGATAACGGCGCCGTTGAGGATATCAACACCGGCCACCATAAAGTCAAGGACTACGCAGAGGCTTCAGCCAAGGCGCTGAAGGCCGGATGCGACCTGGACGGAGGGGCCGCATACGAGCATCTGAAAGAGGCCTTGGACAGAGGCCTCGTGACAGAGGCGGACATAGACAGGTCTCTGCTGATTCTTTTCATGACCCGCCTAAAACTGGGCATTCTCCTACCAGACGACTATTCTCCTTACAAGGAGGCTCCTGAAAGTATCATCTGCTGCAGGAAGCACGGCAACCTGGCACGCGAGGCAGCGCGCAAGTCTATGGTTCTGATGAAGAATAACGGCGTACTCCCGCTCAAGAAGGACATAGCATCCGTATTCGTGGGAGGAGCTTTCGCTACCGATACTTTCGCCCTGATGGGCAACTACTATGGAATAGCCGGCCATATGTCTTCCTACCTGGAAGGCATATCCACCCACGTGAGCGCCGGTACCAAGATTTACCATATGTACGGATTCCAGGCCACCACGCCCAATGTCAATCCGCTCAACTACGCCATCAAGGAAGCCAGGACAAAGGATATAGCCATCATCACCCTCGGCCTTTCAGGAATGCTGGAGGGAGAAGAGGGCGACGCCATTGCAACTGCCAACCACGGAGACCGCGACAGCCTCAGGATTCCTGAGCATCAGCTCGAATTCCTGCGCCAGATAGGAAAGGACAGGACCAACAAGATAATAGCTGTCGTATGCGGCGGCTCGGCCCTTGAACTCCAGGAGGTAAGGGAACTCTGCGACGCAGTTGTCCTGACCTGGTATCCCGGACAGGCTGGCGGAGAAGCCCTGGCAGACCTTCTCTTCGGAGACGCCAACTTCTCAGGCCGTCTTCCCATAACATTCCCTACCTCTGCAGAGGCTCTGCCTCCGTTCGAGGATTATTCAATGAAGGGACGTACATACAAGTATCAGGCTGACGGCATCGAGTATCCGTTCGGCTATGGCCTGGCATATGGCGGAAAGGTCAAATACGGTCCTCTCACGGCGGCCAGGACAGATTCCGGCGTAAGGCTGGCCATAACCCTCAGCAATGATACCGGCTGTACTATCGAAGAGACGGCCCAACTTTATTTCGCCGCTCCTACGGCAGGCGTCAGCTCCCCGTTCAATTCACTCATTGGATTCAAGAGAGTCAAGCTTGCTCCCGGTCAGAAGAAGAGAATTACCTTCACTGCGGACAAGGAACGCCTGAAGACAGTGGTTGAGGACGGAACAAGCGTGCTGATTCCGGGAAAGTATACGTTCAGCGTTGCGGCCGCGGCTCCTTGCAAGAGGAGCGAAGAACTCGGCCTCGAGTGTTCAAAGGCATCATTAGATATTAAATAAACTTAATACAACAGCTATGAAAGGTAATATGAAAGTTGCCCTTATGACGGGCATCGGTAAAATTGAAATGGTAGAACGCCCCATACCTCAGCCCAAAGACGACGAGGTACTGGTAAAGGTAGAATATGTAGGAATATGCGGATCTGACCTGCATTATTTCGAGGCGGGAAGGATAGGAGATTTCATCGTGAAGGCTCCTCTTGTCCTCGGCCACGAATCAGCAGGAACCGTGCTTGAGGTTGGAAAGAACGTCAAGCACCTCAAGGTGGGAGACCGTGTCGCATTGGAACCCGGCAAGACCTGCGGTCACTGCGAGCACTGCCGTAACGGCCGTTACAACCTCTGCAAGGATGTCGTGTTCTTCGCCACTCCGCCAGTAGACGGTGTTTTCCAGGAGTACGTCGCACACGAGGCAGACCTCTGCTTCAAGCTCCCTGACAATGTGGATACTATGGAGGGCGCTCTCGTAGAGCCTCTTGCAGTAGGTTTCCACGCAGCCAATATGGGCCGCGCACACGCGGGACAGGTGGCAGTGGTGTTCGGTGCCGGATGTATAGGTCTTGTAACCCTGATGGCCCTCAAGGCCGAAGGCGTAAGCAAGGTTTACGTTGTGGATATCCAGCCCAAGCGTCTCCAGAAGGCACTTGAACTTGGAGCGACAGAAGTCATCAACGGAAAGGAAGAGGACGCCGTAGCCAAGATAATGGAGCTTACCGACGGACGCGGAGTAGATCTCGCAATTGAGACTGCCGGTACTGAGATTACCGCCAGGCAGTGCCTCTTCGCCACCAACAAGGGCGCAACTGTAGTGTTCGTAGGATACACTGCATCAGGAGAGATGACCCTCCCTCACAGCCAGATCCTGGACAAGGAACTTACCATAAGGGGTATCTTCCGCTACCGCCACATCTATCCTATGGCAATCGAGGCTATTTCGGACGGCCGTGTTCCAATCAAGAAACTGGTCACCAACATGTTCCAGTTCCCTGATGTTCAGGAAGCCCTTGACGCCTGCGTCAACGACAAGGCCAACATCGTAAAGGGCGTTATCAAGTTTGGTTAGTCCAGCGTGATCGTGTAATTGGTGACAGGCTTGCCTGTTTCATCAAGGAAGCGGGCGCAGCATTCGCTCATCCCAATTCCGTTTATTGTGCAGCCTCTGAGAATGTTCTTTCCCTTCTTTAGGGTAAGCTTCTTGGAGGTTGTGCCGTCGACTGCCATATGACGGTCAGTGGCTATGAACGCGACTTCCTCACCGTTCAGCCACCACATTGAACCGCAGTTAGAACCTACTGCAAGTCTTACGTTCTCTATATCCTCGTCGCAGTTGATGACGGTGACATACCAGAAGATCACGCCATATCTGGTCTTGTCCAGGCCTGTGGCAAAGCGGAACAGTTTCAGGAAGAAATGGTCACTGTCCAGGGCGTGCCAGTAGAGGTTGGCCTTGACCATCTTGGTCTCGTCAGAAGCTTGTGCTGACGGCCTGTTGGAGGTCAGGTCTACAGGGGGCTGGTATTCCATCGTGACCTTCTCCACGTCGCCGTTTTTGGGGACGGCGGTGAACTGTCCCGGGAAATACTGGTGCATTATCGCCTCCCTGGTGTAAGAGTCAGTGAACACTCTGTTAGTCATGTTCTTCTTGCTGATAGGGTCCAGCATAAGCCATCTCCTTATGAAGCCGTTGGCGTCGGGGTAGGCCTGAGGGCCTGTAGCCAGAGTGAAATATCCTTCAAGTCCCTTGGCAACGTCAGCGTCTTTCATTTTCTTCTGTCCGGAGGCAGAAGGGGATACGGCGGCGGCTATTGCCAGCGCCACGAAAAGAGTCCTTATAATGTTTCTCATAAGATCAAAGTTTTAAAAGTCACACAACGTTACTTGAGGGGAGTGAACCTTCTGAAGTCCCACTTGAAATTGTCACTGTTGAAATCGAATTTCGCCAGGGTAGGAGTGGTGTCGCCGAAGCAGACCAGTGCCAGTGGCTCGCTGTGCCCCGGAACTTCCTTTGGCATTATCCTGAATGTGCCGTCCGTAAGCTGGTCAATCCTCCAGAGCTGGTTTGCCGCGCCGGTGAATTCGGGTACGGTCTCCACTTCTGCATCAGGGGTTGCAGCGAGAGCCCTGTCAGTGCCTTCTATGAGGATCTTATAGTAAGGGCCTCCCAGGTAGCCGCCAGCCTCGGGAACGGGGATGACAGACCATCTCTGCCAGGTCCTGCCCATATGGAATCCGCACCTTGCGTCTATTACGCCCTTGGGCCAGGTATCGATTACTTCAGACAGCTTCTGCGCCTCCAGGCTTACTTTGGGTACGTCGGTGGTGGTGCGGCTGAATCCGCGCATGGAGTTCTCCGAGCGGATGAAATCCACAGCGAGTTCCAGGGCATAACCGCTTCTCTGGGACTCTATCTCGTAGGTGCCGGGCTCGAAGGCGTCGCCTGCTACCGGCCAGCCGTCCTTCCAGAGGAGGGGCCTTACGCCGAGCACGCTCCTTCCACTCTGGTCCATATCAGCCTCCCAGTGGAATGACAGCTTCTCGACGCCCTCTTCCTCGATGAACCTTCCGAAGTGTCCGGGGCCGATGAGACGCAGGTCTGAGGTTGCGACAGACTTGCC
>JAEEGL010529631.1_pt1 | contig 10903 bp, 5 predicted proteins | sample 9134231 | NCBI WGS metagenome assembly JAEEGL01 (sample SAMN16246548, study PRJNA631951) | gut metagenome | biome: gut microbiome; feature: rumen; material: fiber-attached | host: Bos | place: Iran: Karaj | collected 2018-10
AAATATCTTAAAAATTCTTCATCTAATTTAGTATTCGAATAAAAAGGATGAACTAATAACATATTAATAGAAAGAGATTTTGTAACTGCATTTTCATTAGCAACTTCAACATTTTCATTATCATTATAATAATGACTCATTACAGTAATTTTATCTCTATTATTTTCATTTTCTAAATTATCAATATCACTTTTTTTTTTTTGAGGATTATTTTGTTCATTATTAATTTTATTCCTATTTTCTTCTTTTAATTTTCTACTTCTAATTGCTTCTTTATAAAAATTTTTCTTTTCATAAAATGCATCAAATATAACTTTTGCTTTATAAGGACTAATTAAACATTCTAAAATAATACAAATAACAATATCACTTTCAAGATGTTTAGATAATTGTTCTTCAATATAATTAATTTTATCAAATATTAATTGCATTTTAGAAAATTCTTCTAAATCAATAGAAATATTATTTAAAAAATCAATTAAATCTTTTAATTCTTTTTTTTTTAAAGATAATAAATTTAATAAAATCATACCATAAAAATAAAGTAATTTTGCTTCAATTATATCATGACTTTCCATAATACTTTTTCTTTTTGGTCCAAATTTTATACCTTGAATATATAATCTATATTTCGTTTTATCATAATATAAATTATCACATGTAATTGGAAATTTAAAACTTTGAGTACATTTATTTAATAAATCTCTAAATAAACATAATATTTCTTTTGCAATATATTTAAAAAAAAAACTAGTTTCTGTTATTTCAGTTTCAATATTTTTAAAAAAATCAGTTAATTTTGTTCTTTCTTCTATAAATTCAAAGAAATAATATTGAAATTCATCATTTGAAATATCATCAAAACCTAAAAATTTTTGAAAATATTTAGATAAAATTAATTCTCTTCCTGCTTCACATTTAAAAAAAAAGTTTTCTAATACTTCTTTATCATAATAAGAATTTGGTATTTTATAACATAAAATTGAAATATTTCTTTCTGAACAAATTACTTCTTCACAAGAAATTTCTTTTAATTGTTTTTTTTTTAATTCAATATTTTCTGGCATATTAAAATTTCCTTTAATATGAAATTTTCTGACTCTTATTAATTCATATTCATATAAAATTTGTTCTTGATATTTAAATTGATATTCTTCAGGATCATTAAAAGTAATATCTAATTCCTTATAAAATTCTTCTGTTTTATTTTCCTTTGTTTGATATATTTTTTCCCATAAAAATTTTTGTATATCATCATGTATGTTTGTTATAATAAAATGTGATTTATTAAAATTTAATATACTCTTATCTAAATTATCATTATTTTTAATTAGAGATGATAATATTTGAACTACATCATTATTTGTTATTTCATTATTTGATGAACGAAGAAAGAGTAAAAATCTATTTATATTATTTAATATATCATTATGGTTTTCTATTTTATGTTCTATTAAATTTTCTATATCTAATTTGTATATTTCTTTTATATAATTTATTAAATTTTCAAATGTGATTGGAAAATTTTTTATATGTTTATCAAATAATTTTTTATCTTGTTCTATTATAATTTTACGTTCTATTAATTTTTCTTTAAAATCTTCAAATTGTTGTTGATCTTTTATTATATTTTCAGTTGCATTTGTTTTTGATTTAAATACTTCTTCTAATTTGAATAACATTTTTTTTATATTTTATTTATTTTATTATATGTTTTACATTATTGTTTATATTTATTATTCATTATTTTAATTATAAAAATTAATTTTAAAAATAAAAAAAGGAAAATCCTTTTTAAATTTAACTTAATAAAATTCTAACATTATATAATAAAATTAATCAACTAAAGAATATATAATAAAATTAATAAAAAAAATAATATTTTTGAAAAAAAATTTAATCATCTTCAAATTTAAGATCAGTAGTAATTTGACTAAAAATTTCTTTTTTAACTTTTCTTAATTCTTCTCTAACATCACAGTTAAAATTTCTAGTAACATATTTTAAAATATTACATAAACAAACTAATTTAGAATCATTCTTATTTTCTCCATCATAGCTTTGAATAAAAATCCCATTTTCTTTTTGTAATTTAAAATTCTGTGGCATATTATCAATAATAATAGTTTTTGATAAATCTCTTCCTAATTTACTTAAATCTTTTACTAAAACATTATTCATTAAAATTGTATGTTGTCTATATAATCTCATATCAAAATATTTTTTTTTGTTTTCTATTATATCTAAAATAGGATCTGCATAATCTTTTGTTGCTGCAGTAAATATTATTATTTCAAATATTTTACACATTTCATCTAAAAAATTATGTAAATTTGGTCTTAATTTTAATATTCCTCTTCCTAAACTGTCATATTTAAAATTTATTAATGTATCATCTAAATCTAATACTAAAGTAAATATTTTGTTATTTTTTATTTTATTTTCTAAATATGGAATTTTGATTATTGAATTTGGATTATTTTCTGGAATTATAAAAGAAAAATTTTCTCCTTTTTTTAAATAGTCTTCTTTTATTTTATTTTTGAAGTAATCATTTAATTTTTGGATTGTAGTTTCCTTTATTTTTCTATAATATTGTTCTTTTATAAAAGTTAAATTTTCATTTTTTTCTTTTTTTAATATATTTTTTATTATTGAATTTATTGTACAATTTCCTTTTGTTAATAATAAAATATGTTCATTTGAATTAATTGAATTATTTAACTTTAAAGCAATTATATTTTGTAATTTATTAACCCAAATATTTTTTTTTGATATTTTATCTTTTATAATAGATAAAATATAATCACATATGATTAAAAAATTTTGATGAACTTCATTTAGTAAATCAATTAATAAAAATGAAATTGATTGATTTAATTCAGAATCTTTTAATATTTCATAAGTTATTATTATTGAAATTAATTCTAAAATTGAAGTTTCATGTGCAATTTGAAAATTGGTTTTATTTTCATCATTTTTAAAAAATAATTCAAAATTACCACCAAATGAAGTATAAATATAAAAATTCCACCATTCAATACATATTTTGTGATGTGATTTTTTTTCATTAAAAGATTTTTTTATATAATATAATTTTTCTTCTAACACAATTAAATCTTCTAATTCTATTATTATACTCTCTTTTTTTTGGTTTAATAAATTATTATTTGTAATATAATTTTTAGGAAATATATTAGGATTTGTTTTATTATTTGTTGAGATTCTATTATTATATGTATTATTATAAGTATTATTATTCTTTTTTTCTAATATTGAAGAAGGTGTGTTTTTTGATGTTAATATATTATAATTTGAATTTATATTTGTATTTGGATTTATATTTTCAATATCTTCAAAATTATCGTTTTTATAAGGTAAATTATTATGAATATTATTTAAATTTAAATTTAAATTTTTAAAAGATTGATTTTTTGGAATTTCAAATAAATTATCTATAAATTTAATTTTAGGAACATAATTTTTACTTTTATTAAAATTATTCATTTTTGAATTGTTTAAAGAATTTACTGAATTGAATTCTTTAATTTGACTATTTCTTCTAAAAATATTATTATTTACTTTAGTTGATTTAAATGAATAATAAGAATGATTATTTACATTTGTAAAATGTGGAATTGATCTTGAATTTAAATCATTATTATTAATTTCATTAATATCTAAAACAATATTTCCGTTAATATTATTTTCATTTATATTAGCACATATATTATCAGTAAAATTATTATCTGTATTATTATTTTTATTTATATAATTTAAATTATTATCATTTATTGTATTATTTGTAAATGAATTAATTGATGGATTTGTTTTATTATCAAAATGTTCTTCTGTATTTAAAATTTTTTTTTTTATTTTTTTTTTTCCTCCTAAATTTCTTGTTAAGAATAAGAAATTTTTAATAGAATGAATATCTTTTTTATTTATATTATTATTATATGAATGATACCCTTGTCTTTGAGTTAATGATTTATTTCTATTATTCTGATAATCATTATAATAATTTTGTTCATTTGAATAATTTAAATCATAAAAAGATAAATTATTTCTATTATCATTAATACTAAGATTATTTTCATTAATAATATCATTATTAATACTAAAATTACCTTCATTATTATTAAAATCTTTATTATTATTATTAATCTTAATATTATTATTATCAATTATATAATTATTTAACTCTAAATTTTCATTTTGTTTATTAATTGTTTTAATTTCTTTATGATAATTTACTTTCCCTTGTTTTAATATTGATGACATTATTGCATTAACGGATTTACTTCTTTCTTTATTTGGTAATATTTCTGAATATAATAAATTTGAATTCTTTGAATTTTGAATTGTAGAATTTTTTTGAGGTAATATTGACTTATTTATTAGATTACTTTTTGATATTTTTTGTGCAAAAGCAAAAAATTGCATTTGATCAAATGCAAATATATTAGATTTCATTTTATTTTTAAAATTTTAAATTTTTAAATTTAATATTTTAAAAAAAATAAATAAATTTTTTTATAAAGAAATTTTAATTTGTAAAATTAATAACACTTAATAAAAAATAATTAAAATTTTTTTTTTATCTTTTTTTATTATATTTCATAAAGTAATATAAATCATTTAATAGAAGTATGTTTTATTACAATTTACTAATTTTTTGTTTAAAAGACAATTAATTAATTATTATTTGGTTCTGGATAAATTGATTTAGAATAAGGGAGATTTTGTAAAATATATTCTACAAAATCAAAATTTAATTTATCTTTTTTATTCTCTTCATTCAAATCAATAATTAAATCAATTGGTTTTTTCATTTTTAAAGCATACTTATAGAATATCTTATATTTATTATCATCCATAATATGAATCAATTCTTTGTTATCATTATAATAATTTATATTAAATTTATTGATGAGTTCTTTATATCTTATATTTAATAATATACTTATTTGTTGAGTAAATAATGAATAATTTTCTGGTAATGAAAAATTAATTTTTTCACCAAAAAAATTAAGAATTACTTCCATGGTTTCTTTTTATTTGAATATATTTAGGTTCTTTATTTTTATCATTATAAATTAAATATTATTCAAACTATTTTACACTATATTTGTTGAAAAATAATAATTTAAATAAAATAAAATAATAAATAATAATAAAATAAAAAATAAAACTAAATTATGTCTAATTTCAGTTATTTAAATAATTATGATACTTCAAAAAATAAAAAACCAACAAAAAGGGAATTATATCAACAAAAATTAAAAGAAAGAGAAATATTTACAAATAATTTCTTTGATAAATTTAATGATATAGGTGGAGGTGCGCCCTTAAGAAATAAAGATGGAACAGTTCAAACAACAAGAGTTTCAATGCTTAATCAAAATTATGAAGATTTAATAAATAAACAAAATTATTATAATAATTATAATTTTAATAATTATAATAATAATAATTATCAAAATTATAACAATAATAATAACATTTATAATAATAATAATTATCAAAATAATAATTTGAATCAATTAAATTTTAATTATAATAATGATTATCAAAGTTTTCAAAATCAAATGAATAAACAAATGCAGAATTATCAAAATCAAATGAATAATAATCCTTATAATTTACAATATATGAATTATAATTATAATAATAATTTAATGAATTATAATATGAATAATAATTTAAGACAAAATTCTTTTTTGAATAATTTTTATATGAGTAATAATAATAATAATTTACCAACTAATAGTTTTTTTAATTATTTAAATTATAAAAAATATAATACATATTATCAAAATAATACAAATCCAAATGAAGATAATAGTGTCTATTCTTTAAGAAATAATTCTGATTACAATAATTATTCTCAAAACATAAATAATAATATTACAAATGATAATAATTATAAAACATACTTTAACAACATTCCTAATTATAAATCATTTCTAAATAATAATTTAGATTTAAATAATCAAAATAATAATAATACAAAAATGAATGATAATAATAATTTTCACTATTCAGAAAATCCAAATCTTATTTCAAATATAAATCCAAATAATATAAATATAAATTATAATAATTATAATCCAAATTTAAATTATTTAAATGATAATAATAATCAAAATATAAATAATGATGTTAAAATTATTCCTCAAGATAATTTTGATAAAAATAAAATTATTGAACAGAAAAAAAAAAATGAGAGATGAATGGTTGAAAGAAATAGAAGAAAAAAAAAAAAGAAAAGAAGAAGAGAAAAAAAAACAAATGGAATTAGATATGAAAGCAGAAGAAAAATGGAGAAAAGAAGTTCAACAAGCAAATTTAGAAGAAAAAATGGAAAAACAAAAAAAAATAGAAAAATTTAATAATTTTCAAAAAGAAAATGAAAGTTTAATGGAAAATAAAAAAAGGAAAAATTCTGGACTTAATTATTATGATAAAATATAAAATATTTATATATAAAAAGTGTAAAAAAATATATAATAATAATAATAATTAAATATTATTAATAAATTTAACATATTCTTTTATATTTAATTTCTTTATACTTAAAAAATATTAAAAATGAAAAATTTTCTTTTATATTATCTTCAAATAATAATAACATTAACAACTTCAATAAAAATATTAAAATTAAAATTTGAAAGAAACATAACATCAAATTTAACACCAAATAATTTAATGTCAAATTTATATAATAATGATATATTTACATATATTAAATTAGGTTCTAATTTAGAAAAAATTCCAATATCTTTTAAAATGAATTCTTTTCCTTTTTATATTATCACTTCTGAAACAAATCAATATAAGAATATATTTTTTCATAATGAAAAAAGTACTTCTTATTATAAAGAAAAAGATGATTTAAATACAAATTTTACAGATCAAGATTTTATAAAAGGAAAACTTTCTTCAGAAACAATATCCTTTAATAATGAAAATTCTTTTCAAAAAATAAAAAAATTTAATTTTATTTCAATAACAAATATAAATGAAAAAAGTATAATTAATGAAGCAGGAACAATTGGTTTAAATATATTAAATTCACATTCTAATCTAATTAATTCAGATTTTATTTTACAATTAAAAAATAAGCAATTAATTGATTCATATCCTTTTACTTTTAAATATACTGATTTAATTAAAGAAAAAGGAGAATTTATTTTAGGAAATTTACCTGAAGAATATGATAAAAATTATAATGCTAATAAATATAAATTTTCTTATAGTAAATTTTATATTGAACAACCAATTTGGGGTTTAGATTTAGAAATTGTTTATTTTAATAATGAAAAAATAAATAAATTAATTGATTTATGTTTTTTTCAAATTGAAATTGGTTTAATTATTTCTCCTAATTATGAAAAAGAAATTTTTCAAAAACATTTCTTTAATATAAGTAATTGTTTAGAAAAAAATTTTATAAGTGAAGATTCGAATCAATTTAATTACTTTATTTGTGATTCAAATGTTGATATTAAAAAATTTAATGATATTATTTTTTATAATAAAAACTTAGATATGAATTTTACTTTAAGTTATAAAGATTTGTTTTATAAATTTGAAAATAAATATTATTTTTTAATTGTTTTTTATCAAAATAAAAGGAATTATAATTGGATTTTTGGAAGTCCTTTTTTAAAAAAATATCAAATGATTTTTGATAAAGATAAAAAAGTAATTTCAATATATGAAAATGACGATAAAAAAAATTTTTCATTTGTTTATATTATTATTTTTATTTTAGTAGTTATTATTATTTTTCTTGTTTGTTATATTTCGTTTTATTTATTTAAAAATAAAAGAAAATTAAGAGCAAATGAAATTGAAGAAAATTTTGATTATCTTCCTCAATCTTAATTCTTTTTTAATTTAAATTATAATTTAATAGTATTTATATTTTATAAAATAAATAATAATAAATCAAATTATTTTTTGAATTAAAACAAATCAAACAAAAAATGTCAAAATTTATAAAAGAAAAGATTTTCATAATAAAAAAAGTGATCCATCAAAAAAAATGGTCAAAAGAAGATGATAAAAAACTATTAAATTTAGTAGAAAAAAATAATGGTAAAAATTGGAATAAAATATCAAAATATTTTGATAATAAAACACCATATCAATGTTTTAATAGATATAAAAGAATAAAACCAGGAATGAAAAAAGGTAGTTGGAAAAAAGAAGAAGATAACTTGATATTAAATTTAATATCAAAATATGGAAAAAAATGGTCGAAAATTAGTAAAATTATTAAAAATAGAAATGGAAAACAAATTAGAGATCGTTATTTAAATATATTAAATCCTAATATTAATAAAAAAAAATTTTCTATTGAAGAAGATGTTCTTTTGATTAATTTATATGAAAAATTTGGAAGTAAATGGTCAAAAATAAAAACTTATTTTGAAAATAGAACTTGTGATATGATTAAAAATAGATTTCATTGTTCTTTAAAAAAAAAATATGACGAATTTAATAAAATTAATAATAATAATATAAATTCAAATTTCAATTTTAAAGATTTTTTATGTCAAAATTCTGATTCTACTTATTTAAGTTCTACTTTTTGTAATTCTTATAATATTAATAATAATAATTTAAAAGATGATTCTTTGACAAATTTTAATTTAACTTATGAACCTTCTTTTTATTATAATGAAAATAAAAAAGGAAATTATGATTTAAAAGATAATTTTATTTTTTTTAATAATGATGAGTTAAATATTAAATTTGAAGATATATAATAAAATATTTTTGTAAATTAAAATTTGTATTTTAATACAATAATATGAAATATATAGATTTAGGTTAGAAAAATGTACAAGATAATATTTTTAAAATTTTTATTATTTATAATTATTATTTGGCTTTATAAATATTAATAATTGTTTACCTTTTTTTGGTTAATAAAAAAAATTAATTATAATATGTTATTATGATGAATTATTTAATAAAATTATTATATAGATTTTTAATTTGAAGAAAAAATATTTAGTTTAAATTTTTCTTTTATAGTAGTTTATGTATGTATATAAGATAATTAAAATTTTAGATAAATTATACATTTGTTAAATTTTTAAAAAACAAAAAATATTATTTTTATTAAATTAAAATTTTTTTAAACTAAGAAAGAAACAAAATTTCCCTAAAATTTTAATTTTATCAATAATAATAGAATTTTCTAAAATAGTGTTTTCCATATTTTATCATTATTATCTTTTTCTAAATTCAATAACTTTATAAATATTAAAAAATTAAATTTCAAAAATAAATGTAAATATATAATATAATTAATAAAAATTTTATATAATATTTTCCTATTTTCTATATATTATATTAAATAATTTAAAATTTATCTATATATTTTAATTATATTCTAAATATTTAGTTTTAATATTATAACTATAATACTATAATCAAAAATCTTAATCACATTAAAAAAAAAACATAAACATATATTAAATATATAAACCATAATTTTTATTGATTAAAAATTTGTAAATATGGACTTCTTTTATATCTTCCAATAATATTTTTTCCTAAGATTGTTTTTACTTTTTTTTGTACATCATTTTCCAATTTTGTAGTAAGACTAAAATCAGAATCAAAACTTTGATTATTAGAAAAAACATCTTTATAATCAGAACTAAATGTCTTAACTCTAAAAATATTATTTTCATGATAATTTCTCAAACTTTTTTTATAATTTTTATAATTATTAGTCATTAATCTTCTAAATTTATCATCATTAACAAAATAACTACTTTTATTATATACATTAACAATATTATTTATTGTATTTATTCCATTCGAAATTAAATTTGGACTTAAATTATTATTTCTAAATCTTAATGTTTTTTTCCTTTTAAATTTACCTAAAAGACTCATAATTGAATTTTGATTTTTAATTAAAGGTTTTAATTCACTTTCTTCATTAAATTGCCTTTTTTTTGTTATTTTTAATTCTTCTTTTGGACTTTGAATTCTTCTTATTATTTTATTATTAATAATAGGAGTATGAAATAAATTTTTATTACTTTTATTTTTTATATCATCATTATTGATTATATTATTTAAATTTGAATATACTTTAATTAATTTTGATTTATATGGATTTAAGTCAATTTCATCTAAACTTTGAAGTTTTGGATTTCTATATTTAAAAGTTCCTTTATTTTTTATGATTTCATTACCTGCAGTAATTATATAATCATCTCTTAAGTTTATTTGATCTTTTAATACTTTTATTTTTTGATCTTGTCTTTTTAATTCACATGCATTAATAAATTTTCTATGTTCTGAATTTATATTTTCTAAATATGAAGTATAATATTTAAATATTGAAATTAAATTTTTTGATTGAATTGAATCTTTATCTTTTTGAATTAATAATGAAATTTTATTTTGATAATTTATTCTTTTATTAAATAAATCTGATTGTAGAGTATAATTATTTGATAAGTTCTTTTTTTTATTTATTATTTCATTATTTAAATTATTAATTTCTTTTTTAAATAAATTAATATTTAAAGTTATATCATTTGCAATTTTAAATTCAATTTCCGAAATTTCATTTTTTAAATTTTCAATTTCTTTTTCTTTATCAATAATAGCTTTTTTAATTTTAATTTCTTCTTCAAAATTAGAAATAATATCTTTTTGAAACTTATCAAAATCATAAATATCATTTTCTTTTAAATTTTCCTTATTATTATTATTTTCATAACTAACTAAAATATCATAATCACTCATATTAATTTTTTCCTTTTCCAAAATTTCTTTTTTAACACTATTTATTTCATTTTTTAATTTTTCTACAATTTGATTATATTTTTCATATCCAATATTATCATCATCAACAAAATTT
>JAEEGL011042916.1_pt1 | contig 10903 bp, 11 predicted proteins | sample 9134231 | NCBI WGS metagenome assembly JAEEGL01 (sample SAMN16246548, study PRJNA631951) | gut metagenome | biome: gut microbiome; feature: rumen; material: fiber-attached | host: Bos | place: Iran: Karaj | collected 2018-10
CTCGCTCAATTTCAGGCCGGAAACGGAGCTTCAAACATAGCAAGACCAGTTTTGTACGATTTGCAAAATTTCGTACTTCCTATATTTATATCGTAGCATTAAAAGTAAATAAAAGGGCAAAAAGGTATTACGATTTTGGGAGTAGAGCCAAGCGGAAAACTTACGCCTTGACAACTGCCTGTGAAAGTGGTAAATTACGCATTTGTAAACCGTTAACGGTTTCGGGCTTGTAGCTCAGTTGGGAGAGCGCTGCGTTCGCAACGCAGAGGTCATGGGTTCGAATCCCACCAGGTCCATACAAAAAAAGGACACCTTCTTTGGTGTCCTTTTTTTGTAGACCTGGGGGGATTCGAACCCGAGAGGGTTTCGGCGTAAAGCAAAGGCTCCGGTGGAGCGTTTGCAGCCGAAATCGCGAAGAGCTGTGCTCGAGCAGCGAGAACGCAAGTGCAACTGCACGAAGCGGTCTCAATCCCACCAGGTCCAACCCAATATTAAATAAATACCTCATATCATTCGGTTCGCACTCTTCCGCTGTGCTCTCACACCGGAGAATCGGTGAACCCGTTCATAAAGTCAATAACCTTCTTATACTCCGCATCATCGGTTATAGGCGCAGGCTGGAAGTTATTGACGTCGGCCGTATAAACGTAGCACGGAATAAGCTCCGAATTAGTCGAAACAAGCTTGCCGTCATTGACGCCCACGGTAAGCGTCGAATGATATATGATCGTACGGTTCTCGGGCCGCCTGCTGCCGCCGTAGCAGAAATTGCCGAGTGAATAAACGATATCCACGCCTTTATAGATTTCGCGGGGCTGAAGCACGTGCGGATGCGCTCCCACGATCAGATCCGCGCCGGCGTCAACGATCTTGCGGCATCCCTTGACCTTCCACTGCTCCGGCTCATGCAGCCGCATCTTACCGCCGTGAAAGAAAACGATCTGAAAATCGGATACTTTTGACGCTTCCTTCACGAGATTGCAGATCACGTCCGCCTCAGATCCTACGTAAAGATTCGCGCAGATCACGGCGATCTTAAAGCCGTTCTTCTCAAAATAAAACGTTTCTTCCCAGCCAGCGTACAGGAGCCCGGCATTCTTCACCGCCTCGACCGTATCCAGCCTGCCCTGCTCGCCGTAGTCGTACATGTGGTTATTCGCCAGCGACACAGCTTCGACGCTCTGTTCGGTTAAGATGCGCGTATTTGCCGTCTTTCCGTAGTACCAGAAAGGCGTAGCTTCATGCTTTTCAATAGGCGGAAGCTCTTTATCCGTTAAAACGCACTCTAAATTCACGATAGTGAGGTCGTCTGCCCGGAAAATGGGAGCAACTTTATCGAGGAAATATTTCGGGTCTTCGCGGTTCGCATACTCCTTAAAGCCGTTCGACGCATCCTCGTTCTTGTGCGAAGCCAGCATACAGTCGCCGGCAATATTGATGACGATATCGAACGTAGATCCGTCGCCGGGGGTCGCGTACGGCGTCGACAGCACTTCCGTGGGAAGCGGCCGGGTAGCGGTCGGTGCGGGAGTTTCTGTGATCACCGGAGTAGGTTCTTGCGTCGGCTCGGGCGTAGGTGTATCCGTAGGCACAGGCGTAGGCGTATCAGTGGGCGCCGGCGTAGGAGTAGCAGTAGGCTGCGGCGTAGGAACTTGCGTCGGTGCAGGCGAAGGCGTGGCTGTCGGGGCGAGCGTCAGATTTTCCGTCGGAGCGGCAACGGTGATTTCCGGCGTTTGGGAGGTCAACGTTCCCTCGTCCGTCTGGCGCGCATCTTCGTTGTTCGTACAAGATACGAGCAGCGCGGCTGACAACAATATTAAGATCAGCGCGGTCAATATTTTTTTCAAATCGTTTCCCCCTCGTCTTTCGGTACAGGGGTCCCGCATTCTGTACAGAATCTCGCGTTTGGCATCAGAATCGAACCGCACTCCTTACAGTATTTAGCGTTCGGATCGATCGCAGCGGTTTTTGAAGCAGTTTCTTCGTTAGATACAGCTTTAAAAGGAATGCCGAAAACGGGAGCAGACGCTGAATTCGGGCTGAAATAGTCGGGCCCTCCGTATACAGCCATTGCGATACGCGGATCAAATTCATTGTCGGGGAAACGGGCTTTCCTGAACTTCTTTAAAGCAGGGATTTTATTGTCCCTTCCCGGTCTTTCCGGCTGTGATTCTTCCGTTTCCGTATCTTCCTCCTGAAGCTCTTCAGCCTGTGTATCTTCCACCTGAGGCTCTTCGGGCTCGCCGCGGCGCCAGCTTTCCATCATTTCAGGACCGCCGTACACTTCCACTATATCGGCATCAATATCCGCATCGGAATTCTCCTGCTTTCCGAATTTGCGAACCGGTCTGTTCATGAACGAAGGACCCGCATACACTCCGGAAACCGCATCCATCCTTCTTTTCGGGTATTTTTCTTTCTTTTTCATGCCGCTATTCTCCTCTCGCACAATATCTGGATTCATAAAGGCTGCCGGACGTGAAGAAATTATAAGAACGGCAGCCGCCGGCGCAGTACGGTCCCTCGGGGCAATCCGCGCACTTTCCCTGCAGCATTGACTCGTCAAAGTTTCTGTTATATTTGAATGAATCCGGCGAATACCATATCTCCGCAAGCGACTTTTCACGAAGATTGCCCTCGATAAACGAAGGATCGCGCATAGACTCGCAGCCGCTGACGTTGCCCTTCGAATCGATCCCTACAGAGCAGAGCCCCGCGCCGCAGCCCGCGAACTCCTTGCCGCCGCGTATAGCGCGCTCCTCAGGCGTAAAATAACCGATATTGTCCGCCGCGCCGATAACGAACGGCGCAACGGGAGCAGTTTTCGCGATCCATTTTATCACGTCTTTGAAGCTGTAACGTACGGCCTCCGCGCTGCCCGACGCATTGCCCATCGGAGCACACGACTGGAGCTGCCATGCGAAGATAGGCAATTTACTGACAGTTTCTTCGTAAAATTCGTTAAGCACCGCCGCGTTGTCGCGCCTGAGCGCAGTTATGACCGAAACAGGGATCCCGAAGCTGTCGATCCGTCTGACCGACTCCACGGCCTGCCTGAAGCTGCCTTTCATTCTCCACGCATCGTGCACTTCCTCCGGTCCGTCGATCGAGACGGCGACGGATTCGATTTTTACGTCTTTCAGGAATTTCAGGTCCTCGTCTTTCAGCCTGTACCCGTTAGTTATGATGCAGACTTTAATGCCGGCGCCGCAGAGCGAGGCGACAATGATCTGCCAGTCCGGGCGCATAAATACTTCGCCGCCGATGAGGTTCACGCGCCTGAGCTTCATTTCCCTCAGCTGGCGTACAACGTCGAGGCATTCTGCCGTGCTGAGTTCCCCTTCCTGCGCCTTGCCTGCCCTTGAGCCGCAATATTTGCACGAGAAGCTGCACGAAAGTGTTATTTCCCAGACGCAGCTGCTGAGTTTGTACGGAAATTCTTCCTTTTTTGCGCTTCGTTTTAGCTCTTTACTCATTATTGATTTTCGTCATCCGCGTCGTTTGCTTTTGCTTCTTCATCCGTCGCTTCTTCGTTCGCTGCTTCTTCGGCATTCGCTTCTTCAGACTTAGCCTTCTCCGCCTTCCCCTCTTCTTCGCGGCGTTTGCGTGCAAGCTCTTCAAAATATTCAGGCCCCGCATAAACGCACACCGGGACCGGTTCCTCTTCCCGAGGGCCTGGCTTTCTCGGCTCCGGGCCGGCATATACGCGAGCCCCGCGCTCAGGTCCCGCATAAACGCAATTGACCGACTTTCTCTTTCTGAAAATGCTGAAAATCCGCGGGTATTTCTTGCCCTTATCCGATTTCATCCTTCATCGCTCCTTATTATGAATCGTTGTCCGTTTCTTCCGCACTAAGCACGTACGCCGTACCTTCGCTCACTTTAAATTTAATTTCAAGGCCGTTATATACCATGCCGTATACCCTTTCCGGATCATCATGATATGACGGTCTCGGGTCGCTTTTAATGCACCCGGTAACGGCATCCCTGTCGTTTTCCGGAATCTTTTCGTACACACCGGGGGCAAATTCGACGTTCAGTTCATACCCGGCCATTTCGTCGGAATACCCGCCTGCAGCGTCAGGGCGGCAATCAGAGATGGGCAGGTACGGTTTGATGTCGATCACCGGTGTTCCAGATACTACGTCGATCCCGCTGACGATAAGCACTTTCCCTTCGTTTTCGGTCTCGGACACTTTTTCAAGTTTTACGCAGGAAAGCCCTATCGGATTCGGCCGGAAAGGAGAGCGGCTCGCAAATACACCCACACGCCTGTTTCCACCGAGCCTCGGAGGACGCACCGTAGGCGACCATTCGTCTCTGTGCGCCAGAGAAAAATCAAAAAGGATCCACAGATGCGTAAACTTTTCTATTTCTCTAATGGCGTCCGGATTTCTGAATTCAGGGCGGAAAACGATCCTTCCTGTCAGTTCCGGTACGATCCCGCTCTGCCTCGGCAGCCCGAACTTTTCGCTGAAGCCGGTATAAACGTCGGCAATATATTTTACTTCGATCCCGTCTTTTCCGGCTCTCTGTGCTTCCAAATGCCCTTTCCTTTCCTGCAGCCGCATTTTCAGTTTCGGCAAAAACGGCTGTATTCTGCTGGTAAAAATGCGGTTTACGGTCAATATTATATCATACGGCTGCTAAAAGAGAAACAGAAATGTTGCCGCGAACGTTATCGCAAGGCCAATGAGCGCGATCTTCGTCTGTTTCTCCTTAAAGATAAGGAACCCGGCGAGGGCGGTCAAAACTATTGACCCTCCCGTCTGTATCGGATACATCACCGATGCCGGCAATTGACTTGCGCCCAGCTGCTGAAAGAAGAACGACGCACCGTCGAACGCCGCCGCGAGCGCTATTGCCGGGAGTACGGGCTTCAGTACGGAGAAGAAACTGACCTTCGCGCGCGCTTCCCGGCCATTGTCCGCGCGCTTCGCCCCCTTGACCGAAGATACCGCTTTAAGAACGAGCAGTGCGATCAGCGAAAGCACGCCGTTTGACAGGGCGCAAAGCATAACGAAAGTGATCAATACCGGTCTCTGGTCGGACATTTTAAGCGCATGCGTCTTTGAAACGACGCTCACCAGGCCGTTCAGAATAAAGACTGCGAAGCATATGAGCCCGAATATGACGCGCTTTTTAGCAGCGTTCTGAGCCTTCTCAGCGCCGTTTTTGCTGTTTCCGATAAGCGGGAAGAAGAGCGAGATTATCATCAGCACGATGCCGATGATCCTGAATACGCTTATGCCTTCGTTAAGCCAGATCACGCCGTACAGGTAGGGTATGATCATGCCGCCGAGCATCAGGAACACTGTGTATACGGAAAGACTTCCGTAATTCATTATTCGGAACCCGAAAAGCGTGTACGCGCACACGAGAGACGCGAGGGCGATCGAAAGCAGCAGTGAAAACGTGTTTATCCTGGGGAGGCCGCCGACTGTGATCACGTATACTAAAAAGAAAATAAGCGCGCTGATGAAGCTTCTTATGCACGAATACAGAAGAGCGTCCTTGGGCTCGGAGCCGAGGCGCTTCTGCACGAATTTGTTGGCAACGAAGAACATTACGAGCAGGAGCAGCGCGGCAAATACAAACAGATAACTGACAAATTGACCGCCTGATGCAGCAACCAGACGCGCGCCCGAAGCGCAGGGCAATGATCTCGCTAAATCAACCGTACACATCATCCTGTCGCACCTCCGCCCGTCAGTCTTTAGCGATCATCAGATTTTTGATGACCTTTACGCACGTTTTCATATCTTCAACGCACGCGAATTCAAATCTGGAGTGGAAATTCTCTCCGCCGGTACAGAGGTTGGGACACGGAAGACCCATAAACGAGATCCTTGCCCCGTCCGTGCCTCCGCGGATCGGTACGCATACCGGCTCGACGCCGCAGTCGCGCATCGCCTGAAGCGCCTTTTCCACCACGAACATATTATCTGCGAGCACTTCTTTCATGTTGTAGTACGAATCCTTCATCACCAGCGTGAGCGTGCCTTTACCGTACTTGCGGTTCAGTTTGCGCACGAGTTCTTTCATCAGTTTCTTTTTTTCTTCAAATTTGGTTCTGTCGTGGTCGCGGATGATATATGACAGCTCGGCGTTTTCCGTCTCGCCGCTGATGCCTGTCAGGTGGAAAAAGCCCTGATAGCCTTCGGTTTTCTCGGGGACCTGGCGTTTGGGCAGCAGGCTCTGGAGTTCGCAGGCGATCGCAGCCGCGTTGACCATCTTATTCTTCGCGCTTCCGGGATGTATCGAAATGCCGCGGACAACTATCTTCGCCGAGGCAGCGTTGAAATTTTCATACTCGACTTCGCCGAGTTTGCCGCCGTCAACAGTGTACGCGTAATCTGCCCCGAACGCTTCTACGTCGAAATGATCCGCTCCCCTGCCGATCTCCTCGTCAGGTGTAAAGCACACCGATATTTTACCGTGCTTTCTGCCGCTTCTGATTAATTCCTCGAGCGCGGTAATTATCTCCGCCACCCCGGCCTTATCGTCTGCGCCGAGCAGCGTAGTGCCGTCGGTAACGATCAGGTGTTTGCCCTCATAATCCGCGAGATACGGGTAATCGGAAAGCTTCATCACTATCGCTTCTCCGGCGCTCTTTCCGCCTTCTTCACCGTCGCGAAGGACAATATCTCCCCCGCTGTATTTGATCGTTCTCGGCCTGATGTCCGTATCGGAGCAGGCATCCGACGTGTCCATGTGGGCAATAAATCCCACCCGCTGCGTTATTTTTTCCGTATTTGCTTTAAGAAACCCGTAAACGTAACCGTATTCGTCCAGCACCGTCTCGAGCCCGAGCGCTTGAAGTTCCGCCTTCAGCACTTTCGCCAGTTCGAGCTGCTTAGCCGAGCTGGGGCAGGTTTCGCTCTGCTCGTCGGACATCGTCGGAAAACTGACATATTTCAAAAACCGTTCGGTCAATTCCATAATACCACCGCGTCTTTCTAACAGTTAAACCGGCAGACAATTCGCAAACTGCCGCCGGTTTATACTTAAAATTCGTTCTTATGCTTCATAATATCGTTTCTCTCAGATCTTATGAAACCTGAAGTTAAGAATCAGATTTTATCGTTATCGTCGAATCTGTCGCCGCACTGAGGGCAGAATTTCGGGGGATTCTTAGGATCTTCGGGCTCCCAGCCGCATTTATCGCAGCGATATAAAGGAGCGCCCTGAGGTCTCTTTTCTCCGCACTCGGAGCAGAAATTACCCTTATTCACGGTGCCGCATTTCGGGCAGGCCCAGCCTTCTTTTTCTGCAGGTCTGGGAGCGCCGCATTCGGGGCAGAATTTACCGCCGTCAACGGTCTTTCCGCAAACGGGGCAGACCCACGTGTCAGCAGCTTTTGCGCCTGCACCGCCCTGAGGGGCAACGGGGCCGTTCGGAGCGACAGGAGCGCCGCCCTGCTGGCCGCCCTGCTCAAACAGTGCGTTAATATTATTCGCGCCCTGATTCATAGCCATACCCATGCCGATGAATCCGTTCATTGCGCCGCCTTCGTTCTCAGCAGCCTTATTCATAGCGCTGATGACACCGCCGGTCATACGGCCTGCGGCTACGGTGGGATTCAGAGTCATCGAAGTTTCCTCCCACTCGGTGATCTTCTTTCTCTGATCTTCGGGGATCGAAGGAACGCCCATGTTCATGGAGTAGATCTCGATACCGCGTTTTCCCCAGTCATCTTTAAGAGCCTCGTTAAGAGCGTCTCTTAATTCAAGTGTGTGAGCAGGGATCTGATCATAGGAAACACCTTTAGCGGACAGAACTGCGAGAGCCGGCTGGAGGGCCTGAACAAGCTCGCCTTTGAGCATCGAATCGATGCGGTCGCGCTTATAATCTTCACTGACGTTTCCGCTGACGTTCGTGTAGAACAGGATCGGGTCAACCAGTTTGTAGGAGTAGATACCGTTGCAGCGAAGGTCAACGGAAAGTTTGAAGCCGAGCTGCTCGTTAATGACGACTTTGAAGGGAACCGGGCTGGCGGTGCCGAACTTATTACCGGTGATCTCCTTCAGGTTGAAGTAGTAGACTCTCTGGTCTTTACCGGTGTCGCCGCCGTATGTGATACGACGTCCGATAGTCTTGAACGTTTCGATGATGGATTTTCCAAGGCTTCCGGCGAAAATACTGGGCTCGGAAGAATTATCGTAAGTGAACTGTCCGGGTTCTGCGCAGAACTCGACGACCTTACCCTGATCTACGATGATCATGGCCTGTCCGTCGGCGACCGCGATCCCGGATCCGTTAGAAATGATATTATCGTTTCCTTTTGTATTGGAGCTGCGGCTCGTTATCCTCTTCTGCCCTTTTACCACAAGGGTATCTTCCGGGATGGCATCGCAATAGAAAAATTCCTTCCACTGATCAGCAAGGGTTCCGCCTATAGCACCTGTTAAAGCTTTAATAAGTCCCATTTTCCTTCTCCTCTCATAAAACACAAAATCTGTATTATGTCACGGACGCCCTGCGCCCTTCGTTTACAGTCTGCATAGATTATACATTACTTTGCAGTAATTATCAATAGTTCTCCTCTGAAATTTCAAAATAGCTTTGAGGATGCTTGCATGCGGGGCATTCGTCCGGCGCTTTCGTGCCGACAACGATATGTCCGCAGTTTCTGCACTCCCATACTTTTACGCTGCTCTTCTCGAAAACAGCCGCGCTTTCGACGTTCGAAAGGAGTTTGCGGTATCTCTCCTCGTGATGTTTTTCGATGGCGGCAATAAGTCTGAATTTCTTCGCGAGTTCCGTAAAGCCTTCTTCTTCGGCTGTCTTCGCGAAGCCTTCGTACATATCCGTCCATTCATAATTCTCGCCGTCAGCTGCCGCTCCGAGGTTCTCCGCGGTAGTGCCTATTCCGCCGAGTTCCTTGAACCAGATCTTAGCGTGCTCTTTTTCGTTTTCAGCCGTCTTAAGGAATATCGCAGAGATCTGCTCATAACCTTCCTTTTTAGCTGCAGAAGCGAAATATGTGTACTTATTCCTTGCCTGCGACTCCCCTGCGAATGCCGCTAATAGATTCTTCTCGGTCTGAGTGCCTGAATACTTGTTTTCCATGATGTTGCCTCCTGTTATTTATGCTTAAATATTTTTTTCTCAAGCGCGAATATTCTCTCGCTGAAAGTATCTGTTTCCATGCTGTTAAGGGTCTCTTTGTATATTTCCATCCGGCTGTCTATCAGGTCGATCAGATGGAGCATTTCCGCCTCGGCGCACATCGGTACCACCGCGGAACCGAATTCGGGCTCGCCGTGATGTGACAATATCATATGCTGCAGAAGGACCGATTTTCCTTCGGGTACGCCTAATTCTTCCGCGACCTCCGCGATCTCCTGCGCCCCCATTACAAGATGGCCCAGCAGCTGTCCTTTTACAGTATAATCCGTAACTATCCCGAGCTGGGATATTCCGAGTTCTTTGGTTTTCGCGAAATCGTGAAGCAGCGTTCCGGCAATCAGCAGGTCGCGGTCGAGCACGTCCTTATACTGTTCCGCTAAAAATTCAGCGAGCAGCAGCATGTTATACGTATGCATCATAAGTCCCGAAACGAAGCTGTGATGTACCGATTTCGCGGCAGGCCACACCGAAAACGCTTTCCCGTGGCGCTCAAGTATTACTTCGCAAATGCTCTTATAATCGAGATCCGAGATAGAATTTACGAGGCCGCGGATCTTCTTTCCCGCTTCCGTAATATCGATCGGGGCAACGGCGACGAGGTCTTTTTTATCGTACTCGCCTTCTTCGGCGTACCGGATCGATGAGAGCGTGAGCTGATTCACGCCTTTGAATTCCCCGACTTTTCCGCGCACTATCACAGGCCTTCCGTCGTCTGCGGCCGAAACGCCTACAGGCCCGGTGTAGTTCCAGAATTTAGCATCTATGCTGCCGGAATTGTCAGAAAGAGAACAGGCCAGAAAGCTTGACCCGTTCGCAGAAGTCTTTATAGCACAGTTTCTCAGCAGGTACACACCCGCCACGTCTTCGTTGATCACAAATCTATCTATCGTTTTATGCGGCAATTATCAGCCACCTCCGTTTCACCGTGTGCTTTTTCCCGCGCTGCGTCAGATCGCAGATATACCGAAGCTGTTCACAAGTGCGGTGATCTTCTCTCCGTTTGCGCACATCGGGCAGGTCAATGCGGGTCCGCTTCTGTAGTCTGTCAGGTCGTCAGGGTTGAATACCGAATGCACGGGAAGTCCGACGCATTCGGATATTTTGGCAAAGATCGAGCAAATTCCTACCGTACGTCCGTCGTAATAGTGTATCGCTTCGGCGGCGGATTCGGCCGTATAGCCCGAAACGACGGAGGCGGCAAGGATCAGCACGGACTTTCCGCGGATCATCGGAGAAGTATTGTCCCTGAAGAACAGCTGGCTGCCGCTCACGCACTCAGGCGTAAGAACGTATATATCTCTCCCGGAATTGACCGAAAACGCATCCGCCGCGGTCAATATCTCCGCAAGGCACGCTCCTATCACTTCCGTGTTATCGAGGCACAGTATAGTGTCAACGACCGCGCTGGTTCTGTAGTGTTCGCTCAGTGCTTCCGCGATCGCCTTCGCCTCTTTCAGCCTCGCCTTGTTCGAAGCGATGTCGATATAGTAGTTCATATGCGCGTGGGAGGTGGCGAAATGCCCTTTGTAAATATTAAGCCTGAGATACGGGCTTTTTGTTTCGATTCTGTATGCCTCTCCGAGTGCCATTTTTTTGCCCCCTTTTTTTTATAATACCACAAAATCGTGCCAAAAATCAATGGCCTCATGGACTTACTTTGGGAATTTACTGCCCTGCACAGAAGGCAGGACAGAAGGGGGGCTCTTTTCCTGGTTCCGTGAATTTTTTCAGATTTTTTCAGACAATTGAGGATTCTCCGGCTTGAGTTTGC
>JAEEGL011377971.1_pt1 | contig 10903 bp, 12 predicted proteins | sample 9134231 | NCBI WGS metagenome assembly JAEEGL01 (sample SAMN16246548, study PRJNA631951) | gut metagenome | biome: gut microbiome; feature: rumen; material: fiber-attached | host: Bos | place: Iran: Karaj | collected 2018-10
ATTTTAATTCATCAGAAGTAAATAAAAACATAGTATCACAATATCCTGATTCAAGTTCAAGTTTATTCATAATATATCCATTATAATTTAATGCATATAAATTATTAAGATATACTATATATAAATCTGCAGATTTAAATGTGATAGCTCTTGAAATTATATCATAAAAATTATTTATTTGTATAATTTTTTTATTAAATACACTTATTGGATTTATTATGTTATTATGTTCCAAAATGCTGATTGTTTGCGACATAATCCAAAAGTCCTTTCAATTCACTTCTATTCCAATTCTTTTCTGCTTCTAATACAGTAATAAGCTTCTGTTCAGATGAATTTTCTATATTAATAGGTTCCATCATTTTTTCATATTCATCTAAATCGAATATTGGTATCAAATATCCATGTTCATCCAAATTTTCTATATATATTAATGGTCTTCTTATATGAGTAAAATAGTACTCTATATCTTCAAATAAAGTTCTATAATCAGCTAATCCAAACCACCTATGGAAAAATTCTAACCATACATGAGAATGAAAATCTGAAATGAATGCTCCGGATCTTGTCCATTTATCATCTTTAAGAATATTTTCATTCTGATTTATCTTTTCAGGAATTTCTATCATACCGATCTGAGTATTTGGAGCCATATTAAACTCCATCAATTCCGAAGGATACATTGATTTATAATCAAAATCCACAGGGTATGAAAATACATATATAGGAACACCACATATTTTTATTTTACTATAGGAATTTAATTTAGCCGGGTCTGCAACAAAAGCACCTGGATACTTTGCTGTAGGGGCACTTGTTCCTTTATTATAATTATTACCCATAATAAAATTACTATTTTTAAATTCCTTAGCACCTCTGTTTGTGAGGTATACAGTTTGCCTATGACATTTTGAATATCTTGTATCATTTGATAAACATTTTGTAAATACATATTCGATATCTTGTGATTTTACTTCTACACAATTTTGTACTATGGTATCAAATATATTATAGAATACAAATGTTTTATAATTTGTTCTTGGTAGTTCTGTTATATTACTGCATATATTTTTATAATTTACTTTATTAACTTTTGCAACAGCACCACCGATATAATCTAAAGAAAATGAAGGGAATGCATTTTGAGATTTTCTTCTTGATGCAAATTGTATCATTTGATCCAAAAATACACTATAAGAAGATATTTGAGCATAATCCCCTCTTTCTGAAAATTCATCTTTAACTCTCTCATCTACAAAATAATACACAGATTTAAATTTGAAATCTGGATGACACATTATTTCTTCTGGCATATATCCAAGTCTCTTAATTCTTTCTATTATATATGGAATATCAAAAGCCATATTCCATGCCAATACAAAATCTGGTTTATATGTATTTATAGCAATAAATAGATCTTGTATTAATTTTATCTCATCTTTTTCTTCATAAAATAAGATATTATATTCATATTTATCTAAACCCATAGATTTAAATTTTTCAATACCACCAACATTTTCTACTATAAATGGTACAAGTTCTTTAAATATAGAACCGTCTTTAACCTGAACTTTAAATTCATCTATTTGAGGATTATTTTTATCTTCTAATAGAAAAGTATAAACTTTATTATCATCTTTAAAAATTATTGTTATTGCATTTATTGGGCATTCTCCCATTTCAGGGAAATCCCCCATCATATTAATAGTATCACTTTCTATATCAAAGAATGCTTTTGTTACTTTAATAGTTTTATTTGTATACTGATCTGCAAATAATCTCCTATAATAATCTTCTATATTAACATCACTTGCGAATACATCTGGATGTTTATGTAAAGCTTCATTAGCCCTATAATTACCAGATTCTACATTATTCATAAAAAATTGCATATTTCCGGTTCTTTGAGCTATATCTTTTAATATAGATGAATATTTGCAAGTAAACGCATCAACTTGACTTTCTTCTATAAATAGTCTATTATATTTTACTCTATGTTCTGGTTTTGCAATATAATATGTATAGGATGGTTCCCTTATCTCATGCATTTTCTTTTCACCGGTTATATTATCTTTGTAAATTATAGTAAGGCAATCTTTTGTATAATTACCATTAATATCTTTTCTGGGTTTAATATAATAATCATTTATTAAAGTTAAATCAGATCCCTTATTATATCCAGGAATTAGCATGTTTAACCTCCATATGTTTATTATTTATAAAATATATTATTTACTTTTTTGTTTTTCTGTTTGTATTAAAATAAAATTATCAATTATTATCTGTATATAAAATTATATTATATATACATAATTTATTTTATTGATATTGGTTTATTATTAACTATTTAATAATCTCATTCATTTAATATGCTCCTTTTTGTAATTCCTTATTTATCCTCATCTTAAAAATAGAGTACTGCACTATTTAGCAGTACTCTATTTCTTTTATAAAAAATAAAAGTGAGTTAATATAATAATTAACCCACTTTTAATATTTTTATATAAGTAATATATATAATAAAACTTCTTCTATAATTAACTCAGGTATAACATCTATTATTTTTCCATTAAGATCACTATCATTATAATCAATAATTTGAAATTCCGATGTTAAAATCTGAGCAATTATATTCTGAATATATTTTTCTATTTTCTCGCTCTTATATTTTTCTTTAACTTTTCCCCATAACTCAGATGATTCTAGTTTTATTAATTCTTTTTTATTTATATTCCGTCTTGAAGCTAATCTTACTATTTTGCTACTTATAATATATGGAAGAATTACTAAAGAATTTGCTTCCAATATTTTTTTAGATGATATTATTAATTTAATATAATCATCTAAATTAATAGCTTTAGTTGATTGGGGATCTCCAAAATATTTATAAAATAAATTAAATACAAGAGTCTTTTGAAACTCATTTATTGATGGTTTATATGAATTATCAGATAGATTTTTCTTATAAAAAGATATCTCATCTATATTGAATGGGCCAAATTTCATTTCTATCATTTGCATTGTACTTTTTGCAGATACATTTGTCTGAATTATAAGTGATTCATCTTGTTTAGCCAAGAATGATTCAAATTTATCAAATTCACTATTATTATCTAAATCTCTTTTACTGCTACTGAGAGGTATATAAGAGAACTCATATTCTATCAATTGTCTTCATATAGGGTCGTGAATCCTATACCGTTCTTATATAAGAACTGCTCTATGTTTCCATAGAAGTTGAGACTATATCTTCATCTCTATATAGAGATGCCTCCCATTTTCATCCACTTGGATTACTATAGTCGTTGAACCTATCTATTATAGTATAATAGATTTGGCTGCTGGTTGCCCATTGTTAATAAACCGTAGAGTTTCCTCATAGTTCATCCATCTACTTGTTTCTGTCTTTCGACTCCTATTATAATAGGCTAGAAGGCTCTTAGGGGTTTCCAGCAATTAGAGAGGTTTGCATTTAGTATCACTACTAAATGGGACATAACTCTATCCAGAACTTGATACCCTGTACTTCTCAGTATAGATTTATAATTAAAGTGAACTAGATTTAGAGAATATTTATACTTTGGAACTATGTTTATTAATATATTTTTACAGCACTCTAATGCATGTGTTGTTATATTATTACCACGAATATCTTGTAAATTCCACAATGTTTTATTTCGTCTCTCTGACTGTATTACATTAGATATTGCAGTTTCATATATTTTATTATAAATATCAACATCGAATTTACTAAGCAATATATCATATATAGACAATAAAAACTCTGTTGTATTTTGAGGATGCCTATACATATAATGACATAGTAGTGGTATAATGATATTCATAATAAGACTGATTTTCATTAACATCATAGCATGTCTATCATTATACTGAAGATTTGGATTATTTTTATTAACCCAGCTTAGGTGTAGTGAATAATTATCTCTATTCATTAAACCAGCTTTATAGAAAATACTTCCAGACATGAAGTATTTATCCATATCATAAAAGAAAGCTTCAACAGAATAACTTGGTTCATAATCTATAAGATATTTTATAGTATAATAAATCAAAAGTAATTCATGTTCTCTATCATAAAATTTCTCAAAATAATTCATATAACGAGTCATATGCTCTATCATATCAGGTGTTCCATATGACCTTTTTACCTTTAATACAAAAGTATCAAGTTCTAAATTCTGAGTTTCCATATTGAAATACTCAGATATATTTAATAGAATAGCTCCTTTTGTATATTTAAATATAATATCTTCCTCATTTGGAATCCATTCATCAACAGGTATAAATTCAATCGGTTCATAAATAGTATCTTCTAATGGGTTTATTAAAGATTCGGCCATCTTTATTTTAACCTCCAATAAAGAAATTGCAACTCTATATTAGAGTGTTCAAAATCTATTTATTATTAAATATAAATCCCTATAGAGTAAAGTCTATAGGGGTTAAAAGAATATTATCATTTTTCTAGTTGGTGCTCGCATTCATTGGTTCTTCGGTAATCCAATAATATATATGGAATAAATAGATTCTGTTTAAAGAACCTTTTATGATATTTTTTAGCTCCTCTTAAAAAAATGCAAAGCTTTTCTATAAACCTTCTATAATCAATATTATCTGGAATGTTACCATCAGTAAATATATCAGATAATTCATCTAATAGCTTAATTATATTGGCACTTATTTCTTTATTTTGATGTTCAAGCTCTCTAATTCTATCTTTATATTCTTCTATATCCTTTTTATAACTTTCATTATCTTCTATAAGAGTTTTAATAGATAAATCTTCTTCAGGTTTATTATCATGAGTTACATATAATGCTATTCTTAATCTTCTTATTTCATCAACAAGATCTTTACCTGTATCATCTGTCATAATAGGTGCATTATTATATTTTATATTAGGTATTACAAATGACATGCTATATATAAACCCCTTTCTCTTACTTACATTTTAAAATATGTATAATACTTTCTTAAAGCTTTAAGTGCACGTTTAGATAGTTTTCTATCTGCATGTTTTATAGTAGAATTATGACCCTTACCATAGCTTCTAATTGCAGATATAAAACTAGATATATGCTTCAATATCTCATTATTATAGATATATACAGGAAGTTCTCCAGATTCTGTAAAATTCATTTCCTTATAATTCTTTCTTATGAAACCTTCACTACAAGTAATTCTAATACCACATACTATACCATTAAAATTATTTATAATGTGTTCTGCTGTATCATCAAAGTCTCTGAGGACTGATTCATATTGATTATATTTATTAACAAGATCTATATATTTTTGTTTCCAATTATTAGAAGATGCTTTTGCTTCTTCTAATTCTTTTTCCATAAGTTTTAGTTTTTCTCTTAACTCTTTATTATCTTTTGAAAATAAATTTTCTATATTAGCTATATTTTCTCCAATTTCATTAATATCATTATATAATAAATCAATATAATTTGTATCTGGACTTACTTCATCATGATTTGTATATGGACTCACTTCGTTCATTTATTTATCCTCCTCTTTAATATAATAAATTATAATTGTATTTTCATCCATATTTGCCATTTTTAATCCTTTTTGTTTTTCATAATCAATAATTCCTTTATTTTTAGCCATTTTTTCCTCCTTAATATTATTTGTTTAACCAATATTTGCGTATGAAAAATTAACATAATATTAGTTATTTATTTAGGTTTCTATATGATTGAGGGTTGCGGATGGCACGAGTGCGGGATGTCAGGTTACAGCCTAATATTCTATATAGAAATAGAACAGACTAGAGCTTTTAATAAAAGCTCTAGTCTACTTATATTATTATATTATATATTTTTAATTGGTTTTACTTTATTTATTTTCTTATTTATTGGTATATTTTTTACTTTACCTATTGTTTTCTGCTTTTTTATATTATTTGATTTATTATTTTCGTCTTCTACAATAGTATTATTTTTCTCTTGTTCTTTTTTTCTTATTTCTTCTAATCTTTTTTTCTTTTGGATTTCTTTTTCTAAATCTTGTCTGGTTATAAGTTTCTTATCCATATTTTCAAATTCTTTTATAAATTTAGATCTATTATATTCTTCACCATAAGCTTTATATAAATATTTCATAAATAAATTTTTTAAGCCCATAAATAGATATGCAAAATATAAAGTTTTTACATATCCAACTGTTCCAGCTGGGTTTCTTATATGTTTATCATCTTTAATAACGGCTTTAGGAACTTTAGATTTTAACTCTGTTATAAAAAGATCTTTTTCCATAAATACATGTAAATATGTATAAAAGAAAGCTGGATCATCTGAATAAAATTGTACTCTATAATTATTGAGTACTTGTTCTCCTTTATTTACTTTTTTATCCATAGGTAGAAATTTTATTACCACATCGTAATAAAAATTTTCAACCGTTTCTGATGGCATTTTTATATAGCAAAAATAGTGATCATTTCTATCATCATAATAAAGTTTATAAAATATATTACCAGCTTCTCTTAAAAGAACTTTATCAAATTTTTCTGTATATAATTTCTTATACATTTCTCTTCCAGAAAATATAGATGAACCTTTACCCATTGGATTATCTATATATTGTTTAAATGTCATTTCCATATAAGAATTTCTCCCTTATATATAAACTATATTAAATTCCTTTTTAATATAAAGTTAAATATAGTATCATTAGGTACTATATTCCCCTCTTTAATCTAATAATGCTAAATGATAACATTTTGGTAATAATAAATTATACCAAGAAAGGAGAAGGATTATGGTTAGTTATGGTAAACAAGAAATAAAAGTATATTACCAGAAAAGTACTAAAAATAAATCCTTCATTGAAATATATTCATATTTAAAAAGTCAAGGAATAGAGAATTGTAAATTCCATTTACAGTTATATGATCCAGCTTTAGCTGCTATAGATCCACATGATCCTAATCTTTCATATGAAATGAAACTTAGGGTTTTAAAGGAATGTAGATTTAACTATTGGTATTTTATTAGAGAGGTTGTTAGAATACCATCTTCTGGTACAAATACAGGTATAATGTATGAATTAAATAGGGCTAATTTAGCTTTATCGTATTGCTGTTCTTTAAGTTTAAATGTATTTGAAGAGATTCCTCGTCAGTGCGGTAAAACTATTTCTGTTCTTACATGGATCTTATGGCTATTTAACTTTGGAACAGATAATTCAGAAATAAGTTTCTTAAACAAAAGATTACAAGATGCTACTTATAACTTAAGTAAACTAAAAGATATTAGAGATCTATTACCTGAATATTTAAAAATGAATTCTACATATACAGCAGATGGTAAAAAAATAAAACCAAGAAGCAATATAGAAAGTATGCAGCATTCATTTAATGGTAATATAATTCGTACAGTTGCATCTGCAAGAAGTAGCACTGCTGCTGCATCCCTTATGAGAGGTAGAACAGTACCTATTATATATATAGACGAATGGGCTTTCGTTCCATACAATAGAATTATTTATTCTAATATGATACCGGCATTTGCTACAGCATCTAGTTATGCTAGAATGAACGGAAAACCAACTGGAATTATTATTACAACAACTCCTGGTGAATTAACTAATGATGAAGGAACTTATGCTTTCAATCAAAAAGATGCGGCAACACCATTCAATGAAAAGATATTCTACGAAATTAACTATCAACAGTTAATGGATATAGTTAATTCAAATCAAAACAGTAATTTTGTATATATTAAATACACATATCAGCAGCTCGGAAAGAGTGAACAGTGGTTTAAGAATATATGTATAGAAATGCAGTTAGATTGGCCTTCCATTAGAAGAGAAATTCTTTTAGAATGGTCTCAGTCTAATAATAATTGCCCGTTCTCTCAAGAGGATCTTGAAACTATTAAATCACTTGTTAGAACACCACTGCAAACAATGGTATTCTTCAATAAATTTAGTTTCAATATATATGAGCAATTAAATAATTATAATTTAAATAGATATCCTCCTCTAATAGGAGTTGACGTATCTGGTGGTTATAATAAGGATAGTTCTGCTGTTACTATAGTAGATAGTTATACAACTAAAGTAGTAGCAGATTTTAATTGCAATTATATATCTACACCAGAACTTGCATCTCTATTAATAGAACTTGTTAAATATCTGCCAAATGCTGTTATAAATGTAGAGCGAAATGGTGGATATGGGGCAAGTGTACTTGCTAAATTGGTAAGATCATCTATTAAGAAAAATTTATGGTATACTATAGAAGATAGAGTTCTTGAAGAAAGATTTGGTGGATCAGGACCTGTTCAAAGAAGATCTCAAAAAATTAGAGTATATGGTTCTGATTCAAGTAAAAAGAAAAGAGAAGAACTTATAGAAATTTTAAGAGATAGAGTTGAATATCATAAAGATAAAATAATATCTCCTATTATATATAATGAATTATGTGGAATGGAAGTAAAAAGAAACGGTAAAGTAGAGCATTCAGTAAATACACATGATGATAGTACTTTCTCATGGTTATGGGCTCTATATATGTATTATTGTGGATCTGATTTAAAAACAAATTGGGGAATTGAAAGAAGAGTTTTAAAGACAGATGCTGACCTAGAAGAGGCAGTATTTGGAGTAGATAATAACCAAGAAAGTATAATACAGGATATTGATCTTATAGAAGATGAGCAAGTAGAAGAACAAATAAATACTATAAAAGTTTCTAGTGCTGTATTATATGATGAATGGGTAAAATCAGAGCATGAAAAAGATGAACAAGCAATGCAAAAGATTCTTGCTACAAAATTAGGAAGAATGGCATACCAACAAAAATATGGAGCTGTTCTTACAGATGATCAAACAAAAATTACTACAATACCTGAGGAAGTATTTAATCCAGCTTATGGTTTAGATGATGATCAATATTATAATCCAAATGTTGGTAATTTGAATAATATGTCTAATAGATCTTTATCTGAGCAATTTGATGCTTTTATGTCTGGTAATTTAATAAAAAGATTATAAAAAATAAACTATGATTGGGAGAGGGGTGATTAACCCCTCTCCTCCATTTCATTTTTTTTATATTTTTATTTATTTAATATAATACATAATAATAAGATGGCTGGTGCGGGTCAGCCATTCTTAATCTATGGGGCTTATACATCCATAGATGTATCATCAGGATCTTGTGATCTGATGATGTCATAGATAACATGCATTGGAATTGAAGGTTTCTCGAAGATTATTTTCTTCAATTCATCTTGGAGTTTATAATTCTCCATGTTATCTTGCTTCATGTGTTTCACCCCCTTCCTTAGGTGAAATACAAGATAAGTAGTATCTGTTTACGGCAGATACTACTTATTCTTATTCAATTATATAATACATAATTATAAATATTGACTTTTACAAATTAAAAAAATAATGGGATGGTATAATACTACCATCCCATTATTTATTTCAAATAACCATCTTGAATAGTTATTCCTATATTCTCTTCGCAATACGTTTTATATCTACCACATATAGGATCAAGCACTTCTCCATTTTCATCTGGTATTCTCGTGTAATTAGAATATTCTGTTAAGATATATGGGCAATTCTTCTCTACCCATTTTCTATTAGCTGTTATAAAGAAGTATATGTCCATTGCATATGGGACTAATATAACGCATAATTTATTTGCTTTTACCCAGTCTTCATCTTGGAATACAGATTTATTATCTTTCTCACCAAGCATCCAACTTAAATATGGTTCCTCTTCAGGATAGTCACAATCGTTTAACCAAAAGTATACTATATCATCATTATTCATCTTCTATGTCTTCCTCTTCTTCATATTCTAAGAACGGCCAACTGTCTACTTTACTATACCCATCCTATTTTTATTTATTTCTTACGTATCCAACTAATTCCTATATTTTCTTTAGAGTATGTTTTATACTCGCCATATAGAGGAGTAAATGCTTTTCCTTTTTCATCAGGAATACTTAAGAACCTATTATATTTATTAAGAATAGATGGACAATTATTTTCTACCCATTCTCTTGTAGCTGTTATAAAGAAATACATATCCATATATAATTGATCTACTATTACACAAAGTTTATTTTCTTTTACCCATTCTTCATCTAAGAATATTGGTTTATCTTTTCTAATCATCCATCCAATATATGGACTATCATTTGGATAATCCCAATCATTTAGCCAGAAGTATACTGTATTGTCATCATTCATCTTCTATGTCTTCCTCCTCTTCATCATCAAAGCTCCATGCTGGATCTTTATATATAAATGATCCGAAATTTTCTTCTTTATATTCCAAGAAAGGCCAATCAAATCTATTATTAACTTCTTCTTCCTCATCGTCATCTTCATTACATACAAAATCAGAGAATTTACCAATTTTCTCTATTGTTTCTTTTAAACCACCTTTATATATAGTTTCTTTATATATATAGGTGTCATTAGATAATAATTGAGGACAATTCTTTTCTACCCATTCTCTAGTAGCTGTTACACAATAATTGGTAGACATGTCTATATTACCATAATATACACAGATCTTCTGCTCTCTACACCAAGTATTATCAGTTAATGTATATTGACTCATCCATGTATCAAAAGGTTCTCCAGGTGGATGGTCTTCTCCAATCATCCAGTTATTTAAAGTGAATTTTACTATATCATTATTATTCATTACATCAGATCCCAAGGTACACAACATTATGTATCTTTTTAATCTTCAATAGGACAGCCGGAATCCCAATAATCAGAATAATCCCAAGAATCAGGATCATCTATTTCTTTCTCAGTATTCTCATATCCGGGATAGCCATTCTCCCAATCTTCTTCACTAGGTTTACCATCATATTCTATATCTGTAGCAGGA
>JAEEGL011518601.1_pt1 | contig 10903 bp, 11 predicted proteins | sample 9134231 | NCBI WGS metagenome assembly JAEEGL01 (sample SAMN16246548, study PRJNA631951) | gut metagenome | biome: gut microbiome; feature: rumen; material: fiber-attached | host: Bos | place: Iran: Karaj | collected 2018-10
GATCATCGGCTTCGAAGGTGCTCATAAGTAAAAACTGGAATCCCGGTATCTGCCGGGATTTTGCGTTTTTAGGAAACTGTCGGTGACGACGGGTTTATCGTGCGCTAAAGTGAGGGTGGAAAAAGGAGTGCAGAATATGTCAGATTATCTTGGAAAAGAAACACCGAAACTGGGATTCGGTTTAATGCGTCTTCCCAGAAAAGGGCTGGGCACCGATGTGGAACAGGTCAAGGCAATGGTCGATCTGTTTCTGAATGCCGGCTTTACCTATTTCGATACCGCCTTTATTTACCCGGGTTCGGAGAAGGCAATCCGCAAGGCGCTCGTGGACCGTTATCCGCGGGATTCCTATACACTTGCGACGAAGATTAATGCGTTTCTGATGGCCCCGACGGAAAAGGCTGCCAAGAATCAGTTCTATACCAGTCTGGAACGTACCGGAGCCGGATACTTTGACTACTATCTGCTTCATTCCCTGAAGGAAAACAATTTCCGAAAATATGATAAATTTCATCTCTGGGATTTTGTAAAGGAACAAAAGGAAGCGGGAACGATCAAACATTTCGGGTTTTCCTTCCATGATGATCCCGACCTGCTGAACCAGATTCTGAGTGAGCATCCCGAAGTAGATTTTGTTCAGCTTCAGATCAACTACGCAGACTGGGAAAATCCGTCCGTCACTTCCCGTGCAAATTATGAAATGGCAAGAAAACACGGAAAGCCGATCGTTGTCATGGAGCCGGTAAAGGGAGGCACACTGGCAAACCCGCCGAAAGAGATCCAGACGCTGTGCAAAACCTGCCATCCGGATCTTTCCTGCGCATCCTGGGCGATCCGTTTCTTGGCTTCTCTGGACGGCATTATTACGGTGCTTTCCGGTATTTCCAACGTCGCTCAGATGGAAGACAACATCTCCTATATGAAGGATTTCAAACCGCTCGATGAAGAAGAACGGAAAATCATTCAGGAGGCACAGCGGCTTCTTGGAAGATCCTCCACTGTTCAGTGCACGTCCTGTCATTACTGTACGGATGGCTGTCCGAAACAGATTGCGATCCCGGATATCTTCAGCGCCATGAATCTGCAGCTTGGAAACGGGCAGTACGAGGAAGCAAAGGAAGCGTATCAGAAGGCAACGGCCGAAGGAGGAAAAGCTTCTGACTGTATTGAATGCCGTCAGTGTGAAAATGCCTGTCCTCAGCATCTTCCGATTACAGATCATCTGAAACAGGCAAGGGAAATGTTCGAGTAAAAAAATACCGGTCAGTCGGTATTTTCCTGATCGGGAATGAAGTCCGTTTCTTCCACAGTCAGGATCTGATCCTTCATCTGAATCGAAACGGAAGGGGAAGGATTCATGATGACATCCCCGCGCTTGATGACTAACAGCCTGAGACCGCTCAGCTGTTCAATCTCCTTTACCGTCTTATTGATCCAGAGCGAATCGATATCAATTATTACGGTATTGAGATGAGACTCCATGGAGGAAGGATCAATTTCCGCGCGATGTGCCTGTTCCACAAAACCGGCAGAAATGATACCGGTCGGAATCGCGACAACGCATACACCGAGGAAGGAGATGATGATGCCGATGATCTTGCCGACCGTCGTGATGGGATAGATATCACCGTAGCCAACGGTCAGAACAGCCGACATACTCCACCAGATACCGGACAGCGCATTCCGGAATGCCTCTGGCTGGGCAGCGTGCTCCGCGGAATACATGCAGAGGGAACTGGAAATCATCAGTACAAAAATAATGAAGAAGGAACTCGCAAGCTGAGTTCTTTTTTCATAAATAACATTGGAGATGACATGAAAGCTGTCGATTGTCTTATTGATACGGAACAGATGAAAGATTCGTACGATTCTCAGCATCCGGAATGCAACAAATCCGGACAGGAAGAAGAACGGCAGGATCGTAAGCAGTTCAATGATACCGTCGAAGGATGTGATAAAGGCAATCATCGCTCCAAGACGAGTCTTGTCCGGATAGCGAAGATCGGAAGTCCAGAGACGAAGTAAATACTCAATCAGAAAGATCATGAGTGTTACTTCTTCAACGGCGTTGAACAGGTCTTTATAAGCACTCAGTGATTCAAAGGTCTGAAGGAATGTTACAAGAATGTTCAGAATGATTACAACCGTAAGAAAAATATCAAACATCCTGCTGATCAGGTCATTCTTGTTTCCGATTTCAATGGTCTGGTAAACGCGCTGTTTGAATTCTTTGCTGATAGGTATCATGGCTCAATTATAGCTCAGTTCCATACCAGGTAATTTTCCAGGTTTTCTGTATAGACGATGTTGTATCCGGGCATCCGGTGTACATGGGAATCTGATACGTTCTCGGATTCCGGCAGGATCCAGATCGCTTCGGCAGACGCCCCGGACTGTTTCCGATACGCATCCAGAAGTTTCTGTCCGTCTTCGATGGAAAGCACGGTAAGTGCAGTGCTGAGACAGTCCGCATCCCCGCTGTCAGGGGTTATAACCGTCACGGAACGGTAACGGGCTGCCGGATACAGCGTTGAAGGATCAATGATGTGCTGATAGCGTTTGCCGTCTTCTCCGATATAAAAGCGTTCATAATCACCGCTTGTCACAAAACTGTTGGTTCCTTCGATCCTTACCAGAAACAGAGCACCTTCTCCGTCCGGGTTCTGGATCCCGACATTCCAAGGGGTGCCATCCCGCTTTGAACCGATCGTACGATTGTTTCCTCCGGCGTTGATCGCCGTATGATCGGATCCGATTTCTTCAAGCTTCTTTGCGGTTTTCTCTGTCGCGAAGCCTTTGGCGATGCCGCCCACAGCGATTCGGACATCCGGATCCGTGATAAAAACAGTGCCGGCCTGTTCATCGATCACGACTGCATCAAATCCGCAATGCTGTGCCACCTGCTTCAGTTCTTCTTCCTGCGGCAGAGGTGCCCGCTGTCCCTGTTCATTGAGGGCGATCCCCGCTGTCCGGTATTCATGCCAGACATTGAGCAGAGAACCCATCGTAATATCAAATGCTCCATCGGACAGTTCGTAGAATTCCTGCCCTTTTTTCAGGAGCTCGATCAGTTCAGGATCCACTTTGACCGGGGCAACGCCGGCCTGATCATTGACGGTTTTGAGATTATTGATGCCTTCATAGTCGTTGTAAATGTCAAAAAGATTGTTATAGTAACGGAAGCTTTCACAGAGAACAGTGAAGCGGGAGTTAAAGGCTTCCGCTTCATCTGTCTGCTCAATCAGTGTAATCACCGTATCAAAACCGGAATCCAGAGTGACGTTCTGCATGGTCTGCCAGGATTCTTTGTTTGGTTTTTCAGTTTCTGCGCATCCGCTCAATACGCTCATGGCAAGAACAGCCGCAAGGATCATTTTTCGATAAAACATACCTGCATTTTATCATGCCTTATTATTTAAAAATAACGAAAGCGTATACATTTCTGTTTAATGATATAATTGCCTTGTTTTAATAAAGAAAGGGAAAGAACATTATGTCAATTTTAACCGGACCGATGCGCTTTCATCTCGACGGGCAAAAAGAACTGACTGCTCACAAGGCTGTTCTTAAATTGCCGGAACCGGACGACCTCTATATTCCGCTGGTAAACGGGCGTGCAGCCTGCACTCCGACGGTAAAAGAGGGAGATGAAGTCAAAGTCGGACAAAAAATCGGCGAACCTTCGGATGGCTTCTGGTTTGTGCCGATTTTCTCGCCGGTATCAGGAACTGTGGTAGGCATTGAAAAACGCATGACCACAATGCTGAAACCGGGTGACCACCTGCACATCCGCAATGATCATAAGTACTCTGCAGTGCGGGCATTTAAGTCGTTGGATTATGAAAATGCATCCCGAGAGGAACTGCTTGAGTTTGTGAAGAACGCAGGTATGGCTGGACTTGGCGGTGCGGGATTCCCAACCTTCAACAAGTACACGAAACCGGATGGAATTGACCTCTTTATCATCAATGCGGTGGAGTGTGAACCGTATCTGACTGCGGACTATGCCAATTCCATGGCAAATCCGGAACTGATGCGTGAAGGAGCACTGGCACTTCTGAAGCTCTCTGGCGCACCGAAGGGGAAGATTGCGGTCAAGGAAGACAAGAAAGACCTGATCGAAGTTCTGCATAAGCAGTTCGACGGAACACCGATTGAAGTGGCGGAGGTAGAGGATATCTATCCGGCAGGATGGGAACGCACTCTGATCTACATGCTTACCGGTAAACGGTATGACCGTCTGCCTGCAGAAGCCGGCTGTATCCTGAACAACGTCAGTACCTGTATCGCACTCGGCAATGCCCTGAAGAACGGCATGCCGATTACCGAGAAGTATCTGACGGTATCCGGAGACGGTGTGCAGAATCCGCAGAATGTTATCGTACCGATTGGTACACCTGCTGCAGAAGTTGTCAAAGCCTGTGGCGGATATGTCGGTGAAGACTGCCTGCTCATTGCCGGCGGACCGATGATGGGACGTACGATTCCGAATGATCAGTTCGTGGTTGGTCTTGCCAACAATGGTCTGACCGTTCTGCAGCACAGAGAAGAATTCTCCGTCAAGTGCCTGCGCTGCGGCAAGTGCACGGAGACCTGTCCGTCCGGTCTGATGCCGGTTCGCATCAACATGGCGGAGAAGGCAAAGGACATCGACACATTGAAGAAACTCAGCATCATGGACTGCATCGAATGCGGTCTGTGTACATACATCTGTCCGTCCAAACTGGATGTCACAGAAGGAATCCGCAGAGCGAAGCGTTATATGACGCTGGTGAAATAAGGGAGGGGGAAGAAAACATATGAAACTGACATTTAATCCCTCACCGAACTATCGCAACGAACAGAGCACTGTATCCATCATGAAGGATGTGCTGCTGTGTCTGCTGGCGGTGGATCTCTACGCGGTAATCTACTACTGTGCGGCATACGGGGCGCAATACGGACTTCGGGTCGTTCTGATGACGCTTACGGCGTGTGTTTCCGCACTTCTGACAGATGTGATCTATTACAAGGTCTTGAAAAAGGATGTCATCAAAGAAGTTAAATCTTCGTTCTCGCTCATCACTGCATTGATCATTGTTCTGATTTCCCGCATCAGCACCGCATACTATGCGATCGTTGTTGCGACCGTGATTGCGATCTTCTTCGGAAAACTCGTATTCGGCGGTTTCGGACAGAACATCTTCAACCCGGCAGCGTTCGGTGCTGCAATCATCATGGGCAACTTTGCCGGCAGCTACAGTGCGGACTTCGCAACGAGCGCAACTCCGACCATGGCAGCCAAGTCCCTTGGCTGGATGATTACGAGCGGCGAATTCAGCTCCTTTATCTCCAGTTATGGTGGTCTTGGAAGGATGTTTCTTGGTCAGTATGCCAGCACGATCGGCAGCCCCTGCGCGCTTTTGATTCTGCTGTGCGGCGCATATCTGATCTGGAACCGTGACATTGACTGGCAGACACCGGTCTTCTATATCGGAACCGTATTTGTAGAAGCACTGATCATCGGTTTAATGCATGGTGCCGGAATTGAATATGCATTATTCTCCGTACTGGCCGGCGGCGTCATCTTCGGCGGCGTATTCATGGCAACCGATCCGGTTACCACACCGGTATCTCTTCCGGGCAGAATACTGTGGGCAGTTGGATGTGCATCTCTGACCCTGATTATTCGTGACAAGTCCAACCTGTCCGATGGTGTTCTGTTTGCGATCCTGCTTATGAACATGCTGACACCGGCTATCGACAAACTGTTCGACGGCAACCAGATTAAGGATGCGGACAAGTTCAAGCGCAATGTGCTGATCGGATCTGCATGCTCCATCGCACTGACACTTCTGGTTGGTACATCGGTCAAATCCGCTTCTGAAAAGGCATCTGCTGTTTCTGAGAGTGAAACACCTGCAGAAACCGGCGGAGCTCCTGCAGCATCTGCAAACTTCGGTGAAGCACTGCCGATGTCGTATAACTTCAATGCCAACAAGGCTTCCTGTGAAATTGACGGGACAGAGGGTGACGTGATCCGTTATTCCTGCAAGGCCAAAGGGTTCGGACTTGTGACCAATGCCGACGGTGACTATCAGATGAATGAAGCGATGGTCGTTGTAAACAAGGCAGAAGGCAAGGTAACCAGCATGAACGTCATTACATTCGGCGAGACGGGCGGAGTTGGTGATGCGGCTACCTCAGATGAAGCACTTGCACAGTTTGAAGGCAAGGGTCTCGATGATGAAGTCAATCTGGTGACCGGCGCGACCTTTACGACAAGATCGTTTGCCTCTATGGCTCAGGCGGCACTTAAGGCAGCCGCAGAAGGAGAATGATATGAAGAAAGACAGTATCCTTTATAAAGTTGTTCTCCTTGGTGTGCTCTGCGCAATCTGCGGGGCATTGCTTGCCGGAGTCAACGCAATTACTGCTCCGATTATTGCGGATGCGGCGATTGCCAATGAGAAAGTCAATCTCGAGAAGATCTATCCGGGCGCTTCGTTTACTGCTGTGGATTACAGTGACGATTCCGGACTGATTCTCGGAGTCTACCGTGCAGAAGGAAAAGGCATGATCTACAAGGTTAAGGGTGTAGGCTACAATGCCGATGGCTTTACCTATCTGCTTGCATTCAACGAAGACGGTTCGGTCGGAGGTTTCCAGGTTCTTGAGGAAAACGAGACAGCCGGATTCGGAAAACGCTGCTTTGAGGACGAATATGTTTCTCAGATCAACGCTCTGACGAGCTCCGATACAGCACCATTGCTGTCCGGTGCGACATTGACATCAACTGCGATTCAGAAGGGCTTCGACGCTGCGAAGACGCTCTTCGACGCCAGATAAGAGGAGGCAGTTATGAGTGAATCCAAAAAGAAACGTGGTTTCTGGTCCGAGATGATCTATAACAATCCGGTATTCGGATTGTATCTCGGCATCTGCTCCACCCTGGCAATTACCACAACGCTGAACAATGCGATCGGTATGGGTATCGCGGTAATCGTCGTTCTGACGATTTCCAATATTGTGATCTCTCTGATCGCTCCGCTGACACCGGATGAGATCCACATTCCGGTCTACATCGTTGTCATCGCTACACTGGTTACGGTTGTAGGCATGCTGATGCAGGCCTTCACACCAGAGCTCTACAGCACACTGGGGACATTCATCGATCTGATCGTTGTTAACTGTATCATTCTTGGACGTGCAGAAGCATTTGCCTGCTCGAATTCGGTTTCCGATTCGGCAAGAGACGGTATCATGATGGGTCTGTCCTATACGTTCTCGCTTCTGGCTATGAGTCTCATTCGCCAGGTTCTCGGAACCGGACTGCTGGAGTTCTCCAATCCCGCAACCAATCAGACAATCTTCTCGCTCCGTCTGATTCCGGCAGGATTTGAAATTCCGGTATTCACAACACAGACCGGCGCATTCCTGACATTTGCACTGCTTGCGGCAGGTGTTGCGGCGATCAAAAACAACGATGAAAAGAAGGCTGCTGAAGCCGAAAAGGCAAAAGCTGCAGCTGCCAAAGCTGCTGCGCAGGCAACAGCCGCTTCCGTAAAGGCAAAGGAGGCCGCGTAAGGTATGAATCTTCTCACATTATTTCTGTCGGCACTTCTGATCAACAACGTTATTCTTTCCAAGTTTATTGGAATGTGCCCGTTCCTGGGTGTTTCCAACAAGCTCAGCTCTGCCGTTGGCATGGGTCTGGCAGTCATCTTCGTAATCTTCGGAGCTTCTGTTCTTTCCTGGGCATTGTACTACTATGCACTGGTACCTCTGGGACTGGAGTACATGAAGCTGATCTGCTTTATCCTGCTGATCGCGGCATTCGTACAGTTTGTGCAGATGTTTATCAAAAAGACATCTCCGTCTCTGTACAAAGCTCTGGGTATTTACCTCCCGCTGATCACCACCAACTGTGCAGTTCTCTATGTCGCACTCGATAACATCACACAGGGTTACACCTTTATCGAGACACTCGTTAACTCCATCGCGGTACCGGCAGGTTTCATGCTCGTACTGGTGATCTTCGCAACGATTCGTGAACGTCTTGCCTCGGCAGATGTACCGGATGCCTGGAAGGGCAACCCGATCGCATTTGTTGTTGCGGCGATCATGGCGATCGCGTTCTCTGCATTCGCGGGTCTTGTATAATGCGGGTTCTGTTTGCGATTCTGATTGCGGGCGCACTGCTCGGACTGAATGCCTGGCTGTATACCGCAAATAAGAAAACACCTGTTCCGGAAGGGTGTGAAAACCTGAAACCGGACTGTACCGGGTGCGGAATCACGGACTGCACACTTCGTAACAAAGAGGAGGAACATTCGACATTATGAACGCAATACTTATGATGCTGGTGCTTGGAGCGGTTGTCGGGCTGTTACTTGGTTTCGCGTCGATCGCATTCCATGTGGAACCGGATCACCGGGAAGAAGAACTGCTTGCGATGCTGCCGGGATATAACTGCGGTGGCTGCGGATATCCGGGATGCTCCGGTATGGCTGCAGCTCTTGCGGAAGGAACAGGTGATATTGCAAAATGCAAGCCTTCCAAAGTAGAAGCGAAAGAAGCAATCAAGCAGTATCTCGCCGATCATCCGAAAGCGGCATAAAACATTCAAACAGAGGCCTTTGAAACACAGGGGTCTCTGTTTTTGTTAATAGCATGCGCGGGCAATACGTATATGCAAGAGGCTGGATACTATATGGAACCAATTCCGGAGATATTGAGAAATACTATTCAGAACTACGGTAAACGGCCGTTAAACAGCGGTTGTCAGAACCTGTGATGAAAGTTTGAAAGGATCACAGGTCTTTTGTTTCAGCCGGTCATTTGCCGCAGTGCGAAAGTCATGGTAAAGTACAAAACGATAAGGAAGAAAACGATATGGAAAAAATCAGGATGAAAACCCCGCTTGTTGAGATTGATGGCGATGAGATGACCAGGATTCTCTGGAAGATGATCAAAGAAGAACTGTTGGAACCATATATTGATCTGAATACAGAATATTATGATCTGGGTCTGAAACATCGTGATGAAACCGGCGATCAGGTAACGGCAGAAGCGGCAAACGCGATCAAAAAGTATGGCGTTGGCGTAAAGTGTGCCACGATCACACCGAATGCGGCGCGGATGGAAGAATATGACCTTAAGGAGATGTACAGGAGTCCGAATGGTACGATTCGGGCAATTCTTGATGGTACGGTATTCCGCACACCGATTCTTGTAAAAGGAATTGATCCGGTTGTTTCGAGATGGGAGAAACCGATCACGATCGCAAGACATGCCTATGGTGATGTATATCGGAACACGGAATACCGGGTGAATGGCAAAGGAACCGCAAAACTGGTATTTGAAGCGGAAGATGGTACGGTCAGTGAACAGACGATCTTCAGATTCGACGGGCCGGGTGTACTGCAGGGCATGTATAATCTGGATGCCTCAATTGAAAGCTTTGCCAGAAGCTGTTTCCGATATGCGCTGAGTGTTAAGGAAGACCTGTGGTTTTCTTCCAAGGATACGATTTCCAAGATTTATGACGGAAAGTTCAAGGAAATCTTCCAGCGGATCTATGATGAGGAGTTTAAGACTGCATTTGAACAGGAAGGCATTACTTATTTCTATACACTGATCGATGATGCGGTAGCCAGAATCATGAAGTCCAAAGGCGGAATCGTCTGGGCATGCAAGAATTATGACGGAGATGTATTCTCCGACATGCTCAGTTCCGCATTCGGTTCGCTTGCGATGATGACATCCGTGCTGGTATCCCCGGATGGATATTATGAATATGAAGCGGCACACGGCACCGTTCAGCGTCATTACTACAAATATCTGAACGGTGAGGAGACCAGCACCAATTCGGTCGCGACAATCTTTGCCTGGAGCGGAGCGCTTCGGAAGCGGGGTGAGCTGGACGGAAATCAGGAACTGACGGCATTTGCGGACAAGCTGGAAAAGGCGACGATCGAAACGATTGAGCAGGGTGTCATGACAGGTGACCTGGTTCAGATCACAACGATTCAGAATCCGCGCAAGGTGAACAGCCTGGAATTCATTCAGGCTATTCGTACAACACTGGAATCCCTTTAAGAACATTTCCTTCGGGAAGTGTTTTTTTTGGAAAACCGGGGAAATCTTGCAAAACGATACTAACAGTATCACAGGAGGATTCCTGTGATGAAAAAAGAACTGTTTATTAAAAGCTTTCTGATTCTGGTTCTGACCGGCATTCTGGTCATGCTGTTCTGCGCTGCGGTAAACCTGAGAGCAGAACAGATGCTCGATCTGAGGAAAACCTGCATTGCCGCAAAGGATATTCCGCCGCGATCAAAAATCAGAGAAGAGGATATTCTCGAAATTGAAGTGCCGCAGGCCTATCTTCAGGACCATACATTCAACGAAAAAGCAGAGATCATAGGCAAGTATACCGATATTCAGGGAAAGATCCCGGCAGGATCTGTATTCTTTGAGGGGATGCTGAAAGAGGAAAAAGATCTTCCGGATAATCCGACTGCACAGCTGAAAGAAGGTCAGAGTGCCTATACGCTGGAAACCGATCTTGCACGGCTTGGCGGTGCGGTCGTCCCCGGCCAGCGAATCGATATCTATGTCACCCTGACCAGACGTGACGGCAGTCCTGTTTCCGGCTGTCTGGTTGAAAATGCCAGAGTCATTGCGGTGAAGGACCATAAAGGTCTGGACCTCGATGACCCCCAGTCTACCGGAACGCCGTATCTTGCGATTCTGGCAGTAAACCGCGGGGATCTGCCATATCTTTCCGCAGCGGAAACAGCAGGTGAGGTTCGCCTGTTTTCCAGCGGCCGCTCCTATGACAGTACGCTGGAAGCGGTCATGGCAAAAGACAATGCGGTTGTCGAATATCTGGAACAGCTGATGAATCAGGAAGAACATA
>JAEEGL011884231.1_pt1 | contig 10903 bp, 9 predicted proteins | sample 9134231 | NCBI WGS metagenome assembly JAEEGL01 (sample SAMN16246548, study PRJNA631951) | gut metagenome | biome: gut microbiome; feature: rumen; material: fiber-attached | host: Bos | place: Iran: Karaj | collected 2018-10
CGGTAAACTGAATTTGTTTCCAGTAAAAGTGTTCCTATCAGAAACGCCGTGAAAACGACGGTAGTCCGCTTATGCCGGTTCTTCATACGGAAGCCCCATTTTGCGAGGCTGTAGATGATTACCAGAAGTATCAGAAGGCGTGTCCCGAAAAATACGGCGATCAAAGTGCCGAATGTAGCCGCTATCCCTACGCCGCCGCGGAAGTGATTGAATATCGAGAACATGTGCCCGATCACAGGGGCAAGGATTATCGGGACATAAAACATGCCCATTTCACGCGGATCCAAGATGAACCAGGCTGCCGTAACGGGCACGAAGCCCTTGGCGAATTCAAGTATTCCCGCAGGCACGCCGTATTTCGGTCCGCATACGCTGAAAACATTGGCTGTGCCGGGATTTCCGTCAGAACTTAATTCACGGACATCCATATGTCCGAAAGTATGAGGGATCCAGGAAGCATAAAGAACGCTCCCTGAAAAATATCCTAATATCGAAAACAATATCACCTGCAGTGTCATTATTTACCCGCCATTCATCTTCCGGTACTCATCCGACCGGAAAATATCCTTTCCTGCACATGACCCTCTGATAATAAATCATACTGATATCCTGAGCCGATGTCAAATCATCAATTTAAAAATAAGCGCAGAAAAAGGGACGTGCACCCGCCTTTTTGTCCAGGCGGATCAAACGTCCCTTTGCCGTTTTTTGTCATTATAACTGCCCGTTTATATAATGGACAGCTTCGGTAGCTGCTACCGCGCCGTCTGAAGCCGCGGTCACAAGCTGTCGCACGGCCTTCGCGCGGTTATCTCCTGCCACAAATATACCGGGTACATTTGTATGGCAGTCTTCCTTCGCGGGAATATATCCGGCTTCGTCCAGCTCAACGAGATTCGCGAAATTCTGGTTCTCCAGGATCCTTCCGACTGCAACGAAAAGAGCGTTGACTTCCAGCGTCTGAACGCTGCCGTCATTTTTATTTGTCAGTTCAATACCCTTGAGCCGTTTTTCCGCATTCAGCTTTGTTACATTGCTGTTATATATGAAGTGCACGTTCTGCTTTTCTTTAAGCCTTGCTACATTTGCCTCTTCCCCGCGGAAGCTGTCTCTTCTGTGGATGAGATACACCTCCGCCGCGATATCCGTCAGAAAGAGCGCATCTTCAAGCGCTGTGTTTCCGCCTCCGACTACAGCCACGACTTTATTTCTGTAGAAATTGCCGTCGCAGGTCGCGCAGTAGGAAATGCCTCTGCCGGTAAGCCTTTCTTCGTCCTCAAGGCCCAGCTTCCTGTTTTCAGAACCTGTAGCGAGGATGACAGCCTTGGCCTGATAGGTGTTCTTTGTCGTTGTTACTTCTTTAAAAGAGCCTTCATCCTTTATTTCGACAGCCTTCTCGAAAACGAATTCGGCTCCGAGGTTCTTCGCCTGACCATAAAGCTTATTGGCAAAATCTATTCCGGAAATGTGCTCCTCGACCGGATAGTTTTCGATATCCGGCGTGTTTAAGATCTGGCCTCCATAGCTTACCGCCTCAAGCACCAGAACGCTTTTTGCAGCGCGCCTGGCATATATCGCAGCTGTCATTCCGGCCGGACCGGCTCCGACAATTATAATATCGTACATCTTCAGCCCTCCGCCAGCTCAGCGATGGCATCCTGTGAGATAAGCCCGACTTTTCTGCCGGCTTCCTCGCCGTTCTTAAATACGACAAGGCAGGGAATCGAACCTATATCATAATCATCCCTTAAGTCTTCTTCATCATCGATATTGATGGAAACGACCTTTATCTCGGGATGCTCTTCCGCGAATGCGGCGAGCATAGGCTTTAACGCCTGGCAAGGTCCGCACCAGTCAGCGTTGAAATCAGCCAGCACCGGCTTGTCGGCTTTAAGCACTTCTTCTTCAAATGTATCCTGTGTGACTTCGATTACTGCCATGATGTTTCTCCTTTCAGTCCTGTATGTTATCAATTAAAGCAGTGCTGTGATATCCGCCTCGAAATCCATCGGGTTTGATGTGGGCGCATAACGTTTTACTACATTGCCTTCACGGTCTGCAAGGAATTTGGTGAAATTCCATTTGATATCTTCAGGCTTTACGCAGGTCTTGCTGATCTTTGCGATAGCGGCCATGGCCATTTTGTTCTTCATGCCTTCGATCTTTTCTTCCGGCTGAGCCTGCTTAAGGAAAGTATAGAGAGGCTCTTCCGTTTCTCCGTTCACATCGATCTTTGCGAGCTGATCGAACTGTGTCTTATATTTTGCGGTGCAGAACTCATGGATCTCGGTCTCATCTCCGGGAGCCTGATGTCCGAACTGGTTGCAGGGGAAATCGAGGATCTCAAAGCCCTGATCATGATATTTTTCATAAAGGGCCTCAAGCGCTTCATACTGGGGAGTAAAACCGCAGCCTGTAGCTGTGTTGACGATCAGCATTACCTTTCCCTTCATTGTGTTCATATCAAGTGTCTGCCCTTTGCGTGCTTTAACGGTATAATCATAAATACTCATTTAAAATTTCCTCCTGAATATTAATATTGTGCTAAATTGATTTGATGCAATCAATTTAGCACAACCGAATATGTTTGTCAATATTTTTTGTTTGATCAATTTATTAATTTCATTTTATCAGATCATTGTTTTTGGGTATCTGCTCAATTGACCGCCGAACTTACATTTCCTCCATTTATGCCGCAGGCGCAGGTGTCTTTGACGCATGCCAGGCAGAGCAGCGAACAACAGCCAGCATAAATGCCGGGATCCCCGTCATGCCGCTTAATTCACTCACAGTCGCTTCACGTCCGTTAAGGTTCCTGAACGTCGAAGCACACACATTGATACGGAGAATGCTGTCTTTACAGAAGCACTTCGCCGTTTTCATTATTTTTCTTATTTCTGCTGTTAAAATGTTTCTCATCATGAGCACCTCCTGTTTAAATAATCAGCCTGAAGCCTGTTAAAACTGTTATTGCATAAAAAGATCCCCGTTAATATTGCTCTGTTTTATAATGCAATACTAACGGGGATATTTGTCCTGTTTGTGTCCGCTTCCGTAACTTTCTGTGTTTACGATACGTTTTATGGCATCATGATGGTTTCCGGAAGATCGGTTCTTTGATATTGCTGCTCAGGAAATCCGTCAGGACTCCTGCGATATCAGGCATCAGGTCATTAACTGATTTTTTTCTCATCCTCTTTATCGCCGCGGAAATATTCAAGCTTCAGATTTGTACGGTAAAAATCCTTCGTGGAGCATCCGGCTCTTCCGCCTCCGGCACAGGCGCAGGCGCATGCGCAGGCACAGGCGCAGGAGCTGTGAGCACAGCCGCCGCCTCCCCTGCTTGAATGTCCCGAGGACGACGATCTGCCTGACGAACTCCCCGAGGACCTCGGAGCCGAAACGATTATCGGCGTTACATGTACGCGCATGTATGTATTGGGCGAATGGCTGTAACGGTAAGTGCCGTCAGTGCTCTTTTTAAGCAGATCCTTTTCGTTATCGGGAATATCCTTTTCTTCAACGACCTCCTTGCTTTTGATCATGCTCCTGCCGCAGAATTCACAGTTATCCTTGCCCTCTGTTCTTGCTGCTCCGCAGCCCTGGCATACGGGATAATATTCGATCTTCGTACGTGTGATCTTCTTTTTATTCTGCGTTCCGAAATTTGCCGTGGAAGCATAACCGAGGATACCTCTGACTATCTTTGCGATGATGACGATAAATACGATCAGGACTATCGCTCCGCCGATGACTGAATAGATATCGTCTTCATAGTTTGTATATCCGCCCGTGTAACCGGTATTGATCGATTTGCTCTCGTCAAAAGCCAATGCCGTATTCGGGTAAGTGACCTCCACGCTGTAAGATTTACCTTTGCCAAGGGAGGTCGTCCATTCAAGATAACCGTCTTTTGTCAGGCATGAAGGCGACCAGCTTTTCGCCTGGTCGCTCTTCCAGCGGATCGTCAGATTGTCCACAACGAGTGAGTCGAACCATCCGGGCGTGAACTGATATACGGTCTCGCCTTCAGTAAGCATGTTCATCTCGTACATGTAGTCCTGGATTACTTCAAAATCGAAGCTTACGATCTCGTCTTCGTAATAATCCCTGTCGAAATCTATTCTTAAATATGATCCGCCGGAAGAGGTATAACTGATCTTCTTTACTGTATCGGAAAGTCCGCGGTAGGACTCATAGTTCGAATTCGGTATGCCGACCGTTACCCATGAAAGCGGGCCTTCGGAATCGGAATCCAGCACCTTCCAGTCGATGTGATAGGTCATGGTAAGCGTCGCATCCTCATTCGGCTCCACCGTGATCTCATAATTTACGATCTCATCCAGATCAGCCGCATAGACCGCTTTCTTCCCGCCTGAAAAGATCCCTGCTAAAAAGATCATGCAAAAGAGCAGCATCGGCAGTGCTTTTATCTTTCTTGTCATTTCGACTGCCCTCCTTTCTGAATGCGCAGCGGACATTCACAGCGCATGTCCGCGGAAAACGCCCTGCGTTCGCGGCATTTTTCATTATCCCAGATTCCCTCCCAGTCATCTGTAAGCATGTTCCCGAGCACATCGCCCGAAAGCCAGCTCTGACACGGAACGACGTTTCCTCCGGGGGTGACAGTCATATTGCTTAAGCAGGCGCCGCAGTTGGGAGTACTGATACCGAGTTCTTTGCAGAATTCGTCTCCGACCCATCCCGGAGAAGTAAAGTTGATCTCCATGCCGTTTTCAAAGCAGTACTTAACGCTCTCACGAAGTATATCCCTAAGCTCGGCGTGCTCCAGCTGAAGGCCGATGGACTCCTCCCCTGCCGCGTTGCCGGTAGTTATCAGTCCGGAGCATGTCACATAAGTCACGCCTTTTTCATGAAGGAACTGAAGCGTCTTCACATAGTCCCGGTTCAGCGTGCATATAGGCGTATTGATGCTGACGCTTAAGCCCGCTTCCAGCGCATTTTCGATGCCGGCGACAGTCTCGGCATAGCGTTTTGCTCCTACCAGGCGGTCATGCACCTCTTCGTTTTCCGAATAAAACGTGATCTGTATGCTGTCAAGCGAAGCTTCAACTAATTGTCTGCAGTATTCCTTCGTCAGCTTTATTCCGTTGGTATTGAGCCTTGTGACGAACCATCCTGCATAGCTGATCAGCTCTATAAGATCTTCGCGCATCGTAGGCTCTCCGCCTGTGAAGGTCACCTGCGGGATACCCGCTTCCCTGCATTTATCTATGATCTTCTTCCAGTCGTTGGTCCCGAGTTCTTCTTCGGAAGCATTATTCTGACCCGCCGCATAACAATGGATGCAGTTCTGGTTGCAGTGCCAGCTGCCGCCTTTGGTCATCGCGCTGACCATAAGATCCATCCTGTGCGGAGCGCTCATATAAGGCGCGTATTCTCCGATGCTCATGAAGCCTATCGCTTCGTCCACGGGCTCATGGTAAGCTACCTGGGTAAAGGTCTGCATTATGCGGGCTATATCAGCTTTCAGGCGCTTCTTCGTGATCAGCGGATATACCTTCCTGACATCACTGCAGGCAAGGTCTGTGATCTTGTCCGCCTCTTCTTCTGTTATCTCGCGTCCGTGATACGGGTTGATCCGTTCCATGAGCGCGGTCAAAAGAATGCTCCAGGATTTTCCGACAGGTATCATATCCATGCCGTTAATAATGGCAACGCTCGGCTCGATCTCATTGCCTGTTAATTTGGGCGGGATCAGATGGATCCTGACGACGCCGGGCCCTCCCGGATTTAAAGTCGTGTGTCTTACTTCATGAAAATACCGTTCGGCAAAAGCCAGTTCGCGTTTCGATGCTTTCATTTTATATTAAGTCCTCCGTGATATATGTATGCGCCGGTTGACATAATTGGCGCTCAGGTTCTCTAAATGTCTCCGGAAATTTATCTCCTTAAGTATTCAGATGATACCGGAAATTCAAAATATGTGTCAGGGTACGGCTCGTCCTTAAGTGAAAAATGCCACCATTCGCAATCGATCGGCGCAAAGCCGTTGCGTACCATGACCTTCTGCAGGATCATACGGTTCTCATACTGCTCGTCCGTAACATCCCGGCAATCGGGATGCGAAAGCGGACTGAACAGATCGAAAGGACTTCCCATATCCAGTTCCTTACCCGTGCTCATATCCAGCAATGTGAGATCCACCGTGCTGCCCCGGCTGTGGCTTGACTTGCTGGCGATATAACCACCGGCGAAAAGCTCCTGCTTCTCAAGTTCCGGATAGAAGTACGGCTTCATGCGGATATCCTGATCCTCGATGCCCCAGAGCACGAATGATCTGACGGCGCAGGCAGGACGGTATGCGTCGAACACTTTCATCCTGTACCCCTGAACGAGCATCTCTGCAGCTGCGGATTTAAGCATCCGGGCGGCTTCCCGTGTCAGGATGGCGCAGGGCTCCTCATAACCGTCGATCCTTTCGCCGATAAAATTATACGTGGAGTAATACCGTATCTCCTGTATTATATTAGGAACGAAATCCGCCAGCAGGACAAACCCCGACGGATCCATCGTTTCGTTTTTATATGCGACCTTCATGGTTCCTCCTTCGGAACGCTTTCATGCATAATAATCAATTACATGCATTATACTATATAAACCCGAAGATAAAAAGACAGGGATGCGTCCGTGTTTTAAAAAAGAACGCCTCGCAAAAGTTATCCTATTCACCCCGCATAAATATGATATAATTATGAAGATACAATAAGCAAACCCGGAATTATTGATTTGCTGTGAAAGGAGTATGTCTATGAGAATTTGTGTTTACGGCGCTGCAAGTACGGTAATCGACAAAAAGTATACCGATGCTGTCGAAGATCTTTGCGAAAAGATGGCCATAAGAGGACACGACCTTGTTTTCGGCGCCGGTGACGGCGGCGTGATGGGCGCTGCTGCAAGAGGCTTCCGCAAGGGCGGCGGCAATGTAATGGGAGTTGCCCCCGATTTCTTCACCCATGGCACGATCGAAAAGCTCTATCCCGGATGCGATGCCCTCGTAAAGACAGACAGCATGGGCCTTCGAAAGAGCATTATGGAATCCAATGCCGACGCCTTCATATGCGGACCGGGCGGTATCGGCACTTATGACGAGCTGTTCCAGATCCTGACATTAAAACAGCTCAGGGTCTTTGACAAGCCCATCGTTATCTATAACGTCGCTCATTTTTACGATCCGTTCAACTCCCAGCTGCAGCTCGGTATGGAAGAAAAATTCCTCCGCCGCGACACGCCGGCCCTCTGCAAGGCATATGATGAAAATCAGATGGACGAGCTGATCGAATATATCGAGAACTACGACAACGAATATACAAAGATCACAGGGCAGATAGTCGGAAACGTCTACGGCGATGAAAACTGATACATGTCATAAAACAAAGTTTGAGACAGAAGACCGATTCTTCTGTCTCAACTTTTATTATTATAAAACTTTGTAATATATTAATGTCGCGATCACAAACAGGCAGACCATAGCGCCCAATATCAGTCCCTGTTTCAGCCGGTGCTCAGTAAGGATCCCTACGAATTCCCGGACCGCTGCGTTTGGCCAGAAATACCATTTCGTCTTTGCTCCGATACCTACCGCGCGCATCTTTACTCTCCTGGCCATCAGCCCGCTTCTGAACACATGATAATTCGTAGTGGAGAACGCGATCTTTGCCTCAGGGTTTTCCGCCTGGATCAGCTTTTTGGAAAACTGCATATTTTCATAGGTGCTGCCTGATCTGTTTTCCTCCAGGATCCGCTCCTCCGGGATTCCATGTTCGATCAGATATTTCTTCATTGCACTGCTCTCGCTGGCCGTTTCATCGGGTCCCTGTCCCCCGCTTGTCACAAAAACCGGAGCTTTTCCGGTCATTGCTTCCTGCTCTCTGGCGAACCGCAAAGCACGGTCTATGCGTCCGGCCAGAAGCGGCGTCGGTGTTCCGTCTTTTCGGATCCCGCAGCCCAGAATGATCAGATAATCCTTGTCTTTCTCCGGTTCATACCTCACAACGATCACGTTTGCAATTATGGAACCGATCAGCATGCATTCAAAATAAAGATATATCGCTGCAAACAGATTGATCAGCATATCATGCAGCATCACTTCCGTTTCCGATCCGGATGCATAATAGTTTCCGAAATACAGGATCACTTCGCCGCCCACCAGTAAAAAGGCCAGAATGATACCCAAAACATTAACCAGCCTTTTTCCTTCATGCCTTATAAGGGAAATATTGGAAATGCAAAGCGCCGCAGAATATACAAGAATAAAGGGCAGAGAATAAAGCATATACATTCTGGCGGAGCCTTCAAATACACCAAACAGACTGAAGACTGCTTCCATTTCCTTTAAATCGGAACTCAGAATGATATGTATCATATTCAGATCCGTGATCAGCGCGCTGGTCAGAAACAGCGCCAGCCCCGAATAGTATATCGTGTTATAAGAATAGGGATTGTACTGCAGCTGCTTCACAAAAGCAGCCAGCAGAAAAACGATCACCATTAACAGATAAACGGCGACTGCCGCTGCGACAACGGCCGGCGAAGTCTGCCGGCATATCATGACCGCCAATACGACTGCTGTGATCACCGACAAAATCGCGATATTCCATACCTTCGGTTTTTTATCCCTTGTATCAAACTTAAACATATGGCTGAATCCCCCTTCTTTTTCAAAAGTCCTTCCTGACGCCCCGGGTGCAGCAAAATAACTGTCTCTTTGTCTCTCAGCGGAAGTTATTCCGCAGGCAGTGGTTCGAAATAATATGTTATATCCATATATGCCCCGCCTTCGTCACAGTACACTGCCGCTGCAAGATCTTTATATGTGTTGAATTCCTGTTCTTCATCATTTATGTACAGTCTTCCGAGATAAGTGCAGACGTCATCTTCATCAGTGAACTGAACGAACCGTATATCGTCGGAATCGCAGCGCAGCCTCAAGCTGACCAAATAGACTGCTCCTTCATCTGCTTTTTCCGCGTCGAGATAATCTTCCGTATAGAAATTCACTTCTTCAATGTGATATCCGCAGTCTTCCGGAACAGACGGATCTGTAAAGGCCTCTCCGGCATGCGGGATCGGTACGGTCACCTCTGCCGAAGCGATAAGCCTGATCCATTTGGCGTACAGTGTGATATCACCTTTGGCAAAAAGAGTATCCCAGGGCTGACCGTCCTCATCGAACCAGCCGTTAAACTGCCAGCTTCCTTGCTGAGTGTATACCGAGCCGTACATGATCGGGGATACCGCATATTTCAGCTGCCGGCCCGCTTCCACAGTGACAGACGACGGTGATGAAGTCTGTTCACCGGCATCGAAGGAGACTGTGTATGTTTCGGGTTCTCCGAATGTAAACGCCCATGTCCCGGAGATCTTATTTACGCCGTTTTCATAAACGACGCTTACAGGCGCTTCCGGATCCGCCCCGTTTAAAGTGAGTGCAAAGTCCTCCGGCACATTGGCGCCTGCTGCAGAAAGTGTTATATCCAGATAGCAGACTGAGTTATCCGGGAGGGTATCACCAATGCCTGCCCATGCGGCTTCAATATTCATCCAGTCATTTCCGAGCGATCTGATATATTCTTCAGCTGCCGAAGGCGCCAGTGAAACTGCGTCTCCCGCGGCAGGCACCGGTATTGCTATATCAATGCTGCCGATCCCCGGAGCCGGAGCCAGGGCTTTCAGTCTGGCGACCAGTGTGTCAAAGTTATGAGAAAATCTGAACCCCTGCACCTCCGACACGAATGTTATAAGGGGGGTTATATAACTGATGCACATCATATCCGGCACACTGTCCGGATCCGGAGCAGCAGACAGATCGATCATCTGCGGACCGGCAAGCTTTAAAAGTGCGTAAACATCTTCGTCTGAAAGCGGAAGCGAAATGCCGGCTTTTTCAAGGAAGCTGCCAAGTTCTTTCGCGGCCAGATAATAATCGCTGTCCGAATTCCCGGAAACGCCCCTGGCAAGCGCTTTTATCGCAGGTATCAGCGCTGTCAGATCGGCGGATATGTCCGATGTGCTGAACTCCATGCCTTCGCCGAATATGATCCCCATAAGCTTCATGAAGATCTCCTGATATATGTACGAAACGCTGATCTCGTTCCCGTCGTCACCGGTAAACACATCCGTGTGCACGGCAGAATAGTCGTCCCGTGAAGGCATCGCGGACGTAAGAGTATCCACCAGCGCGGCGCCCATGTTTTCAGCCCACTCTCCCGAATAACCTTCGAGCTCGCTGTATATGCTGCTTCCCAGCCTGTGAAGTTCCTCCGGCAGCTTTTCATCTGTTTCCGAAGAGTTCAGGATATGATCCGTTCCATAACGGATCATTCCCCACGGCGGCATCATCGTCACAAAATCATCGCTGCAAATATAATTGTGGATATATCCGTAATCCCCGTCAATACCTTCCGCGTCAGCGTTTATCACAGCCGGTGCTTCAAAGGTATAGGTATAGATACCGCCTTCAGCCGCGGGAAGTTTTTCCGGAAGCTCCGCCGCCAGAAGATCGGCAAGCGCGCCTCCGCGGCTTTGTCCTGTTATCCAGAATTTTACATTACCGGTGTCCGGCAGAGCCGCAACGCTGTCTATGATCGAATCGACAGCAAGCTCGTAAGCGTAATGTTTATCGGAAGGCGTATCACCATTTACCCGGAAATTCTGTGTCCACGCCCTCTTCTTGGCGGCTTTATCAAGTGAATAGCTTTGCATCGCGACCGCGATCAGGGTAAAGCTCTCCCCGTCCGAGGATATTTCCTTTTTACCCCAGGTATAGCCGGCTCCGTCCGGATCATCAGTTTCAAAGCCGTAACAGCCGCTTTCTTCAAAGCCGAGATCGTTAAGGAAGTCAGTGCCGCAGCCGCCTTCACCGTCTGCCGCGGCTGCCGTA
>JAEEGL013584989.1_pt1 | contig 10903 bp, 10 predicted proteins | sample 9134231 | NCBI WGS metagenome assembly JAEEGL01 (sample SAMN16246548, study PRJNA631951) | gut metagenome | biome: gut microbiome; feature: rumen; material: fiber-attached | host: Bos | place: Iran: Karaj | collected 2018-10
ACGCCGAACAGGATGATTATGAGCACCAGCACTGTGGCCAGCACCGGGCGGCGTATGCTAAGTTCTGATATGTTCATGGGTGCGGCAGGTTATTTGAGTTCAACCCTCATTCCGGTACGCAGCTGCATGATGCCGCTGGTGATTACTGTGTCGCCTACGTGGAGGCCGCTCAGAACTTGTACTTGGGCGTCTGTGCGCAGGCCCTTGGTGATCTCGTGCGGGATGGCCTGGCCGTTCTTGTACAGGAATACCTTGTCTATGCCCATCTCGGAGATGATTGCCTCGCTGGGTACTGCAAGGGTGTTCTTGAATGTGCGGGTATTGAGGCTGACGCTTACGTATCGGCCGGGAACAAGTTTACCGTCCTTGTTGTCGTAGATGGCGCGGACCAGATATGTGCGGGTGCCCTGATCTACCTTTGAGTTGGTGGCATAGACCTGGGCGTTGTGGATATCGTCGCTGCCTTCGACAGTGAATGTCAGCTTGGCTCCGTTCTGCAGCACGCCGGCGTAACGCTCGGGGATGGCGAATTCAACTTTCAGTTTTTCTGTATTTGTCAGGGTGGCAACGTTGGTGTTGGGCGATGCATAGGCGCCTACACTTACCTGACGCAGGCCGATTATTCCATCAAACGGGGCTTTGAGTTCGGTTTGGTCCAGTTTGGCCTTGCACTCCTCTATATCGGCCTGGAGCTTGTTGAAGTTTGCCTCGGCCTCCTGATATGCCTCCTTACTGACAGCCTCCTTCTCGTAAAGGGCTTTCTGGCGGGCCAGGCGGTCCTCGGTTGACTGATACTGGGCCTCAAGCTTCTTGAGCTGGGCCTGCAGGGGAGCGTCGTTGATCTTGGCCAGGACCTGACCTTTGCGGACCTTGGTGCCCTCCTCAAAGAAAATATCGGTAATCTTGCCCGATGTCTCAAATGAGAGGTTTACCTCCTCATTGGGGATGAGGCTTCCGCTTATGTTGATGCCGTCCACAAGCTCGGTGGGCTGCATAACCACGTGACGTACTAATAAAGTCTGGCCGCCGCGTCCTATCGGCGCACCTGCTGAGGGCATCGGGCCCGGGCCCGCCGGAATGTCTTTGTTGGTTTTCGGTTTAAAACGGTATATGCCTAAAATGGCCAGTCCTATTACGACGACTGATACCAGCACCCATTTGGTAGTCTTGCTCATATAGTATAAGGTTGTGTCTTAAAGACGCAAATTTACTGATAAGACACCTTTTTTATTTACGCGTACCGGGCACTTAACATTTTTTAAGTGCAAAATAGGCCGGCTCCCATTTGTACTATTTTGTATCTTTACAACATGAAGGTATTATTGATAAACGGAAGCCCTAAGGAGCATGGCAACACGTTCCAGGCACTCAGCGAGGTAGCAAAAGCACTCAACGCCGAGGGTATTGAGACCGAGATTGTCAGCATAGGCAAAGATGCTATTCATGGTTGTATAGCATGTGGATATTGTGGCAAGACTGGTCGCTGCACATACAATGATGATCTGTACTATAAGATCTGGAGGACTGTGCAGGACGGCATAGACGGGCTTGTGGTTGGTTCGCCTGTTTATTATGGCGGTCCTAACGGTTCGCTCTGTGCTTTGCTGGACCGTGTATTCTATACACTGAGCCAGCAGTTGCAGTATAAGCCCGCTGCCAGTGTGGTGGTTTGCCGCCGTGGTGGCGCATCGGCAGCTTTTGACCGGCTTAACAAGTACTTTACTATTACCAATATGCCAGTGGTCAGTTCGCAGTACTGGAACATGGCTTACGGCCAGACTCCCGGACAGGTAAAGCTGGACGAGGAGGGTATGCAGACAATGCGCACGCTGGGCCGCAACATGGCCTGGATGATCAGAAAACTGAACGTGGCCCAGGACGGACATCCCGAGAAAGAGCCCATCGTCAGGACCAATTTCATCAGATAACGCCGCAAAACGCCGCAAAGAGGCCGTTCTACTTTTCGTCCGGATGATATCTGAATGGTATCATGGACAAAGAGTTCAGGGGTCCGCCTCCTTTTGTACGTTTTTTGTTATCTTTGAGGCATAATAACCAAAACCGATTATATGAAAAGAATCCTTTTGCTTTCAGTGTTTGCTTTTTCATTCTTATGCGGTATAAGTGCCCAGGATGAGGTCTATGAGGTAAAATCACCTGACAACAGGATCTGTATGAGCCTGACAAAGGGGGAGTGGGATTTTGCACTTGTATATAGGATTACAGTCGATGGCGGGAACGTTGTGGACTGGTCAAATGTAGGTTATACGCACAGTACCGGCAATGTTTGCGACGTTGCATCAATTATGCCGTTATCCCGGGAGACTGCGCCCGTAAAGGAGGTCTGGAAACCGTTGTGGGGAAAGCGCAAGGTAGTAGAGGATGTTTATAATACCCAGACATTTCAGATAGCCGGCGCATCAAGGGATATGCCCGTTTTTAATCTTGAAGTCCGCGTTTACAATGACGGCGTAGCGTTCAGGGTTATACCTCAAAGGGGGAGCATCAGGAATGAGAGTCCCGTTTATTATGAGCATACCGATTTCCGTTTTGCCGGAGATTATACAGCCTGGTACTATAACGGCGAGCGTCATAACATCGGCCCCGAGAAACTGTCCGATGCCAACGGCGAAAGACTGCCGATAATGATTGCCAAGGCGGCCGATGACCTTTATCTGGGTGTGCATGAGGCGTGTCTTGGAGTTGACGGATGGCCTATGAGATTGCGATCTGAGACAGGTTCCACCAAGATGTCGGTCATACCGGAGAGGATTGTCAATCCTACAGGGGAACACCTGGGTGCCTGGCGTGTGCTTATGGTGGGCCGTACTCCCGGTGACCTGGTGGATTCACACCTTCTTGAACTGCTCAATCCCGAGCCCGAAGGTGATTTCAGTTGGGTTAAGCCCGGCGTCTATCTGTGGGACTGGCGCATTGACGGAGCAGTCTGGGACGGCTACCACTACGGTATGAATTATGACTCCTGGACCCGCATGATTGACTTTGCCGCAAGTCAGGGATTCCAGGGACTTGTGCTGGATGCCAACTGGTACGGCCCTGAGTTCGAGAAGGATTCAGATCCCACCAAGGGCGATAAGGCTCGCGATGTGCAACGCATAATAAAATACGGAAAGGATAAGGGAGTGGGCGTGTGGCTCTATCTGAACGATGTGGCCGGTACCAACTATCCCATCGAGGAGACTCTTGCACAGTATGAGCAGTGGGGTGCGTCAGGTGTAAAATACGGATTCATGAACGGTAATCCGCAGGAGAAAAACCGCAAGACCCAGGAGATTACGGCCCTGTGCGCCAAGCATCACCTGATGGTTGATTACCACGACTATCCTGTGCATCCGTTCGGGCAGATGCGTACGTGGCCCAATGCCGTTACACGTGAATACTGCAAGGCCCAGCTGGACGGCCGTCTGATATTCCAGCCCAAGACTTTTGTAACATCGGCCTTTGTAAATATGGTGGCTGGCCCCATTGATCAGAACAACGGATTCCTGGAGCTGCATCAGGGCCGCACAACCCGTAAGGACAACAATCAGGAGGTTCCCACAACCGTAACGGGTGAGATTGCACGCACCCTTATTACCTGGTCCGGTGCAACGGTAATTCCCGATATCCCCGAGTACTATCAGAAATATCCTACGCTTCTGGAGTTCCTGAGCGCCGAGAAGCAACCTTGGCAGGAGAGCATCACTCTGGCCGGCGAGATAGGCGAGTTCATAGTGATGGCCCGCCAGAACAAAGACGGCGACTGGCTTATCGGCGCTGCAACCAATGAGGATGCACGTACTCTGGACATACCCCTCAGTTTCCTGGGCAAGGGCAAATATACGGCAGCCATTACAACAGACGCCGAAGATACCCACTACCGCACCAACCGCGAGACTCTCAATGTATCTAAGCCTGTAAAGGTTAACCGCAAATCATCGATCAGACTTGACCTGGCACCTGGAGGCGGTGCCTGCGTGCTGATCCGCAAATAAGAAACGACGCATTCGGAAACGATCCGAATGCGTCGCTTTTTTGTGAAAGGTCAGTGATTAATCGTTGTTGTTCTGATTTATAGCCTCTTTAGCCTTGTAGTAGGCGGCCTCATTGGATTTCAGTTCCAAAACCACCACATCCTTTGGAAGGTCCTTATGCATGGCTGACATGTCAGATGTAATTACCTTGTTGTTGTCATAAGTAATGATGACTGCATTAGCGGAGTCATTATTCTGGTTGTTCTCAATCATCTCGCGGTATGCCAATTCTGCCGCTGTTTTCAAAGCGAATGTTTCCTTGAGTATGAATGATGTGCAAACCGTATCAAAAAGAGCCGAGTCAGACTCTGCCTTGAATTTGGCCTCATAATAGAAACCAAGACCGGATTGTCTGTATGACAGGGTCACTGTAAGACCGTTATCCTTGAATTCCGGATCCTGATCATTATTATAATCTTCAACAGTCTTTTGCACTTCGTCAATGGCGTCCTCGATTGCGTCACAAGAATATAGACCGAATACGGCTGCAGTCATGAGACTTAAAAACAGAATCTTTTTCATTTCCTTTTAAATAGTTTAGTGATTATTCCAGTTTACCTCCCATTGAAAGTACTATTTGCTGCATTGCTGCCTTTACAGCTACCTTGTCCTGACCTTTGTATTCGGAGGTGTTGTCCTGGGTAACGGTCTTGTCTTTGACAGACCACAGCTTGGCCTCATCCTTCTCCAGGTCTGCAGTCTGCTCGCGATAGTACTGGGTTGCCAGTTCGGGAGTCTGGAATGTGTACATCATCTTGGAATCTGAGCACTCATCGCCTTTGAACTTGGCTGTCCACTCCAACTTGAATGAAATGTAATCCCATGTCAGGAGCACCTCATTGCCCTTGTCCTCATATGTGGGGGCGGCAATGCCCATAAGTGACATATAAGATCCCATCAGTCCGGCTACACCTGCACCGCCTGTGGCAGCCTGCATCTCGGCATTTGCAGCACGCAGGGAGTCATTGTAACGGTTCAGTTCGTTGGTGGTGGAATTGATCTCATTGGTAGCTCTGTCAACCTGTGCCTCAACGGCTTTTTCGGCCGAATTCAGAACTTTCTCGGTAGCTTTCTCGGTGGTTTTCTCTACTGATTTCTCAACAGCTTTTGAGACGCCGCGTTCTGCAGCCTTTACGGCTTTGTCTGCAATGCGGTTAAGCAGTTGTGCGTTGGCGGGGGCAGCGCAGAATAATGCGGCTACCGCAAAAAGAAAAAAGGATTTTTTCATATGTAAGGATTGTTTGGTTCTGTGCAAATGTACTCATTATTTTAAAATAATTAACTTTTTCTCTTATTTTTGTGGCCGATATGGCTTTTAACAGGATTATCAGGGAGTTCTGTCTTCTGGGCTTTTTTTTATTGTGCCGGGGCGGAATATTGGCTCAGGGATATTTTCCCGGGCGTCAGGATGTCATACTTGAGTATGTCCGCAAAGATGCGGCCGACGGCAGATTCCGCTGGAGACACGTGGTCCGGATAAACAGCCTTACAGATAATGGCGCTTACATCCGGTATACGTCAGAATCTGTGTTTACAGGGAGAAACGGGAAGCCATTATACCGATCAGCTATTAATGAGACTGCCGTTGTGGAAAAGGCATCGGGTAATGTCAGCATGGATGTGGCGGATGTAATGGTTTCATACATAAGGGCAAGGACAGGGCTGCAGGCCACCGGATCAGGCGTACTGTCGACTCTTCCGGCGAATATGCAGCCCGGAGATACTCTGCCAGCCGTTTCGGCCATGGTCAAAGTGGGACCGCTTAAATATTCTTTATTGATAAGTGAACGCAAGGTGTTGAGGAATGAAACCATTGTTGTTCCTGCAGGCAGGTTTGATTGTGTCGTTATTTCAGAACAAAAGACCGAATCAGGTCCCGGACACAATCACAGTGTAACCAATGTCACATGGTACAGCAAGGGCGTCGGCTATGTGCGGCATGATACGTATGTAGAAGGTAAATTGGAAACGTCAGAAACACTCCAGTCTGTCCATTGATATATTTTAACATATTAATCTCTGCATTTGAAAGCCGGACAATTTGGGTTTTTGTCTTAAAATGGCATATTTTTGCGATAAAATAATATTAGGACTAATGAAGAAACTATTCTTTTCAGTGTTGCTGTTATCTGTTTTTTCTCCGGCAGTTCTGCTTGCCCAGAATACAGTCACAATTCATCAGAAAGACGGACAGACGGTAAGCTACGGTTTCAGTGTCAAGCCTGTCATTACCTATACTGACAATGACCTGGTAATTACGACTGAGAATGCCGAAATGCAGTATCCTCTGCTTTCGGTGTCCAAAATCACGTTCCAAGACCAATCGGCAGGTGTCAATGCCATTACCGAAGAGAGTAAGGTTCCGGTGCTTGAACTTGACGATTATGTGGTGAGCATAAGCGGAGCAAAAGCCGGTGTTACGGTTTCGTTGAACGGAACCGACGGAAAGACTCTCATAAACGCCAGGACAGATTCGGAAGGAGAGGTGTCATTCAGTATTGCCGAACAGCCCGCAGGAGTATATGTCATCAAATCAGAAAACCTTACATTCAAGATTATCAGGAAATAAGTTGGTGTAAGCCCTGGAAATATAAGAAACGCCTTAAGCGCATACCGCTTAAGGCGTTTCTTTATAGACTTACATTCAATAATAGCGGTAGAATAATGCAATGCTTTCCATGCCGGCAAAGAACTGACGGAGCAGATAACTCTCATTGGGACTGTGGATGGTGTCACGTTCCAAGCCGAATCCCATCAGCAGCGGATCCAGTCCGAGCACTTTCTGGAACTCTGCAAGGATTGGGATGCTGCCTCCACCCCGGCTGGGAACGGGCTCTATACCGTATACCTTCTGCATGGCACGTGAGGCGGCCTTGTATGCATCGGATGAAATGGGTATAAGGAATCCGTCGCCGCTCTCAAACGGCGTGACCTCAACCTTTACGTAGGGTGGAGCAATGTTCAGGAAATGGTCCATAAACAACTTGGAAATCTCAGCGCTGGTCTGATTGGGTACAAGGCGCATGGAGATTTTGGCGTGTGCCTCACTGGGCAGCACTGTCTTGGCTCCCTGACCCGTATAGCCGCCCCAGATTCCGCATACGTCGAGTGACGGACGTATGCCGGTGCGCTCTAGTGTAGTGTATCCTTTTTCACCCTTGACCTCATTTATGTCAAGGAACTGTTTGTATTCGTCTATGTCAAAGGGAGCGCGGGCCAGCATCATGCGCTCATCGGGAGTTAGTTCCACAACCTTGTCATAGAATCCGGGAACCGTGATTCGGCCATCTTTGTCAATAAGCGAAGAAATCATATCGCAGAGTACGTTGATGGGGTTGGCCACGGCGCCTCCGTAATGGCCGGAGTGCAAATCCTTGTTGGGTCCTGTTACCTTGACTTCAAGATATGCCAGACCGCGCATTCCGCAGTTGATTGAGGGAACCTTGTCCGATATCATCGTGGTGTCCGAAACCAGGCAGATATCAGCGGCGAGGAGCTCCTTGTTCTCTCTAATGAATGCCGGCAGCGAAGGACTGCCGATCTCCTCTTCTCCCTCAAAGATAAACTTTACATTATGGTTGAGCTGACGGGTCCTTACCAGAAATTCAAAAGCCTTGATGTGCATAAACAGCTGTCCTTTGTCGTCATTTGCACCGCGACACCATATGGCATCGTCATGAATAACTGGTTCAAACGGGTCTGTATTCCATTTTTCCAGAGGTTCCGGGGGTTGGACATCATAGTGCCCGTACACCAGTACGGTCTTGAATGTCGGGTCCATTATCTTCTCGCCGTAAACGACGGGGTTACCGGCAGTCGGCATTACCTGTGCTCTGTCTGCCCCGGATTCGAGCAGTAATTCCGCCAGACGTCCTGCGCAACGTTCCATGTCAGGTTTATGCTCAGGCTTGGCACTGATGGAAGGTATTCTCAGAATGGAGAACAGTTCCTGAAAGAACCTCTCCCTGTTTTGTCCGATATACTGTTTCATTTTGATGTGAATACGTATTAAACGGTAATTGTTTTACGAAAGTCAAAGTTAATCATCGTTTGGCAAAAAAACAATTCCGGACTGCCTCTTTATTCAGAATGACAGATGGCGCTACCTTCCGCAGGCGGCGCCATCCCCGAATTACTAAACTATTGTCTTAATATCTCAAATTAATTTGGGATCGGAGAATTGTTGTTACAACTCAAATGTGCTGTTGCGGTAGAATTCCAGCAGGGCTGTGTTGAACAGGTACTCGTAACGGTACTTGAGCACATCGGCCTGTGCTGTCACCAGGCGGTTCTTGGACTCATTGAACTCGGTTATGCCGGCCTTGCCGCCTTCATATTTGGCCTGTACAAGGTCAAATGATTCCTGCGCGCTGGCCTCTGCCTCCCGGCTGCTCTCATAGCGGCTCCTGGAGGCGACGGCATTATAGTATGCCTGCTGGATTTCCTTGTAAAGCTGTTTCTTTGCGTTATCCAGCTGCATCTCCTGATTCATCATGCTCAGCTGAGCGCTGCGGACGTTGTTGCGGTTGCTGTTACGTGAGAATATGGGGATGCTCAGGTTCAGTCCTGCATGCGGGCCGAAGTTGTTCTTCATCTGACTGCCAAAGTTGTCGGAAGTACGGTTGGAACTTGTGTAGTAGCCGGTTCCGGCGCCTGCGCTCAGGCTCAATGTGGGCATGTAACCACCCTTGGCTACATCAATGTTCAAAAGGGCCTGCTCCAGACGCAATTCCTCGCTTTTGACGGCGGGTTTGATGTCAAGTGCCTGGGCGTAGATATCCTCAGGGCTGTCGGGGATGCTGAACTCAATGGCGCCGGCATCGGGCTGGATTACGTCAAAGCCTTCGGGTGAGGGCAGGTCCAGCAGTTGAGTCAGGGTAAGGATACTCATGTTCAGGTTGTTCTGCGCCTGGGTAACTGACAACCGGCTCTGCGCCAGTGTGGCTTTCTGTGATGATACCTCGGCGCTGCTGGCCTTTCCTATGGCGGCCAGGGCGGTAAGGCGCTCCACCTGCATCGAGTCTATGGTCACCTGGTTGCGGGCCACATCCAGTATGCTGCGGTTGTAGACAATCTGAATGAAAGCCTGTGCCACCTGTACGCGGACATTGTCCCTTATACGCTCCAGGTCTGCCTTGGCAGCCTCCAGGCCAAGTTCGGCCATCTGGATATTGCCCGATATACGTCCGCCGGCAAACAGGGTTACATCGGTACCTATGCTGAACGATGTGCTGGCGGTGTTGGTATTGGCGTAGGTGTTGTCGATGGTCAGGCTTCGGCCGAATGACCAGCTCTGTGATGCGTTGGCTGATAAACCGGGTAGTCGGTTGCTGCGGGCGGAGTTAAGGTCAACATCACGGCTCTGGGCGGCAATATCGCTCTGACGTATCTGTATATTGTTATCTATGGCGTAGTCAATGCACTGGTCAAGTGTCCAGCCCTGCTGGGCGCGGACCGATCCTGCAAGTGCAAGTGCCGCAATGGTTAAGGTTATTGCTTTCATAATTGCTTATTCCTGGGTTGTCTCTTCGGTTTCAGTCTCAGTTGTCTCAGTTGTTTCCTGAGCTGTCTCATCCTCTATGATGCGCGGTCCGCGAACGGTGTCGCCTTCATTCAGACCCTCCTTGATCTCTATGTTGACGCCGTCACTAAGTCCGGTGGTAACTTTGGTCTTTGTGTAGGTGCCGTCCTGGGCCTTCTTGTAAACGTATGACTCTTCTTTTACGAACTCAAGTGCGCTCTCGGGTACGGTAAGCACATTGTTAGCTTTCTCCAGGTCTATCTGGGCGTTGGCGCTGTAGCCCGAGCGGATTACGTGCTCCGAGTCTACCTTTACAGCTGCCTTCACTTTAAACTGGTTGGCTCCGTTGTTCTCGACAGCCTTGGGTGATATGTATTCCAGGTCGGCATCGAAGGTGTAATCCTTAAGGGCGCCGATGGTGATGGTCAGGGGCATTCCCTCATAGAGTGAACCTACCTCGGTCTCATCAATCTGCCCCTCAAATATAAGGTCGTTCATGTTTGCAACGGTGGCAACGGTGGTACCGTCGTTCAGGGTGTTGGCCTGGATGACCGAGTTGCCCACCTTGACGGGAATATCCAGGATAAGACCGGTTATGGTAGAGCGTATCAGTGTTGAACTTGAAGTGGCGTTCTTGGACGATACGCCGTCACGTATTACCTCGAGTGACTCCTGTGATGCTGCGTATTCCTCCTTGGCCTGGCTCAGTGCCTGCCCGGCCTTTTCATACTCCTCGGCACTGATAAGGTCCTTGTTAAAGAGTGCCTTTTCGCGGTCAAAGTTGGTCTGTGCCTGTTTGAGGTTTATTTCCGATAAGCGCACGCGGCTCTGTGCAGCGGAGAGGGAGTTCATGTCGGGGATGACGGTAAGGCGTGCTATGACCTCGCCCTGCTGTACCGTCTGGCCGGCCTCCTTGAATATCTCGGCAATGATACCGTTTATCTGGGGCTTGATGTTGACCTCGTTGCGGGGAACAATCTTGCCGGTAAGCACAGTACTGCGTGCCACATCCTGCTTTATGGCAGGGAGTTCCTGGTAACGGATCTCCTCAGGTTGGGATTTCTTGTAAAGGAATACGAATGTTCCTATGAATGCAACTGCTATGAGTGCTACTACGATGTACTTGATTACTTTTTTCATATCTGTTTTATTTTTTTCTATTTCAATTATTGTTATTCGTCACGCATTGCATCGACCGGTTTGACTGCCATTGCACGGAGTGCAGGTGCAAGTCCGGCAAGGGCTCCCAGCAGGGCCAGCAGGGCTGCTGCCAGTATGGCGGTGTTGAATGATATCTGGAATGCGGCATCGGTTGAGACCTTCTCGAATATATTGAGCAGGAATACCG
>JAEEGL014425588.1_pt1 | contig 10903 bp, 1 predicted proteins | sample 9134231 | NCBI WGS metagenome assembly JAEEGL01 (sample SAMN16246548, study PRJNA631951) | gut metagenome | biome: gut microbiome; feature: rumen; material: fiber-attached | host: Bos | place: Iran: Karaj | collected 2018-10
GTAGCCTTCTCCTGAGGCACAAGCTTAATTTCGTTCCATTCCTGCTGTAAAAGTTTGAAATCATTATACACGCGGTTCACCTCGTCCGGCTTTTCGAGAATCGCCTTAATCTTCTCGATAATCTCAAGTTTCTTGGCATAGTTAGCCTCGCGCTCCTCACGCTCAGCCTCCGCATTCTTCGCGCGCTTGAGGTTGATGGCAACTATAAGTTCCTTCAGCACCGCCTCGTCGTTGTCGACCGTAGGTTTGAAATCGTCGGGGTTGCCACCCTCTTCAATGAATTTAGCGTATTCAGCCTCGCTGTTCTGCTTGTGTATCTTATAGAATGTGGCCTTGAGATAGTCGCGTTCCTGACGCGATACTTCCTCATCACCCTCAGCCAATTCTTTCAGTCTTGCAATAACCTCCGCCTTGGTTTCATATACCACAGAGAGCTTCTCATCCACCTCCGGAGCAACGTCCTCAGTCACTGGTGCCTCTTCAGCTGCCGGTGCTTTTTCTTCTGCCGGAGTCTCCTCAACAACAGGCGTCTCCTCAGCGACCGGTTCCTCAACGGCAGGAACTTCATCTGCTACAGTTTCCTCAGTGACAGGTGCCACCTCAGCTACCGGTTCCTCTGCAGCGGGAGTTTCCTCTGCTACAGGTGCCACTTCAGCTACCGGCTCCTCAGCAGCGGGAGTTTCCTCTTCCACAGGTGCCTCGCTTTCAACCACAGCCTCTGGTTCAACATTCTCCTCAGGTGTCTCAGCCACCTCTTCTACAATCTCTTGAGCAACATTCTGCGTTGCGTTCTCTTCAGCGGTTTGATTTTCCGCCTCCGTTGGGTTCACTTCAGATGGAAGCTCCACAGGCTCTCCATCAACTTTCTTGATGTCAGTCATTGCAAACTGGTTTTAGTTAAAAGAATGAATGGATTCATGCAATTAATCCACACGTAAGTATAATTCACACTGTGCATAAAAACACATAATGCACAAAAACATGCAAACTTACTGATTTTTTTTGAAAAATCAGTTATTTTTTCGTAAAAAAAAGAAAAAAACTCAAAAATGGAGAATAAAGTCAGAAGATTATTTCATAATCAACAAGGAAATGGCGAAAAAATGAAATAATCTGTGAATAAGCGGGTGCCAAAGAAAACACACTATAACTATAGTGCAGCCGATAAAAAGCCTATTCTCAAATCTAAAGAGAAAAAACAGCAAACGGCACGTCGAAAATCTGACGTGCCGTTTAAGTAGCAAATGATTATGAATATCCTCTCATATAACAATCATTCTTATATGGTTTCTCACATTCCAGCTATGATGTTGATAACCGCCACAATGTCTGAAATGTCGATGGTATTGTCACCATTAATATCAGCAAGTTTCGACTCCTCGCCCGATGCGATGACATTGATAATAGCCACAATATCAGAAATGTCAACATTTCCATCACCATTGACATCGCCCTCGATGTCACCAAGCACAGTGAGCGTTCCGTTGACATAGGTAATCTCGTAGTTGGGCGCAACAACACCAGACAGCACAATTTCGTACTCACCCGGCTTGCTCTGAGGAGTGGCTTCACAAGTGATGACCAACGGACTGGTGAACACATCTGTGTTCTCCTTGTTTTTCCAGCCTCTGTAGGAAACAGCAAACTCAGGGTTTTCCTCTCCCACATTCCTTGTGTAGGACTTGGCTGTGATTGTAAGCGCTGCCGGCACTACAGTGAGAACACCGTCCTGACACTCGAGGTTCTGTGAGGTGATATTTCCCGGCTTGCAGTATATCGGATATTCACCTACAGGCGTAGTCTGTTCTGTTTCGTTGGAAAGTTCCGGTTCACCATTGATTGGTGCTCCACTCACCTCATAGTCGAAGCTGGACTTGTTGACTCCATAAGTTCTCGAAGCCTCAGCTGGTTTCACAATCGGTTTGCCGGTGTAAGGCTTGATAGTGCATTTGCCCCAAGTCTCGTCCTGTTCGTATGCCTCCACCAGGTTTTCGGGAACAAAGATGGTGACTGACTTGGATATTCCGCAGTTTGTAGCTTCCACCACCTGCGGTGCGAGCAAGGCCAAGTATTTGAGTGCAGAACAACCTGTGAATGCCTTCTCTCCCACTCTTGTGACGCCTTCCGGCAGATAGAGGGATGTGAGAGACGAACATCCGCGGAATCCTTCCTCCACAATTTCCGTGACAGAAGAGAAATAACGAAGTTCCTCAAGGCTCTTGATAGCAGAGATTGCCTTGAAACGAGCGCCCAGATTAGTGACAGCCTGCGCCTCGTCGAATGAAATTTCTCCGTCGTCGTCCTCATCCCAGTTATTGGTAGCAATACTCTTTGCCCTGGTATCAGCAAATTCTATGTATCCCATCTTACGCTTGAGTGATTCGATAGCATCGATAACCTCCTGCTGCGTGCTTTCGAAGTTGTTGTAGACCGCTCTCTCATCAGCAGTGTCAATGTTCTTCGCCTCTGCTTTCTCAAGCAGACGTTTGAGCTGCTTTACATAGTTGTCGAAAAGTTCCGCAGCCTCCTTGTCATCTAATAAGATGAATCCCCACTTCATGCCATCGTTGAGGTTTTCAGCCTTGAAATCCCAGTATGCCCCATAAGTTCCGTATGTATGCTCGGACGCATGACTGGTGTCGACACCAAGCAGATCTCCAGCTCCATCACTTCCTGACGGCACCTCAAGGGTGAAGATGTTGTCGCCGAGGTCGTTGAGTTTCCAATATGCTTTCTCGCTGAGGCTTCCGTCAACAAAACAAGCCTTGATGCCCGTTCCCACCTTCGAGTCGTCGGCAGTGCGGAAGAGCACTTTTCCTTCTTTTCCTGTCGCATCGGAATAAAGATAGTATTGTCCATCCGGCATGGCATTGGTACGCTTAATCTGATATACCATACCCGTGGATGCCACGATGGCCTGAGTGCCCCATGCCTCACCACGGTTCATGAAACGCTCCTCTCCAATATTGATGATGTAACCCTGCACGTCTGTCTCGAAAGGAGAAAGCTTCGGTTGAGTTTTGGCTCGCATCTCCTCGATTTTGCCAAACTCCTTCCATTGAGGTGCATCCGCATAGAGTTCCTTGGAGCCTTGCGGAACAAAGAGAGTCGCGTTCTTCACATCAACATTCTCAAACACATTCTCACCCATCTCAATCTTCGCGGGGTTGGCAGTGGCAATGCTGACAGACTTAAGTGCCTTGCAGTCTCCGAACACACGCTCACCGATAGTTGTTACGTTGGGCAGGTCAATGCTTTCCAGCTTGTCGCAATATCTGAATGCCCAATAGTAGATGGTATTGATATGCTCAGGCAGATAAATCTTCTCAAGAGAGGTACATCCCTGGAATGTGTTTCCGTAGAGCGTAGTGACGCCAGTGAAATATTCGAGGTCCTCAAGGTTCTTCACCTCCGTAGAATAGAAGAAGGAAGAGAAATAGTCAACCTTTGATGCCTCAGAGAAGGTGATTTCTCCATTTCCGTCGGCATCCCAGTTACTTACAGCAATTTCACGCAGAATATCATCCTTAAAATGTATGAATCCCAGTTTTTTGCGCAAAGTCTTCTGAGCATGCTGCATCTCTTCTACCGTACTGTTGATATCATCATAGACAGCCTGTTCCACCTCTGTGTCAATATTCTTGTTTGCCGCAATTGAGAGCAGGTTTCCGAGGATGGTTCCTTGTTTGAATTTCTCAGCATTCTCCTGGTCGTATTCCACAAACCGCCATTGACAGTTGGCAGTGTAATCTTCATAGACAATATCATTGTAAACACCGTAAGTCGGCGATGCGGCATTGCTCTTATGGGAAGTTTGAACACCCCAGAACTTCCCTTGTGTGTAACCAGTCAGTCCTGCCGGCACTTGGAAAGTGTAAAGCATGTCGTCTATCTTGACGATATTCCACCATGAAGATTTATCATTGATATGAGAGTCATCACCATCGACAAACGCAGCCCGGACTCCCGTTCCGACATTGCTGTCGTTCATTGTTCTGAAGAGGATATGTGTGTCTTTTCCCGTGTCGTCAGAATAGAGGTAGTATGTTCCCTCCGGCATGGATGCAGTCCGTTTGAGGACGAATCGCATCGGGTCATCTCCAACAACTGCCTGAGTGCCCCATGCTTCTCCCTTAGTAAGGTATCGTCCCGTCCCCTCATTATAAATATATACAATCTTGTCGGCAGCAAGGTCACAGAAACTGCCACCGGCCAAGTTTCGCTCCTGCTTGAAATTGCCGAACTCCTTCCATTGATCAGCATTGAGGTAAAAATCCTCAGTTCCCTGAACAACGATGAGCGTAGCATTGGCAAGATTGATATTGTTGAACACAGTCTCTCCCATCTGGATTTTTTTCGGGTCAATGACATTGACCGTAAAAGTTGTCAACTTTGTACAACCCTCAAACGCATTATTGCCAATCAGCTTGACATTGACAGGAACTGTGAATTCTGTGAAAGCGGCACATCCGGCAAAAGTGCGTTCTTTAATTTCCGTCACGGCATCCGGCAATTTGAATTCCGGCAGCAGCCGGCATCCGTCGAATGCTCCCGCCCCGATTTTTGTTATGTTGTCGAAATACTTGAAAGTTTTGAGTTTGGAGCATCCGCTGAATGCCTCATCACCTATGGTCTCTATTGCTTTAGGGAGGGTGATAGTAGTAAGGAGTGTGTTACCGTAGAAGGCACCATCTGAGATAGTTTTCAGCCCAGTGAAATAATAAAGTTCTTCGAAGGTGTTGAATCGCTGGCCTTTGAATGCCTCACCGAGGTCTGTGACTGCCGCAGCTTCTCCATAAGTGAACACACCGTCACCATTGGCATCAAAATGTTCGAGACAAAGTTTCTTTACTGTCACATTGGCAATTTTCAGCGGTTTTTGCTCATAATTGTCAGGCAATGCTCCAATAACAGCTCCCAGTCCCGCGCTATATCCGTCGCCCGAGCCTCCGATACCCTGTGAGCTCGGATTAAGGCTGTTCATGAGGAAGTGCCCGTCGCTTTGTCCTCCCCATCCCCAGTTGATGTGGTAGCAGCGGTTACCGTCGTATCCATCGCAAACGAACGCGTGTCCGGCCTCTGAATTGTATCCGCTTAGCAACACTACCCTGCCTTCTCGCAATTCGTTATAGATAAGTTCGTCCCATCCCTCGTCTGTGTAGTTAGCCTTGTAGACATAGCGAGCAGTACTGTAACCGAAGTGTTTGTTCATACTCTCAGCACACAACTCAGTATGTGCACCCGACGAGCTGCTGGTATAGTCCATCTCTACAGCCACACCGCAGTAGAGCATGAGCTGTGCCACAGCAGTCTGCTGAATACCCGATGTACCTCCACCATAACTGTCAAGCATGTTATTCCAATCGATGGGAGCACCTTTTCCGATGCCAGGCACAGAGAGTCCCGCTGTGTAAGTGGTATAACCAGGAATGTCCGCCTGTGTTTCTTCCACAGATTTTTCGTGCTGATAATAGAGCACCTGCGCGAATGCAGTAGCTACGCATCCCGTAACCGACCTTGCCCCGTTATGGAGAGGACAGAGATTGTTGTAGGGCCATCCTTGATTCCATTTAGTCGTCATCATGGTAGGGATAGCAGCGTGAGTAGAGATTTTCTTTGGTGCTTCAGCCTTTCCTTGCTGAACAGACTCAATATATGCCGCATAGTCGTCAAGCCAATCGCGCATATTGTCCGGTATCTGCTCATAGTCAAACTCACCACTGTCGGTATATCCCAGAACTCCGTCTATCTTGTCGTCACCAGGCACAATTACATATACTTCATTGTCACCTCGGTTGAAAACGTAGTAAGTCTCTGTGTTGTCGTTGACGGCATTGAGTTTCCTTTTTGCCAGTTTTTTTCCGTTTGTAATCGGTTTTAGTTTTCGGCTGCCCTTACAATTAGCAAGATAGGCCTCCGCCTTTTGTTTAGCCTGTTCCCTTGTAATAGGGTCGGCATGCATAATTGCCGGCAAAATAAAGAATGCCAGCAAGAGAAGAAGTGAGTTAGTTTTTGTCATATCTGAATAGTTAGTTATGTTAGTTGTGCATAAAAAACGAATATTTTTTCAAAGTTAACGAAAATAAACCAATACGACAAGAGTATTGTCAAAAAATTGACAATTTTGGAAACAAAAGTCTCATCTAAAGTGTCAACAGAACTATGAAAAAACAGCTCAAAATGAACAGCGTGCCAACTTATCCGCCAAACCGTATTATTCGTTATATGATTGATTTACTATTTGTTTGCTATGATATTGATTACTGCAACAATGTCAGAGATATCAACAGTTTGATCATTGTTCACATCTGCAATTTCAGACGATTCGCCCGATGCAATCACGTTAATGATAGCTACGATATCTGAAATATCAACAGCAGCGTCATTGTTGACATCGCCTTTTAATGCCAAAGAACCAACGACTGTGAGCTTCCCGTTAACATAATTGAACTCATAATTCTGAGCCACCGCACCAGACGGAATAATTGGATATTCTCCGGCAGGACTTTGAGACGTAGCCTCACACGTTATAACGACAGGACTGATAAGCACACTATCATTCTCATTGTTTTTCCATCCACGATATCTGACTTCAAACTCCGGGTTCTCCTCGCCTGCATTACGAGTATATGATTTTGCAGTAACTGTTATCGTAGCCGGAGTGACAGTAAGAATTCCATCTTTACAGATAAGATTAGGCGATTTAATCGTACCGGCATTACACTCAATCACATACTCACCGACAGGTGATGTGAGCTCAGATTCAGATATGATTTCAGGATTTCCGTTGACTGGAGCTCCCGACACCTCAAAAGAAAATCCAGACTTGGAGGTTCCATAAATGCTTGTCGCATCGTCAGCCCTCACTAAAGGAACACCGGTATATGGTTTAATCCTGCATTTTCCCCACGTGGGATCAACCGTGTAATCATCAATAAGTTCTTCTGGAACGAATATTGTTACATTTCTTGAAATACCACAATTGTCAGCCTTCACAATCTGAGGCGCAAGAATTGCCACATACTTGAGAGCAGAGCAACCCGTAAAAGCCTTTTCTCCAATGGAATCGACCCCTTCCGGAATATAGACAGACATCATTGACGAACACCCTCTGAACGCCTCAGCCGGAATAAAGCTCAAACCAGTGAAAAAGCGCAATTCCTCAAGGCTCTTCATATTTGACACACCCTTAAAACAGCCACCAATGTTCAGAACTTGTGCAGCCTCATCTTTTGAGAGTTCATCATCGTCATTGTTGTCCCAGTTCCCGACTGCGATGCTTTTTGCCCTGCTGTCAGCAAAATCGATATATCCCAATTTGTGTTTGAGAGAGTTAACAGCCTCAGCGATTTCATCCCCAGAACTATCGAAATTATCGTAAACCGCTTGTTCCTGTTCCTTTTCTATATTGTTCTCTTCAGCCAGTTCAAGCAGTTGTTTGAGCTGCAGAAGCATGGCATCAAAATTTTCAGCATAATCCATGTTCTCTTTTAGAACGAATCCCCATTTCACCCTTTCGCTTTCATCGTCGGCAGGGAAATCCCAATAGGCGCCTAACGTAGACGACAAATATTCAGTCTCATGATTGGGGTCAACTCCAAGAAGATTTCCAGCCCCAGAAAATCCGTCAGGAACCGCTATCGTGAAATAGTTGCCCTCCACTGCCGTATCAATCTTCCAATATGCATCCATACCTATATTCCCATCAACAAAACAGGCCTTTACTCCTATTCCTACATTTTCGTCCTGGTCGGTTCTGTAGAGGATTTTACCTTCTCTACCTGTCTCATTAGAAGTGAGGTAATAATGTCCGTCCGCAAAAGCCTTCTCAACCGTGTAAACCATACCTTTACCGGCAACCACAGCCTGAGTGCCCCATGCCTCACCTTTGGTCATATATTTATGCTCAGCAAAATTATATAAATAGCCAGGAACCCCCACGCAGAGTGAACTCACTAAAGGTCTGGTCTTACCTCTCATTTCCTCGATTCTTCCGAATTCCTTCCATTGCTCAGCTTTTTCATATAATTCCTTTGAGCCCCTCGGAACAAATAGTGTGGCATTTTTCAAGTCAGCCTCCTCGAACACATTTTCTTCCATTACAATGTCAGCAGGGTTTTCGACTGTGATGCTCACTGTTTTCAGCATCTTACATCCCGCAAAAGCATTTTTCCCGAAATAAGTGACATCAGGAAGTTCAAGCGTTTCAAGTTTACTGCAATTTCTGAAAGCATAAGAATAAATCGACCTCAAGTATTCGGGGAAAGATATTTCCTCAAGCATCTCGCAATCCTGGAAAGTACCGTCGTAAATCTCCATAAGCGACTTAAAATATTTGAGTTCATCCAACGACCTCACGTCCGACATCGCCAAATCAGCCATCATATAATTCACACTCTCCACTTCAGCATAAGACATTTCACGGTTGTTGTCAGAATCCCAACTCCCGACAATAGAGTTTCTGAATAAAGGATCTTTGAAATCTACAAATCCTAATTTTCTTCTCAATGTCTTTTGGGCATTTCTCAATTCTTCCAGCGTACTGCCCACGTCATCATAGACTTGCTGTTCGAATTCACAATACAGCTTTCTGTTATTTGCGATATCCAATAGATTAGCAAGAATACGCCCTTCAAGGAATTTCTCGGTATTCACACCATCATATTCCACGAACCTCCATTGACAATTGTCAGCAAACTCCTCATATTCCACGTTATAATATACATTACTGAACCCGGAATGTATAGTCTCATTTTCCGGCAAATGAACACCCATGTATTTGTCAGGTTCATATCCATAGGAATCTTTAGGAATTTGGAATGTATAAACTCCATCAGCCACTTGACACACAGTCCACCATGAACTGCCATCTTCGATGCGCTCTTCATTTCCATCTATGAAAAGAGCCTCGACAGCCCCTTCGCTGTTGAACATCCTGCCGTCGTCTCGATAAAGAACATACTTGAAATTATTTGTACCGTTGTCAAGCAAAAGATAATAAGTGTCGGCTGGCATCTGGTCGTTTCTTTTCAACTGGAATTTTGTCGGAGTTTCTCCCATCACTGGTATCATGCGCAATCTGTCTTCAGAGGAAAAGTAACTCTCCTTTCCAACATTATAAAGCATCATCGTCTTGTCGGTCTGCAGTTCACAGAATCCACCACCCACCAGCGTTCTTTTCTGAAGAATATTTCCAAAATCTTTCCATTGCTCGGCATTGGCATAGAAATCTTCGGTTCCCTGCAACACAAAAAGAACGGCATTTGAAAGGTCTATATTTGCAAATACTCCTTGACCGATTTGGATGTCCTGAGGATGAGGACTGTTCACATAGAACTGCATGAGATTAGCGCATCCGTCGAATGCCCTATTGCCGATATAGGTCACATTCACAGGCAATGTGAAAGATGTGAGCGACTGGCATCCGGCAAAGGTATAATCCTTAATTTCAGTGAGTCTTACCGAAGGATTGAAGTCTGTGAGGACCTTACAATCCTTGAATGCACCTTCTCCAAAAACCGTTATTTCACCGAAGCAATTGACCGTTTTCAGTCTTGTACATCCTTCAAAAGCATAATCACCAATTCTTTCCAAATGTTTAGGTAGCGTAATCGTTGTCAGTAAATTATTTCCTGAGAACGCATAAGAAGATAATTCGTTCAGCCCCGTGAAATAATAGAACTCTTTGAAGGCATTGAATTTCTGACCTTTGAACACATCGGCCACATCGGTCACTGCAGCAGCTTCTCCGTAAGTGAACACACCGTCACCATTGGCATCAAAATTATCCAGACAGAGTTTTTTGACGGTAGCGTTTTCTATCTCCATTTCTTTGCTCTCCAAAATGTTAGGAGCCGCGTTTATAATAGCTTCCACCGAGTTATTGTATGCATCGCCAGCATTTGGTTTTAAATTCGTCAAAAGGAAGAATCCATCGTTTTCTCCACCCCACCCCCAGTTGATATGGTAGCACTTATTGCCGTCGTATCCATCGCAAACGAAAGCATGTCCGCTCATTGTATTGGTGTATCCTCCTAACAACACCACTCTTCCTTCGACCAACTCATTATATATGAGTGCATCCCAGTCGTTTTCTGTGTAATAACGTTGAAACACACACTTGGCAGAACTGTATCCAAAATATTTGTTCATCGCTTCTGCACATTTCATTGTCGATGCTCCTGACCCAGCAAGGTTATAGTCCATTTCTACAGCCGTTCCACAATATTGCATAAGTTTCGCCACCGCCTGAATCTGTACATCTGAAGGAGCTCCTCCATAGTTGTTAAGCATATTACTCCAATCGATTTGAGAGCCCTTTGGAATAGACTGCATGCTGATTCCAGCTGTCTGGGTGGTATATGCCGGAATATCATTCTGAATTACATCGACAGACTTTCCATGGTTGTAAAAAAGGACTTGAGCCAAAGCGGTAGCAACACATCCTGTAGGAGTCAGATTGCCGTCGATGGCAGGACACATATAGTTGTAAGGCCATCCTTGGTTCCATGTAGTTTTCATCATATAAGGGATGGCTGCATGCGTAGCAATTTTCCGTGGCGTTTCCTCTTTGTGCTCTTGGATATAGGCAACATACCTTTCCGCATCATCAAGCCACGCCTTCATATTGTCCGGTATTCGTTCGTAGTCGAACTCACCGTTGTCGGTATATCCCAGAACCCCGTCTATCTTGTCGTCACCAGGCACAATGACATATCCTTCATTGTCACCTCGGTTGAAAACATAGTAAGTCTCTGTGTTTTCGTTGACGGCATTGAGTTTCCTTTTAGCCAGTTTTTTCCCGTTTGTAATCGGTTTTAGTTTTCGGCTGCCCTTACAATTAGCAAGGTAGGCCTCCGCCTTTTGTTTAGCCTGTTCCCTTGTAATAGGGTCGGCATGCATA
>JAEEGL015681521.1_pt1 | contig 10903 bp, 4 predicted proteins | sample 9134231 | NCBI WGS metagenome assembly JAEEGL01 (sample SAMN16246548, study PRJNA631951) | gut metagenome | biome: gut microbiome; feature: rumen; material: fiber-attached | host: Bos | place: Iran: Karaj | collected 2018-10
CTTCTGAATCTAAAGCAGTTGTATTATCTCATAGAAACATTGCTTCTGTTGTATACTCATTAAATTGCGCAGAAAAAATTTATGATACTGATACAAACTTTTGCTTATTACCATTTCACCATACATTTGGTTCAACAGGACTTTTGTTCATCCTAAGTAATGGCGCAAGAAGTGTTTTTTGTGATGGATTAAGACATATTCAGGGAAATATGGTAGAGTATGGTGTAAGTGTATTTATTGGTGTTCCATTATTAATAGAATCAATGGATAAAAAAATATGGACAGCTATAGAAAAACAAGGTAAAACGAAACTTGTTAAAAGTGCTATGAAAATAACTAAAGTGTTAATGAAGTTACATATTGATATTAGAAAAAAATTATTCAAACAAATTCATGAGCAATTAGGTGGCAAATTAAGATTTGTTGTAAATGGAGCAGCTGCTCTTAATAAAAGAGTTTCAGAAGATTTCTATCTATGGGGATTTGAAGTTGCGCAAGGTTATGGATTAACTGAAACAGCGCCAGTTTTAACAGCAGAAAACAGAAAAAAATTTAGATTTGGATCAATAGGATTTCCTATGATAAATGTCAATTTAAGAATAGATAATCCAGATGAAAACGGAGTAGGAGAAATAGTTGCAACTGGCCCAAATGTTATGCTTGAATATTACGAAAATAAAGAAGCAACAGATGCAGTAATTGAAGTAGATAAAGATGGTAAAAGATGGTTCCACACAGGGGATTTGGCTTATAGAGATAAGGATGGGTATATTTTTATTACTGGTAGAAAAAAAGATGTAATAGTACTTCAAAATGGTAAAAAAGTATTTCCAGAGGAACTAGAAAAACTTGTAAATGAATTGCCATATGTTGTAGAAAGTATGGTATTTGGATTACCAAAGGATGACGATGTAATTGTTTCTTGCAAAGTTGTTTATGAAAAGAATTATTTTGAAGACAAAACAGAAGAAGAAATTAAAGACATTATTTGGAATGATATAAAAGATGTAAACACAAAACTAATAACATTTAAGCATATTAAAAAGATCTTTGTTACAGATGAGCCAATGATAAAAACAAGTACTGCAAAAATAAAAAGATATCAGGAAGTAGAAAAAATTAAAAAAGAATTAAAATAAAATTTATATTCGGTGGAGCAGACTTAAAAATAGTCTGCTTTTCCTAAAAAAGAGGTGATTAGTTTATGAAAAAAAATGATATATTGGAAAAACAAAAAGAATTAGAAAAAAATATAAGAGAAGATGCAAAGTTAGAAAAAGAAAAACTATTAGAAAAATACAATACTTCTTATGAAGGTTTAAGTGTTGTAGATATTGATGAAAAATTAGAAGAATTTGGTGAAAACTCAATTGAAATTGGAAACAATAATACTCTTTTTCATAAATTGAAGGAAGCATTTATAAATCCATTTAATGTTGTACTTGGACTAGTTGCCTTAACAACACTTTTTACAGACGTAATTATTTCACAAGACAAAGATTATTCAACATTTATTTTAATAATTAGTACAGTACTAATTTCTGCAATTATTTCATTAGTTCAACAAACAACATCAGATAATGCAGCAAAGAAATTAAAACAAATGATTACAAATAAAATGGATGTTATAAGAGACGGTGTTCCATATGTTGTTGACGTTTCAAAAATAGTACCAGGAGATATTGTTAAGCTTTCCTCTGGCGATATGATTCCAGGAGATATAAGATTTTTAGAAACAAAGGACCTTTTTATTGATCAAGCTTCTCTTACTGGTGAGTCTAACCCTGTAGAAAAGTTTTCTGTTTATAAAAAAGATGAAGAAATAACAGATATTTCTAATATGGGCTTTATGGGAACAAACATTGTAAGTGGTTCTGCATTAGCCGTAGTTTTAAGAACAGGTAACAATACGTATTTTGGGAATATGGCTAAATCTATTTATACAGTTTCTGAAAAAAACAGTTTTGAAAAAGGTATAGATAGCATAAGTAAGCTACTTATTAAATTTTTAGTAGTAATGATACCAATAATATTAATAATTAATCTTACAACAAAATCAGATTGGATATCTTCATTAATTTTTGCAATTACTATTGCGGTAGGTATTACTCCAGAAATGTTACCAGTTATAATGACATCTACACTTGCTAAAGGTGCCGTAAATATGTCTAAAAAGAAAACAATAGTAAAAAGATTAAGTGCGATTCAAACATTTGGACAGATGGATATTTTGTGTACAGATAAAACCGGAACACTTACAGAAGATGAAGTGGTTCTTGAAAAGTATATGGATGTAACTGGAAAAGAAAGTATGAGGATTTTAAAACATGCATTTTTAAACAGTTATTTCCAAACAGGATTAAAAAACTTAATAGATGTGGCAATAATTTCTAGAGCAGAAAAAGAAAAACTAAATCACTTAAAAGAAGAATATGTAAGAGAAGACGAAATACCTTTTGACTTTTCAAGAAGAAGAATGAGTGTTGTATTAAAAGATGAACAAGGTAAACGTCAATTAATAACAAAAGGTGCAGTAGATGAAATAATGTCTATATGTTCATTTATAGATTTAGATGGAACTGCAATACCAATTACAGAAGAACTTAGAAAAAAAGCATATGAGGTATATGAAACGAATAATCAGGATGGATTAAGAGTACTAGCTGTTGCACAAAAAAATGAAATACATGGAGTAGAAACATTTGGAGTGCAAGATGAGAGTAATATGGTTTTAATAGGTTTTGTTGGATTTTTAGATCCGCCAAAAGCTAGTGCAAAACAGGCTATAGCAGCACTTGAAAAACATGGAGTTCAAACAGTAGTTTTAACAGGAGATAGTGAAGGTGTTGCATTAAATGTATGTAAAAAAGTTGGAATTACTGTAAAAAATAGAATGACAGGCGTTGAAGTAGATAAATTAAACGATGAGGAATTAAAGTTAAGAATAGAAGAGTGCCATTTGTATTCAAAACTATCACCACTACAAAAGCAGAGAATTGTTAGACTATATCAAGAAAATGGTCATACAGTAGGATATATGGGTGATGGAATAAACGATTCTCCTCCTTTAAAACAAGCAGATGTTGGCATTTCTGTAGATACTGCTGTAGACATAGCGAAAGAAACTGCAGATATTATTTTACTTGAAAAAGACTTAAATGTTTTAGAAGAGGGTGTTGTTACAGGAAGAAGAATATTTACTAATGTTTTAAAATATATAAAAATGGCTACAAGTGGAAATTTTGGAAATATGTTATCTATTGTATTTGCTAGTATTTTCTTACCATTTTTGCCGCTTATGCCTATACACATTTTAATTCAAAATTTATTAAACGATTTAGCTCAAGCTGGTATGCCTTTTGATAATGTTGATGATGATTATATTAAAAAGCCTAAAACTTGGGATACAAATGATATTAAAAGATTTATGTTTAGGTTTGGACTTATTAGTACAGTACTAGATATTTTATGCTTTGGAGTTTTATGGTTTGTATTTGGATTTAATTCAATTGAAACGCAAACGCTTTTCCAAACAGGATGGTTTGCATTTGGAATTATATCTCAAACATTAATTATTCACATGATTAGAACAGATAAGATACCATTTGTTAAGTCTACATCATCTAAGCAATTGTTATTATCCACGTTTGCAGTTGTTTTAATTACACTTGCTATGACATTTACTACAATTTCTATTGCCTTTGATCTAGCTGTGTTACCACTTAAATTTATGGCTTGGATTGTTGTGTTGCAACTTGTATATGCTATTTTAATACAGATATATAAGCAAATATATGTAAAAATAAACAAAAAATGGTTATAGTTAAGTAAACTATTGTGCCACACGTTATAGACAACACTTGAAACGTGTGGTATAATACTTACAGTTTTGGAGGAAAGAAATGGATACAGAACAATTATATACATACATTCTTACAGCTTTTGAAGGAAAAAGCTTTGAAAATTTAATATTAAATAAAAGAAATACAGAATATAAAGCATCTTTTGAAAACGAGTATAGAGAAAAAATCATTGAAAAAATGAATACAGATGAATATACAAAAGTAATGGATAAACTTTCTAAGAGTTTCTTAAATAATTTAGTTAAAGGAACAGAAGGAAGAAAGGTATCTAAAGAGGATTGTAATAAAATATTAGAAATATATCATAAATTAATTGAAAATATATCAGATTATAGCAAAGATTATGAAAGAATAGCTCTAGAACATTTTACTGAAGTTAGAAATTTCATAAATAGTTATACAAATAAACAAGAAGAAAAGTTAGAAGAACAAGAAGAAAAATCTAGTTATTCTCCAGAGTTTATTCTAGATATATTAGATGTTAAAGATAGCGAATTAAATGGAACATCTTTAGATATAGGTTGTGGAAAAAATGCAACTCTTGTTAATTATCTTGCAGACAAAGGAATGAATGCAAAAGGCTTAGATATGGAATGTGAAGATAGTGATAGACTTGAACAAGAAGATTGGCTAATTAAAGAATATCCAGAATCTACTTATGATTTAATAACATCTAATTTAGCTTTTACAAAACATTTTCTTGAAGCAAACCAAGAAGAAGCAAATGACCAAGAATGCATTGAATATGCTTTGAGCTATATGAAGATACTAAATTCTTTAAAAGTTGGCGGAAAATGGCATTATGTTCCATCTGTGACATTTATTGAAGAACTTTTACCAGAAGATAAATTTGAAGTAACAAATTCTTTCATAAATGATAGCATAATGAGAACAGTTATTAAAAGAATAAAATAATTAAAAAAGAGGTATTCCGTAGTGGAATATCTCTTTTTAAACATTTGTTCTTTAATATATTGAAATTAAAAATTTACTATGATATAATACAATTGTTTTCAAAGGGGAGAGTTATGAATAATAAATTAGTAATTAAAGGAGCTAAAGAAAATAACTTAAAAAATGTAGATTTAGAAGTGCCAAGAGATAGCCTTGTTGTATTTACTGGACTTTCAGGTTCAGGAAAATCTTCACTTGCTTTTGATACTATCTATGCAGAAGGCCAAAGAAGATATGTTGAATCACTTTCTTCATATGCAAGACAATTTTTAGGAATTATGGAAAAACCTAATGTTGAGTATATTGAAGGATTATCTCCGGCTATATCAATTGATCAAAAGACTACATCTAAAAATCCACGTTCTACAGTAGGTACTGTAACTGAGATTTATGATTATTTAAGATTATTATATGCTCGTGTTGGTGTTCCACATTGTCCAAACTGTGGAAAAAGAATAAAAAAACAAACTATAGATGAGATAGTCGATCAAATTCTAGGATATAAAGAAGGGTCTAAAATACTTGTTCTTACTCCAGTTATTAGAGGAAGAAAAGGAGAACATAGAAATGTACTAGAAAGAGTATTAAAAGATGGTTTTATTCGTTGTAGAATTGATGGACAGACTTATGATTTATCTGAAGAAATTCCTACACTAGATAAACAAAAGAAACACTATATTGATGTTGTTGTAGATAGACTAGTAGTAAGAGATGACATTAGAAAGAGACTTGCAGATTCAGTTGAGCTTGCTTTAAAATATGCAGAAAATCTTGTAATGATAGCAAATCTAGAAGACAATACTGAGCAAATTTTCTCACAAAATTATGCATGTCCAGATTGTGGTATTTCTTTAGAAGAAATGACACCAAGAAGCTTTTCTTTTAATAGCCCATTTGGTGCATGTCCATATTGTACAGGTCTTGGAGAAATAATGTCTATTGATCCAGAAAAAATAATGCCAGACAAAGAAAAAAGATTAACAGATTACGGATGTATCAAAGGATGGACAGGAGCTGGACTATTCATTGATGGTATTGCTAAGATGTATATTGAAGGACTTTGCAATCACTATAATGTAAGCCCTATGACTAAGCTTAAAGATTTACCGGAAAAATTTATGAATGTATTAATGTATGGTAGTGGAACTGAAAAAATTAAATTTGTACATCATTCTAAAATGATGGATAAAGAATTTGAAGAACCATTTGAAGGAGTTATTAATACATTGCAAAGAAGAGCAAATGAAACAAAATCTCAAGGTATGAAAACATATTATGAAGGATTCATGAGCTCAGTTCATTGCGAATATTGTGATGGTGCAAGACTTAAAAAAGAAATTCTTGCAGTAACATTTGGAAAATTAAATATTCATGAACTATGTTGTATGAACATAGCAAGTATTAAAGCATATATAGATAAAGAGTATGATAAACTTGGACAAAAAGATCATGCTATTGCAGAACAAATTGTAAAAGAATTAGATTCAAGACTACAATTTTTAATAGATGTTGGTCTAAGTTATTTAACTCTTTCAAGAAGTGCAGGAACACTTTCTGGAGGAGAGTCTCAAAGAATAAGACTTGCAACTCAAATTGGATCAGGACTTACTGGAGTACTATATATTTTAGATGAACCAAGTATTGGTTTGCATCAAAAAGATAATGAAAAACTTCTAAATTCATTAAAGAAAATGAGAGATTTAGGTAATACGTTAATTGTTGTAGAACATGATGAAGATACTATGCGTACAGCAGACTACATTGTGGATATAGGACCGGGTGCTGGAATCCATGGTGGAGAAGTTGTATTTGCAGGAAAACCAGAAGACATTGTAAAATGTAAAGATTCTATTACAGGAAAATATTTAAGCGGAGAATTAAAAATACCTGTACCAAAAGACAGAAGAAAATCTAAAAAATATTTAGAAGTAATTGGTGCTAAAGAGCATAATTTAAAAAATATAGATGTAAAAATACCAGTAGGTGTATTTAACTGTGTAACAGGTGTTTCTGGATCTGGTAAATCTACTTTAGTTAATGAAATTATTTGTAAAACTATGGAAAGAGATTTAAATAGAGCTTATACAAGACCTGGTGCATATGACAAAATAAAAGGTCTAGATAATTTTGATAAAGTTATAAACATAGACCAATCTCCAATAGGTAGAACTCCTAGATCTAATCCAGCAACATATACTGGTATGTTTGATCTAATTAGGGATATTTTTGCCTCAACAAATGAAGCAAAAATGAGAGGATATACAAAAGGAAGATTTAGTTTTAATATACCTGGAGGAAGATGTGAAGCATGTTCTGGAGATGGTATTGTTAAGATAGATATGAACTTTTTAAGTGATGTATATGTTCCTTGTGAAGTATGTAAAGGAAAGAGATATTCAAGAGAAACATTAGAAGTTAAATTTAAAGGAAAAAGTATTAGTGATGTTTTAGATATGACTGTAGAAGAGGGCTTAGAGTTCTTTAAAAATCATCCAAAGATACAAACTAAGCTTCAAACGTTATATGATGTTGGTCTTGGATATATTAAAATTGGTCAACCATCAACAACACTTTCTGGTGGAGAAGCACAAAGAATTAAACTTGCAACAGAGCTTTCAAGACGTTCTACAGGAAAAACAATGTATATATTAGATGAACCAACAACTGGTCTTCATATGGCAGATGTACATAAATTAATAAATATACTACAAAGACTTGTTGAAGGAGGAAATACATTACTTGTTATTGAACATAACTTAGATGTAATTAAGAGTGCAGATAACATTATAGACTTAGGACCTGAAGGAGGAGATAATGGTGGTACAATAGTTGCTACTGGTACTCCTGAACAAGTTGCTAAAGTAAAAGAAAGTTATACTGGAGAATTCTTAAGAAAGATATTAAAATAAAAAGATAAGTGGAAGAGATAAATCTTCCACTTTTTTATATATTAGTTACAGCAACAACATAGTACTACTATAATTAAGATTATCCAGATACAACAGCAGTTGTTTCCGCCTCCAAATAACCCGTTTCCACAACATCCATTGTTTTGGCATCCGTTGTTTCCACATCCACATCTTTCATCCATCATTTAAAATTCACCTCGCTTCTTTAAATAAAGTTATGTAGTATTAAAGAACGTATCAAAAGATACATTGTTAGATGAATTCCCTCTATTATTACAGACAAAGTAGAGTATTATTAGTATTAGAATTAGTACTATTACCCATACAATATCATCATTGTTTTGTCTCATACACTTAACTCCTTTTAGTAGTAAGCTTACCTAATATACTATATTCTTAAATAATTTTTTTGTTACATCATATAAATTATAAGAAAACATAAAATAATTATTGAATTAATTTATTATGTTATGATATAATCCAAAATAGGAGAAAAAAAGGAGAGTTAATCTTGAAGAAAAATGATGAAATAGAATTAGAAATCATAGACAACGGTATTAACTTAGAAGGAATTGCAAGAGAAGAAAACAAAGTTGTATTTATACCCGGTGCAATAAAAGGCGAAAAAGTTAGATCAAGAATTATTAAGGTTAATAATTCTTTTTGCATTGGTAAAATAGAAGAAATTCTTGTACCAAGTCCAGATAGAGTAGAACCATTTTGTAGTGTATACAAAAGATGTGGCGGATGTAGTGGACAACATATAAGTTATAATAAGCAACTTGAAATTAAGAAAGAACTTGTAAAAAATACATTAGATAAACAAAAAGTAAAATATGCAGGAATAGATGATGTAATTGGTATGGGAGTACCATTAAACTTTAGAAATAAAGCACAATACCCAGTAAGAAAAACAGTTGAAGGTGTAAGTAAAATTGGTTTTTATGCAAAACGTAGTCATGACATAATAGAAAATGAAGTATGTTACATACAAGACCAAGAAATAGATAAACTATCTAAAGAAGTATTTAAGTTATTACTACTTAAAGGTTTTGAAGGATATAATGAAAAAGAACATATAGGAGATATACGTCATATATTAATTCGTAGAGGATATCACACAGGAGAAATAATGGTAGTAGTTGTGGTAAACAACAAATCTATTTTTGATGATGTCCGTATGGAAGAAGTAATTAATATACTTAAAGATAATGACGAAATTAAGACTATTGTATTAAATTACAATGGTTCAAAAACAAATGAAATACTTGGAAAAGAAGAAAAAGTAATATATGGAGATGGATATATTACAGATTATATTGGAGAAAAGAGATATTATATAAGCTCTAAATCTTTCTTCCAAGTAAATACAATACAAGCAGAAATGTTGTATGATACTCTAAAAGAAAAATTAGATTTAAAAGGCAATGAGACATTATTTGACCTATATAGTGGAGTAGGTTCAATAGGAATATATTTAAGTGATAATGTAGCTCAAGTATATGGAATAGAAATTGAACCTCAAGCTGTAGATATGGCAAATATGAATATGAGACTTAATAATGTTAAAAATGCAGAATATATTGCTGGAAGTGTTGAAGAAAAAATAGAAGAATATGAAAAAAGAAATATTCATCCGGATGTAATAGTTGTAGATCCACCAAGAAAAGGTTTAGACCTTGAAAGTGTAGAATATATTATACGTTTTGCACCAGAAAAGATTGGATATGTAAGTTGTTCACCTGCAACATTTGCAAGAGATTTAAAAATGCTTGAACCATACTATGACATTGGTGTAGTTACACCTGTAGATTTGTTTCCAAATAGCGAACATATTGAAGATGTTGTAGTATTAACAAAAAAGAAATAAAGGAACTCTAAAGAGTTCTTTTTTTATGCGATTTTATAGTTTTTATATAAAAAAAGTGATATAATTTGTAAATGCAACCGAAATTATACAAAAAACAACTAAAAATTGGTAGAGTGCAACCAATTGAATTAGTATAATTTTTGTGTAAGGAGGAGATAGAAATGAAATTATCTGAAAATTTAAAAAAGATTAGAAAAGAAAATAATTTGTCTCAAGAACAACTAGCAGAACAACTTGGTGTTTCAAGACAAGCGGTATCTAAATGGGAGTCTGGACAAAGCTATCCAGAAATGGATAAAGTTTTAAACATTTGTAAGTTATATAATTATAATATAGATGAACTATTAAATGAGAATGTTACATCTATAAAAGAAGAAAAGGAATCTAAAAGTAATTTTAATAAATTAATAGAAGAAATACTTTTATATATAACAAAAACTGTTAATATGTTTTCTTCAATGAAGTTTAAGCAAAAAGTTAAATGTATATTTGAACAATTCATAATAGCATTCTGTATAGTAATTATATTTGCTATTGTTGGTATTATTGGAAGTGAGATTGTAAGATTTTTATTTAGTTTTTTACCAAATAAAATATATTATTTTGTTAGAGATGTACTATCTAGTGCATATTTGATTTTTTGCTTGGTATCAGGAATAGCAGTGTTATTACATGTGTTTAAAATTAGATATTTAGATTATTATACATTTGCAAAAGAAGAAAATAATGTAGAGAATATTGTGGAAAAAAATTTAGAAAATAATGAAATAAAAAGTGAAGTTAAACTAGATAAAGATAGAGAAAAGATAATAATTAGAGATCCTGCTCATTCAGAATCTAAGTTTTTTAATGCAATAGCAAAAGTAATAGTTTTTAGTTTTAAAGCATTTGTATGTTTAGTGCTTGGATTTTTTGCATTTTGTTTAATTGGACTAGTAGTAGGTGTTGTTTGCTCATTTTTAATAGTTAAATCTGGACTATTTTTTGTAGGATTATTACTATCTTTAATTGGTGCTATAATTGGAAATGTTATAATACTTGAAATATTATTTGATTTTATAGTAAATAGAAAAGCATCTAAGACAAGAATTGGTATTTCTTTTCTTATTGCTTTAATTGTATGTGGTATAGGCCTTGGTCTTGGTGCAATTGGTATATCTAAATTTAAAATTGTAGATGAATTATCTAAAGAAAATATTAAAACATTTGAATATGAGTATGATATGACAGATGATACAAGAATATCTACTGTATATGAACTAAATTATATAGAATCTAGTAATAAAAATATAAAAATTGAACTTGAA
>JAEEGL016675786.1_pt1 | contig 10903 bp, 10 predicted proteins | sample 9134231 | NCBI WGS metagenome assembly JAEEGL01 (sample SAMN16246548, study PRJNA631951) | gut metagenome | biome: gut microbiome; feature: rumen; material: fiber-attached | host: Bos | place: Iran: Karaj | collected 2018-10
ACATCTGTTGGTGCTATCTTTGGTACATCTACAACAACAACTTATGTTGAGTCTACTTCCGGTATCGGAGCAGGCGGACGTACAGGTTTAACTTCTGTTGTAACAGGTTTGTTATTCTTAGTTGCAATTTTATTTGCACCGATCTTTACAGCAATTCCCGGATTTGCAACAGCTCCTGCACTTATCTTCGTAGGATTCTTAATGCTTGGTGCAGTTGTTAAGATTGATTTCTCTGACTTAAGAGAAGCAATCCCTGCATACCTTACAATCCTTTGCATGCCTTTAATGTATTCTATCGCTGAAGGTATCGCTGTTGGATGTGTATCTTATGTATTAATCAACATCATCTGCAACATCGTTTGCGAAGAGAAGAAGAAAATTACACCTCTTATGTATGTACTTGCAGTAATCTTTGTTTGCAAATACATCTTCTTATAAGATATATTTCTTCTATTAATTATGTTAAGAAAGCTCGGTTTGGACTTGCTCCTTGCCGGGCTTTTTTTACATATTGGATTCTTTGTAATTTGACAGTATATGGCCTTCTTATATATACTAAAACAACGAATATATAAGGGATTTTGATATGTCAAAGAAATACAAAAAATGGGAAAAATTAGATAACACCGCAAAGGTCTTTCCGGTAATCGCCACGGACGAGATGACAAACACCTATCGTATCAGCGTGGTTTTAAACGAAGAGATTGATTGTGATGTGTTGCAGCAAGCACTGGATATGGTGCTTCCAAAGTTTCCGGGATTTAATCTGCGCCTTCGTACCGGCTTCTTTTGGTATTATTTGGAAGAAAACGGAAAACCTGCACCTAGGATAAAAGAAGAAAATGATTATCCTTGCAGAAGAATCTATGCACAAAAGAATAACAGTTATCTGTTCCGTGTGACTTATTATAAAAACAGAATCAATTTGGAAGTCTTCCATGTGCTAACCGACGGCATGGGTGGAATCGGATTCTTACGTGAACTTACCTATCAATACTTGCGCTTGAAACATCCGGAACTTTCTGACGTAACAAGCGACCGCTTAAGTGAAGAGACATCCTTAAATCGAGAAGACTCCTATATTTCCAATTACAACAAAGCATCAAAGAGTGTATATGCCAGCAAGAAAGCCTTTTTGATCAAAGGGGATAAATTGCCTTATAACGGATTTGGTGTGATTCAGGGACTTTTACCGGTCAGCCAATTAAAAGAGGTAAGCCGAAACAAGTATGGCGTCAGTATCAATGAGTATTTGATTGCTGCCTTTGTTTATGCTACTTATCGTACCCATCGAAGATTAATTTCCGAGGAAAAGCCCATTCGTGTGGCTGTTCCCGTAAATATGCGACCCTATTTTGATTCCAACACCACAAAGAATTTCTTTGTTATGATTTCTGCAGAGTTTACCCCTCAAAAAGAGGAGTATACCTTTGAAGAAATTGTTGCGGTCATACATGAGAGTATTCAGTCGCAGATGAAAAAGGAACATTTGGAAGCTATCTTTTCCTATAACGTTTCCAATGAACAGCATTTTGCGGCAAGAAGTGTGCCGTTGTTTTTGAAAAACATCGCGATCAAGTTAGTGTATACGAAAGCAGCACTTGCAAATACCACAACCATTACCAACATCGGAAACATTACGGTAAAGGAAGAATATGAACCCTATATTAAGATGTTCCATTCCTTCTTATCCTTCTCAAAGGGACAACAATTAAAGGGAACCATTACTTCTTATAAAGATACCCTTGCTTATACCTTTACTTCTTCTTTTGAAGATACAACGGTGCAGCGAAGAGTATTCCAGCAGATTGCGGGGGATGGGGTAGAAGTACAAATCGAAACAAACGGAGTGTATTATGAATAAAAAATGCAATCATTGCGGTGTTATTATTTTGGATGAAACCGAAAAATGTCCGCTCTGCGATGGTGTTGTAGAGGGGGATGATACCGGATTAAACAGTTATCCGAACATCGTTGATAAAATAAAAAAGACTTCCATTTTGATGCGAATCCTTTTTACTGTTTGGGTTCTTACCTTTGGGGCACTTGGAATTGCAAGCTACTATGTTCACGGATTTATTCTTCCGGTGGTTGTGGTAGCAGCATCTACTTACTATGGTCTTTTTATGCTTTGGCTTATGACAAAGCCTCAGTACGGTTATATGAAGCGTATCTTTTTGGCGATCATCGTTGGTGTGATTTTTATTGTAATCATCGATTATGTAACGGGATTCCATTATTGGTCCTTAAACTATGTGTTACCATCCGGAATCATCTTTTTAAACTTTGCACTTATGTTGCTTCGTTTTATCAATCGCAGAAACTGGAGAAGTTATATCGTACAGCAGTTGTTTGTAATCTTCCTTGGAATCGTTCCGGTGATCTTTATTTTAAACGGACAGATTTCTCATCCGATTTTATCGGTGATTGCAATTGCGATTTCCATTATGATGTTTGTGGGAACGCTGGTCATCGGCGGACGCGAAGGACTTATGGAGTTGAAGAGAAGATTTCATATATAAGATTTTAAAAGGAGTTTTAGAATATAATACTTTCGCCGGATGCGCTATCGCCGTGTCCTCACGCAAGGGTACTAAGTTCACTTCGTTCACTAAGTGCCCGCGTTGCGGACGTCCTACTCAAGTATTATGTTCTAAAACTCCTTTATTATTTATATTAGATGCGATACATTTAAATAAGATGGAAGTCCATCTTTATAAGTCAGGGATACTTCGCCTTGGATTAATGGGCGGAGATACTCAAGCATCTTGTCTGTTACATCATTGCCGCGGGCATTGATGAAATCCTGCGGTACAGATTTTACCCGGTTTGCAATTTCTGATACATCATGGCTGGTATATTCCAATTCATACGGATTGGAAGAAATACGATTGTGTGTAGCCATCACTCCGGTTTCACCTTTTTCATAGAGATAAACAGCGGTAGCACCAAGTTTCATGGATTCACAAAGATCTGTTTCCGATGCAATGTGAGATGCACAGCGCTGCAAGATGTTAAGTTCAATGCCTCTGGTTTTTACTCCAAGTGCCTGATGTAATTCATGCTCTAAGAATTTAGCGGTTCCGGATAACATAGCGTGTCCGAAATTATCTTTATGTCATTCAGAAGCGGAAATGTAGTTTCCGTCTTTATCTTCTACTCCTTCAGAGATGGCGATGATGACATCGTCTCCGGTTTCTAACAGTTTCTTGGTATCTTCAATACATTCTTCCAAAGAAAAAATACGCTCCGGTAAATAAATGAGATGGGGTGCGGCAGAATACTCATTTCTGGCAAGAGCGGAAGAAGCGGTTAACCATCCGGCATCGCGGCCCATAATCTCAACAATGGTGACACTCTTTAAATGATAGATATAAGTGTCATGGGCAATTTCTAAAATGGAAGATGCCACGTATTTTGCTGCGGATCCGAATCCCGGCGTGTGATCGATGTGAATCAAATCATTATCGATGGTTTTTGGAATACCAATGATTTTTGTGGTTTTTCCGTGCTTTTTAGCATAAGCGGAAAGCTTTGCTACGGTATCCATGGAATCATTGCCGCCGATATAAAAGAATGCATCCACATTCATTTCATCAAACTTTGAAAAAACGGTTTCATAGAATGAAGAATCTTCTTCCTCGGTGGGAACGCGAAAACGACAGGATCCCAAATACATAGCTGGTGTCTGCTTTAATTTGGTGATAAATGCTTCGTCTTTTTCAACTTTTTCGGATAAATCAAGGAAACGATTTTCTAAGATTCCGGTGATTCCGTTTAATGAGCCATAAACTGTTTGAAAGGTATTTGATTTTTTGTTTTGCTCCAATACTCCGGCAAGACTGGCGTTTATGGCAACTGTTGGTCCACCGGACTGAGCGATAATTAGATTTTTCATACCCAATAAATATAATAAAAACCATTTCTTAATTCAAGGGCGATTTATGGGACAACTGATTCTTATAATAAAGCTATAAGAATTAAGAAAGGCGGATAGAAAGATGAAAAAGGATGTTCTAACAAAGCAGTTGGTGTTTATTTATTTGGGAGTCGCATTATTGTATGCCCTCGGGGTTTTCTTTTTTGTGGTGTTGTTATTTGGTATTGATTTATATGAGTTTAACTCCGGAATTTTAATCAGCGGATATTCCTTTCTTACGGCTTCGTTTTGGGCATATTTTATTTGTAAAACCCTGAAATAATCCTGTGTTTTTTGTTTAATTTTTGCCTCCATTTTTGTTGACGGAAAACCTATAGTTTCTTATAATCAAATGGAATAAATATACTCGAAAAACCTACGAGGTGACAGTCTTATGAAAAAATTATGCCAATCTGTTTTGGCCTTCTTAATGGTATGCGTGCTTATTACTTCCTATAGCTTTGTTTCCAATGCTGCAGGAACCACCACAATGTACCTTTCTACGAATTCTCCAAAAGTCGGTGATACATTAAAACTTACAGTGACAGGATCCGCATCTTCTACCATTACGGTAAAGTACAATGCGACAATTTTAAACTTTGCATCTTGTGATGTATCCGGTTATACCCAAAGCGGGAATTCCGTCACATTTAAAGGAAAGACCGGAAACATTAATTTTAATGTTGCACAGTCCGGCTCTGCCAATATTATTGTTTCATCCGATTCTCTTACCGGATGTTCCACACAGGTGCAGGTGACGGGGGAAGCCGCAACTACAACAGAAACACAGACAGTAGAAACCACTCAGACCGCAGAAGAGACTCCGGAGGAAACACCGGTGGAAGATGTGGCTTTGGAAGGTGACGTAGAGCGCTTGGGAAATGAAACCCATTTTGTTTATGTAATGACTCCGGATTCACTTCCGGCTGCATCCATGACAGAAGCGGTATATACCAATTCGACCGGAAGCTATACCTTGTATCAGTTTTCATCCGTATCCAACGAGTTTTACTATGTTTACGGTGAAAATGAAAACGGCGTGGAAGGCTGGTATGTTTTGGATTCCTCTACCGGAGAAGTATTCCGCGCAAATACCCAGGTATTGGCTTTGGTTGATGGGGAAGCAAAACAGGTTGAAGAAGAGAAAACCGGTATTTCCCAATATGTGGATAAAGCTGTTGATTATGTAAAAGAAAACAAGCGTAATGTTCTTACGATTTTAATCCTTATTGTTGCTATCATCATTGTGATTTGTATCAATGTTCATGTATTCAAACGCAATGCAGAAGACGGAGATGTGTTTGATGAGGAAGACGAGGATGATGTAGAAGAATTCGAAGACAGAAAAGCCGGGAAAAAGGCAAAGAAGAATAAGAGCAAAGATGAGGATAAGAAAGAAGACGACGCAATGGTCGCTTTGGATTTATCCGTTGTAAATGAAACCTTAGACGAAGAAAAGAAAGTTTCTGAAACAAAAGAGGAAGCAGAACCTGTTGTGACCGTTGCACCGGTTACGACTGCTGCTCCGATTCTTGAAGAGGAAGAAGAGGACGAGGACGAGGACGACGAGCCAAGAGGATTCTTCTTTAGAAAGAACAGAAATGTAGATGTTTGGGCAGAGCCGGAAGAAGATGAAAAAGAGCCTGAACCGGTAAAAGAAAAACCGGCAAAAGAAAAACCGACAAAAGAGACTTTCAAAAAGAAACAATCAACTGCCAATCGAGAAATCGATTTAATGGATTTGAATAACTTATAAGGAAGCAGTATGGAATATACAAAGCAACTGAAAAAAGCCATTGAATACAGCAAGCGAGTTTCCAAGAAATTCGGTCATCATTATATCGGTACCGAACATTTGCTTTTGGGAATCCTTCGTCAAAAGGATACCTTGACCTATGATTTGCTTACCGGTGTGAATGTGACCGAAAGCCAGATTACAGAGCTTATTTTTGAATACATCGCGGAAGAAAACGGTGTTAAGGTTTTGGACCGTGACGGATTCACACCAAAGTTGGAAGCGCTTTTGGAGTTTGCGGCGGAGGAAGCAAAGTCATGTAAGAGCAAAAAAGTGGGAACCGAGCACGTTTTGATTGCAATTTTGCGTACACCGGAATGTGCTGCAACCCGTTTGCTTGCATCTATGGATATTGATTTGCAAAAACTCTTTACCCAAGTGTTAACCGCTATGGGAGAAGAAGGACAAAACTATCGTGAGGCAGCGGCCGCTGCAGGACGTGCCCGTGGATCTCGTGCCAATATGTTGGAGCAGTACTCCAGAAATCTTTCCGAACTTGCAGCGGAAGGAAAGTTGGATCCTATCGTCGGAAGAGAAGACGAGATTCAGCGTGTGATTCAGGTATTAAGCCGCAGAGGCAAGAATAATCCTTGTTTAATCGGTGAACCGGGTGTCGGTAAAACTGCAATCGTAGAAGGATTGGCACAGCGTATCGAAAGCGGTGCGGTTCCGGATTCCGTTCACGGAAAGCGAATTCTTACCTTGGATTTGTCCGGCATGGTGGCAGGTACAAAGTATCGTGGTGAATTTGAAGAACGTATTAAGAATATCTTGCGTGAGATAACGACCTACGGAGATATTATTTTATTTATCGATGAAATCCACACCTTAATCGGTGCCGGTGGTGCCGAAGGTTCCATTGATGCAGCCAATATGTTGAAGCCTGCTATGGCCCGTGGGGAAATCCAGGTCATCGGTGCTACCACATTAGAGGAGTATCGCAAGCATATTGAAAAAGATGCTGCTTTGGAACGAAGATTCCAACCAATTGTGGTGGAAGAACCTTCCGTAGATGAGACCAAAAAGATTTTATCCGGAATCAAAGGTGTTTATGAAGAGCATCATAACATCACCATTTCCGATGAAGCCATTGATGCTTGTGCGACTTTGGCGGAACGCTATATTTCCGATCGATTCCTTCCGGATAAAGCAATCGATTTGATGGACGAATCCGCGGCAAGACTTCGTTTGAATTCCATTAAGAATCCAACGGATATGTATGAGAAGGAAAATCGAATTTCCGAATTTGCTCCGCTTATTGATGAGGCCATTACCGCAGGCGATTTGAAAGAAGCCGCAAAGCTTCGTAAAGAGCGCCAAAAATTAATAAATGAAGTGGATAAGGAAAAAGCGAAATATCTTCGCATGCAAAATCGAAAGAAATTGACCTTAACCTATGAAGATATTGCGGATGTGGTTTCTACATGGACAAAGATTCCGGTTTCGAAACTGACAGAATCTGAATCCAAGCGTTTAACCAAATTGGAATCCACATTACATAAGCGTGTCATCGGTCAGGATGATGCGGTACTTGCAGTTTCTCGTGCGGTACGTCGTGGCCGTGTGGGATTAAAAGAACCGGGAAGACCCATTGGTTCCTTCCTTTTCTTAGGACCTACCGGTGTGGGTAAGACGGAAGTATCCAAAGCCTTGGCGGAAGCTGTATTTGGTTCGGAAGAATCCATGATTCGAGTGGATATGACGGAGTATATGGAAAAGCATTCCGTATCCAAGATGATCGGTTCCCCTCCGGGATATGTGGGATATGATGAAGGCGGACAGCTTTCCGAGAAAGTTCGTCGTAATCCTTATTCCGTTATCCTTTTTGATGAAATTGAAAAAGCACATCCGGACGTGTTTAATATTTTGCTTCAGGTATTGGATGAAGGTCATATTACCGATTCTCAGGGACGTAAGGTGGACTTTAAAAATACCATCATTATTATGACTTCCAATGCGGGTGCAAAAGAAATCATGGAGCCGAAGAAATTGGGATTCTCTCGTGAAGAGAATGAAAAGCAGGATTATGAGGCAATGAAGACTCGCGTTATGGATGAGTTGAAGCATTTATTCAAACCTGAGTTTTTGAATCGTATTGACGAAACCATCGTATTCAGAGTTTTGAATAAGGATGATATGACAAAGATTGTTTCTATCATGACAAATGCTTTAGTGAAGCGTTGTAAGGATCAGATGAATTTGACACTTGAGATTCGTCCGGCAGTGAAGAAATATATCGTGGAAAAAGCATACGATCCGAAATTCGGTGCAAGACCGCTTCGCAGAAAAATCCAGACGGATATCGAAGATGTATTGGCGGAAGAAATCTTATCCGGAAAATTTAAAAAGAAAGAGACCATTATCGTCTCTGTAAAAAATGATAAAATAGTTTTTGAAGGGAAATAGGAGGAAGAAATGGCTATTGTATCAGAATTGATTCGTGAAGAATCAGACGGCTCCATTAGTTTTGGAGATTACTCTTTATCAGCAAAGAGTAAAAAAGATGATTTCAAGCATGCAGGGGATCTCTATAAGGTAAAGACATTTAAAGAGATTACAAAGCTTGAAAGAAACGGAGCATTTGTTTATGAATCTGTTCCGGGTACTGCGGTAAATTCATTGAAGCTTTCAGAAAACGGTGTATCTTTTCTTGTAGAAGGTTTTGAGGATGCTCAGGTTACCTTGGAATTAGAACCGGAAACAGAATATGATATTAAAGTTGACGGAAATAATGCAGGTACCATGAAGACAAATCTTAGTGGCAAGCTCAGCTTGAGTGTAGAAATTGACGAAGGAAAATCAATTCCTGTAGAAGTTACGAGATTATAAGTAAAAGGGCCTTAGAGTTTCTAAGGCCTTTTTTGTTTGGAGGAAGGTATGGCAAAAGGGAAATCAACCGTATTTTTTTGTCAAAACTGCGGCAATGAATCCTCAAAGTGGATGGGACAGTGTCCTGCCTGCCATGAGTGGAATACATTTGTAGAAGAATCCTTGGATAAAAAGGAAATCAAAAGCCGAAAAGCGGTAAGTGATGTAAAAGTTACTTCTTTAAATGAAGTAAAAGAAATAGATGCCACCCGCACACCCACCGGTATGAAGGAATTGGACCGCGTATTGGGTGGCGGATTGGTAAAGGGCTCACTTATTTTGGTGGGCGGTGATCCCGGTATCGGAAAATCCACGCTTTTATTGCAGGTATGTAAGAATGTATGCAATAACGGATTAAAGATGCTTTATATTTCCGGAGAGGAATCCATGCAGCAGATTAAACTTCGTGCCAATCGAATGGGCAAGTTTAACGAGAACCTCTCTTTATTATGTGAAACCAATTTGGAAGTTGTGCGAGGTGTCATTGAAAAAGAAAAGCCGGACATGGTAGTGATTGATTCCATACAGACCATGTACGATGAAGATGTTTCTTCTGCACCGGGTAGTGTGACACAAGTAAGACAGGCAACCTCTGTTTTTATGCAGATTGCAAAAGGGCTGGGGATTACTGTCTTTATCGTAGGTCATGTAACAAAGGAAGGCGTGGTGGCCGGACCTCGTGTATTGGAACATATGGTGGATACGGTTTTGTATTTTGAAGGAGAGCGACACGGAACCTACCGTATTCTTCGTGGGGTAAAGAATCGTTTTGGATCCACCAATGAAATTGGTGTGTTTGAAATGTGTGAATCCGGTTTATCGGAAGTGGAGAATCCTTCTCAATATATGTTGGAGGGAAAACCGAAGAATGCTTCCGGATCTGTTGTGGCATGTTCTATGGAAGGAACACGTCCCATGCTTTTGGAAGTACAGGCCTTGGTTTGTGCAACCAGCTTTAATATTCCCAGACGTACCGCAAATGGAGTGGACTTTAATCGCGTAAATCTATTAATGGCAGTATTGGAAAAACGATTGGGCCTTCATTTAAGTACCTATGATGCTTATGTAAATATTGCAGGGGGACTTAAGATGAATGAACCTGCATTGGATTTGGCCATCGTTCTTGCAATTGCTTCTTCTTATAAGAATCGTCCTGTGGATGAAGGAATGATTTGCTTTGGAGAAGTGGGCTTAAGCGGGGAAGTGCGAAGCGTATCTCAAGCTCAGCAAAGAATTAATGAAGCAAAGAAACTTGGGTTTACCACCATTGTTTTACCGAAGGTATGTTTAAAGAATATTCAAAAAGATGATACAGTGAAACTCATTGGCGTGGAAAACGTACATGAAGTGTATGATTTATTATAGGGAAGTAAAATGATTTATCTTTTAAGACACGGACAAACCGAATGGAATAAGATTCACAGGTTGCAAGGGGTAACGGATATTCCGTTAAATGATACCGGTCGACAAATGGCAAAGGATGCTTGCAAAAAGTATAAGGATATTCCTTTTGATTGTTGTTATGCATCTCCATTGGAACGAGCTTATGAGACGGCGCAGCTGTTTTTGGGAAATCAAACCACACCCATTATAAAAGATGAGCGGTTTCGTGAAATGAATTTTGGCCCTTATGAAGGAACCTATGGGTATTTTACGGATGAGAATCATCCTTTATATCCGCTATTTACCGCTCCGGAAACCTATGTACCGCTTGAGGGAGTGGAGACTTTTGAAGAAATGACGGCTCGCACGGTAAGCGGCGTGGAGGATATCCGAAAGAACCATGATGTTTCAAAAGAGAATATCTTAATTGCCGGTCACGGTGCTATGTGTGCCAGCATTATTTGTTATTATAAGCACATGCCCCTAAAGGATTTTTGGGATGCGCTTTTAAAGAACTGTGAACTATGTGAGTTAGAGGTATAGATTGATGGGAAATGTGGAAATTAGAGAAGTAACGATGAATGATGCAAAGAGATTGTTGGAGATTTATTCTCATTATGTATTACATACAGCAATTTCTTTTGAAATCGATGTGCCGTCCTTGGAAGAGTTTCAATCCAGAATGGAAACTATTACACAAAAATATCCTTACTTAGTTGTAGTGGAAGACGGGAAAATAATGGGCTACGCATATGGACAAACCTTTATCAATCGAAGTGCATATGATCATTGTGCGGAACTTACCATATATTTGGACAAGGATGCAAAGAAAAAAGGATACGGCCGTATGCTTTACGAAGAATTGGAAAAGCGACTGTTTGCTATGGGAATTACCAATCTCTATGCCTGCATCGGTGACCCTATCGTAGAGGATGAAT
>JAEEGL017036151.1_pt1 | contig 10903 bp, 7 predicted proteins | sample 9134231 | NCBI WGS metagenome assembly JAEEGL01 (sample SAMN16246548, study PRJNA631951) | gut metagenome | biome: gut microbiome; feature: rumen; material: fiber-attached | host: Bos | place: Iran: Karaj | collected 2018-10
ATCTGGACGGTCCGGAGGAGATGCAGGAGACTATCGTTTATCTCAGAGATCAGGTTATGGATAACTACATGTCCCTGGTCGTGATAGGAAAGCACCTGGAGCTGCAGAGGTTTTATGAGACCATTCCCGAGGACAAGCTGTCGGGAACATTTATGCGTCCCGTAAATATCAAGGAGCTCGGAGATCAGATAGATGCCATCCAATCAGAGGAGAATAAGCGCAAGACCAAGAAGAGGATACTGATCGTAGATGATGACGGGACTATGCTCCGTACCATGAAATCATGGCTGTCCGAAAAGTACCAGGTATATATGGTGAATTCCGGAATGGCGGCCATCACGTTTTTGACCAAGAACGAGGTTGACCTCATCCTTTTGGATTATGAGATGCCGGTCACATCCGGACCGCAGGTATTGGAGATGCTCCGTTCAGACTCTGAGATGAAGCATATCCCGGTCATGTTTTTGACGATCAAATCAGATAAGCACTCTGTCCTTACAGGACTTGCATTAAAGCCTGAGAGCTATCTGTTAAAGACTATGCCTCGTAAAGACCTGATGAAGAGCATAGACGATTTCTTCATGAAGCAAAGGATGGAGGAACTCGGGACATGAAAGACAAGAAGTGGTCTATATTCTTCAGCCGTACATGGGAGGAGATATACAAGGACAATAAGGCAGCTATCGCCAAGGACAACCTGGAGATTTGCCGTATAGTCTCGGTATTTTTTGCGGCTGTTTTGATCGTATTTGTGGCTGTAGCTTTTGCCATTCGTGATACTCATCTGGTGCCCGCTTATGTCATTACAGCGGCAGTGATGATGTTCATATGGTATATGGCCAGAACTATGATCAAAAAGAATGATTATTCCACTTACAATCACAGATGGCTGGTATACGCATTTGCTGCAAGCATGTATATGTTTTCCGCTTATATCATCCATTTCGGTAACGCGAATATCCTTTCTTATGTGGCACTGGTAGTCATCTTGCCGGTACTGATCATAGATAAGCCTACACAGAAGTTCATCATGGTGCTGTTTTCCATGGCTCTGTTTTTTGTCGTATGCGTCTCATCGGATTGGGCGCCTTCCTTACAGCAGGAGTACGACATCAACGTCAATCTGTTTGCGCTGGTAGCCTACCTCTGCGGCGTGAATAACTGCTGGGTCAAAATGCAGGCGCACGATCTGAACAGGCGACTCGGTAAGATATCCAGCGAGGACAGCGGGACGGGACTGCTGAACCGACGCAGGCTTTTCGAGGATCTGAAGCAGCTGGATGAATACGGCGAGATCGCAGGTATCCTGATGTGTGATATCGATGGCTTCAAGAAGTTCAACGACACCTATGGACACTCTATGGGAGATAAGTGTATCGAGAGCGTCGGAAAAGTTCTGACCTACTATGGCAAGGAGGCGGACATCAGGTTCTACCGCTACGGCGGAGACGAATTCACGGGAGTGCTGTTGAAATCATCCAAGGTGCCGATCGAGACGGCGGCACGTGATGTGGCACAGATGGTGAATGCGGTGGATATCAGGGTGCCGTCCGGAGATACCGTAAATATCAGTATATCGGTCGGATTTGCACTGCTTCAGGCAGGAGTGGATTATAATGAGTGTTTGAAGTATGCTGATTACAAGATGTATCAGGTCAAGCAGCATCTGCTGATGCGCAAGATGGCGCAGAATCACCTGGATATGGGTAGCATGATGGCCAAGGATCATAGAAGTCTTGGATTGGATCGTGACAGAAAAATGTGGGAGAGTTTGGAGATCAAAGATAAGGAGAACTGATATGACCTACGAGGAGATGGTTGAGATCATTACTAAGAACGCTGCGAAGGTTCCCTCAGGAGAGATCCTGGGACATATCGCAGTTCAGTTGAACATCGAGGGAGAGGCAGAGGGAGCCTTTTATGTCGAGTTCAACAACGGTAAGGTGACGGTAGCGCCTTACGAGTACTTTGACAGGGATATCCTCATAGTATGCTCTGCAGAGCAGGCGATAGGAATGTCCGAGGTCAGATATGATCCGGTGAAGGGATTTAAGAACGGTGAGATCTATGTGGAGGGCAACATCGGCAGACTCGAGATTTTGAAGGAGATGCTCGTAAAGAGTCGCAAGATCAACAAGAAAAAAGCTGAAGCCAGGAAGAAGACCGAAGCCGGAAAGAAGACCGAGACCGGGAAGAAGACTGAGGCTAAGAAAAAGACTGCCTCCAAGAAAAAGGCAGAGACCAAGAAAAAAGAGACCGATAAAAAATGACGCATGATTTTTTTGCCGCGATATCGCGGATGAAGTTTATAGACAGATGGGCGCTGATGAGAAACAGCCGTCCGGAGAATCTGTGCGAGCACTCCATGGAGGTCGCAGTGATAGCGCATGCTCTGTGTGTTATCGGGAATACCCGTTTAGGGAAGGAGCTTGATGCCGATCGAGCTGCGCTCATCGGACTGTATCACGATGCCTCGGAGATCATCACGGGAGACATGCCTACTCCGGTAAAGTATTATGACGAGGACATTCGCGATGCATATAAAAAGGTTGAGTCCATCGCCGAGTACCGACTGCTGAATAAGCTGCCGGAGGATATGAGGGCTTCCTTCGAATCCATATTCAAAGGAAATGAGGATGATGAGAATGAGAGATATATGCGGCGGCTGGTGAAGGCCGCAGACAAGATCTCGGCTCTCATCAAGTGCATAGACGAGGAGAAGAGCGGGAATCAGGAGTTCAAGGATGCAAAGGTCTCCACGGAAAAGAGACTGGAGGATATAGCCAGGGAGCTGCCGGAGGTGGATATTTTCATGATGGAGTTCCTGCCGCCATACGGAAGCACTCTTGATGAGCTTTCATAGACAGAGCTGGAGGCGACATTTTCAGAATGGGTTATAGAACCGACTGCTGATAGCAGTCGGTTTTAATTGAGAGGACATTGGGGATTGGGTTTACCCTATCGCTGCTCGGATAGGAGAGTAGGTTTGAAACTATTTGAAAAGCTGTTAAAGAGATTTTTCTGGGTTCCTCTGATACTTGGAGTGATCGGGTATTATGTCGAGGGAGAGATGGATATATGGCATTGCATCTATGCGTCCATGGCTCTCTACTTTGTCAATCCGATCAATGATATGGACAATGTGGCCATACTCATAGCGGAGATCCTTGCAGTGCTTGTCACTACGAGTGTGGTACTGTCTATACTCGGATCTGTGGTAAAGTATCTGGGCAGGTTTTTTATCCGCCTCTCCGATGATGCCACGGTGGTCTACGGCGATTCGATCTATGCCGAAAGCCTCTCAGACAGACTGCACAGAGGATATCATGTCCAAAGCCCCAAAGCTCCCGAGAAGGTCAGAGATCACATCCTGATGTATGAAAAGGATACGGACGCGCTGAGGTTTTTAGAGCAGTACAGGGACAGACTGAAGGATGATCGGGTGTACCTCATACTGAACACCGCAGACACATACCTGCTGGCTGATACCAAGGGGACCGGCATACATTACCAGAGTCTTTCCGAGTTGTGTGCGAGGCGCTTCTGGAGACAGTACGATCTCTATGACAGAGTCGTGAATGAAAAAAAGAGTGTACGCATTGCGATAATTGGTACAGGCTCAGTGGGAATGTCCATATTCCGCTACGGCTATCTGAATAATGTCTACACCACTACACAGCATATCGAGTATCATATCTTCGGCGCAAATGCCGCTCAAAAGTGTGAGCTGAACAGGCTCATCATGGTAAATGATGACGCGATATTCTGTCATGACGAGGAGTATTTCGAGTATGACGGATTGAGCGAGATGGACATGTGCATCGTTTCGGCATCTGACTCGGGAGTGAAGGGAGCAGTAGGGGAGGATGATGAGGATATCGCGGTCATCCTGGCGAGACTGCTGCATTATCCTTCGCGATCCATCATTTACGTATATGAAGAGGGCAATCTGAAATATGAGGATATCTATGCATCCGACCGTATCGTGACCTTTGGGGCGATAGATGACCTTCTGACTGAAGATGGCATCAAAAATGAACCGCTGGACCTGGCGGCAAAGCTTTTCAACTATGATTATGAGCTTAGGGCAGCAGGAGAGCAGTCGAAGGATAACTATGTCGAGGAGGCGGAAAAGTACTGGCAGGGACTGAACGGATTTTTCCGTGGCTCCAATGTAGCCCGCGCCGATCATCATTATATCGAGATGAAGAGAGAGGCGGAGGGCGCCGAGGATGAGGAGATATGGGACGTGGAGCACACCAGGTGGTGCCGCTATTACTATATCAATGGCTGGGAGTACAACGAGAAGAGGGACAACTCCATGAAGAAGCATCACCTGCTTATTCCCTACGATGAGCTGGAATTGTCGGAAAAGAAAAAAGACGGTATATATGATGAGAGGTTGAAGAAGGAAATAGAAAGGATATGTAAGTGAAGTACAACGCATTTATCAGTTACAGACATGCAGACCCGGATGATTTTATTGCAGGACTGATACATAAGAAGCTGGAGACATTTAAGGTGCCTCGCCGTATCACGAAGGCGACGGGCATAAAAAAGATAGAGAGGATATTTCGTGATCAGGAGGAACTGCCGATCGATGCGAGCCTTTCGGACAATATCGATGCAGCCCTGAATGAAAGCGAGTTTCTGATAGTCATCTGCTCGCCCAGGCTCTTAGAGTCCAGATGGTGCAGGGCGGAGATAGAGAATTTTATCAGGATCAGAGACAGGGAACACATACTGGCGGTGCTCGTAGAGGGTGAGCCGGAGGAAGCCTTCCCGGATCTGATCCGATTTGATGAAGAGGGAAATCCCGTGGAGCCGCTGGCAGCAGATGTCAGAGGAGCCACAAAGGCAGAGATGAAGCGCAAGCTGAACTCCGAGATGATGAGGCTTGCTGCTCCGCTTCTGCATTGCGGTTATGATGATCTGAAGCAGCGTCACAGAGAGCGCAGGATCCGTCGGATCATGACTGTCATGGCAGCGGTGATGGCTCTGATGGTGGGGTTTGCCGGATATTACGCATATACTGCGGCGCAGATCACCAAAAACTTCAGGGATAAGCAGGTCAATCAGTCCAAGTATCTGGCTGATACGGCACTGGATCAGCTGGAGGCCGGCGACAGGATGACCGCGATCCAGGTGGCATTGGAGGCGCTTCCGTCTGAGGAAAACGACAGGCCTTATGTGGCAAAAGCCGAGTATGCCCTGAACCGTTCACTTTACAGCTATGCGGTTGGCGGGGATCTGCTGCCGGATCGTTCCTTCCATCATTCCCAGCCTGTAAGTGAGTTTGAGATGAGCAGGGAGGGTAACTTCGTCGTCACTGTGGATCAGGGCGAAACGGTTACAGTCTTTGATACGAATACAGGCACAAAAAAGCTCGAGGTGAAGGCTCCCATAATAGATAATGCCAGCGTGTCCGATGTGCAGGATGCGAGGTTCATAGATGAGGGGGCAGTCCTGATCGTGTATGAGGATGAGGCGCAGTGCTACGATCTGGAGGGACAGCTTAAGTACACTTTCGAGGGAACAGACAGCTATCTCAGAAAATGTGTCTATCACAGTGACAGCAAAATACTGGCGCTTATAAGCTCAAAGGAAATCTTTATCCTGGATCCTGACAGTGGAGAAGTAAAGGCTTCCGCTACACCCGATCTGGGAGAAGGCTCATTCTCGGATGATCCGGCTTTTTCACAGGATGGCAGCAGGCTGGCTGTTCCGGTGTACGCATCCATAATGGATGAGAGTGTGATCGGCCATGTCTTTGTGATGGATACGCAAAGCGGTAATGGGGAGATATATGAGACCGCAAAGACATATATAGAAAAGGTCTGCTTCGATGACAATGATCATCTGGTCGTAGCTTCTGACGGATATGATGAAAGCCATATCCTGCTGGGAGACGGAATCATCGAGCTTTTGGATCTGAAGGCTCACACACCGCTGTGGCAGACAGGCTATCAGTATGAGGTCTACATCATGGCCGGAAGCAGTATGGATATGTATATACGGGACTATAATGATGCGGCTGGCACGCGGCATCATCAGGCGATATATTCGGTAAATAACGGTCTTGAAGCTATCGATATGGAGACCGGTGAAAAGACCTGCGTACTGAAAAAGAGCTCGAGTATCACGGGGCTTTTCGTGATAAAGGAAAGCCCGCTTGTATATACATTTGAGAGGAGCGGTGCTTTTACGATCCAGGATGTGGAAGCAGGCAGGGAGTACACTGACAACGCCGTAAATACCGATCTGGTCATAGTCGAGGCTAAAAACGGAAAAGGCACGATAGGCATTATGGGTTATCAGTCACCGGAACTGGTGATACTGCGCTACTGCGAGGGGATCGGCATCGAGAAGGTCGAGACCTTTGAGGATGATGTGGTGGCTGCCAGGTATACACCGGACGGAAAGCAGATGGCAGTTCAGATCGGACGCGGACAGGATCTGGTCATAAAGGTGATGAACAGCGACGACCACTCGGTGATCGGAGAGTTTGAGCCCGGAGACTATGTCGAAGCATGGGATATGGATGAGCAGGGCAGGGTGTATGTTTTTTCAAAGGGCGTGCTGTATCGCTACGATCCCGCTATCAATGAGACAGTTACAGCGCAGAGCGAGAAGGAATACAATGACTACTCGGATTACATCATAGATCTGAAAGCTCATAAGGCGATCGGCTACAGGAACTCGCTCATAGTCATCGATACAGACAGCATGCAGACCATATGTGAGACAGACAGCTATGAAGCCGGCGTGAAGCTGGCGGCAGTCGGTGGCAAGAACGGCGATCAGATACTTCTCGTACAGGCGGAGGGAAAAGCTTCTGTGCTGGATGTCTCGGATCCGGATAAGCTTTCCGAGAAGGAGCTGAATGTTTCTGATCTGAATATCTATCAGGGCGTAGACATGGAAAACGGCATGGATCTCTCCTCGGATGGAAGGCTTGCGGTATTCAACTGCACGGACAGTCTCGCAAGAGTATATGACATCGAAAAAGGCAAAGTGACAGATGAGATACCTTTTGATGGCCGGTTCAGGTCTTTCCTGAAGTTCTCACCGGATGATTCGGTACTGATGATGCAGGGCGATGACTACTATTTCAGAGCCTATGATCTGAACGCTCACAAGGTAAAGGCTTACGCTTACGATCAGTACTATGAGATAAATGATGTCAGCTACGAGGCAGGTAAGGTGGAGCTTGTAAGCGCTTCGCACCTGTACATCCTGAATGAGGATACATACGATCTGACAGCAGCCATAGACGGAGGTCGGGCGGTGAGCTTTGCGCAGGATGAGGTCATCGTAGGCAGATATGAGGATATGTACAGATTCCCCTACCAGGACCTGAAGGAACTGGAGCAGACTGCATATGAACAGTTGAACGGTGAAGTTCTTTCGGAAGAAAAGAGACTGCAGTTAAATATGGACTGAAAATATAGTATAATGGAAATGTTAGGGTTATTTTTGATGTGTTGATCAGGAAGATGATATAGGAGGATACACATGTACGGAATATGGTTATGGATATGCCTGGTGGCGGCACTGGTACCGGCGATAGCATTGCTGATCTATGTATACAGACAGGACAGGATCGAGAAGGAGCCGACGCCTCTGTTGATGAAGCTTTTGGGATTCGGTGTGCTTTCCGCGCTGATCGCAGCGATCATCGAGACGGTCGGTGAATGGATACTGGGTATCTTTGTAGACAGCACGCTGAAGATATACTGGGTACTGTATGCATTCTTAATAGTTGCCGCTTCCGAGGAGGGATTCAAATATCTCTTCCTGAAGAAAAACACATGGAAGCATCCTGCATTTAACTACAGATTCGACGCCGTTGTATATGCGATCTTTGTATCGCTCGGATTTGCGGCATTTGAGAATATCTTTTATGTGTTGGATTACGGCCTTGGTACCGCATTCCTGCGCGCAGTCATCTCCATCCCCGGACATTTCGGATTCGCGATGATCATGGGTTATTTCTACGGAAAGGCAAAGGAAGCGGAGCAGAATAAGGATGAGAAGGGGCGCGAGAGAAATCAGCTGCTCGCATTCCTGATCCCGTTGATACTCCATGGAATATTTGATGCTCTCCTTATGGTTGAGAGCGATTACGCAGGCGCAGTATTCGTTCTGTTTATAGTAGTGTTCTACATCTTTGTGTTCATACTGCTTAGAAAGGAGTCAAAGAACGATCATCCTATTTTGAGCGAGGAGACGCTGGCAGCACAGCAGGTACAGCCGATGCAGTCGGCTCAGCCCATACAGCAGGAGACAGTTTCAGGGATGCAGTCACAGCCGACTGAGGAAGTTGTAAAGCCGGATAATTATGACTACAACGAATAACAGGATATCATGGATAGATATGGCAAAGGGATACGGCATTCTTGCCGTATTCACCGGCCATTTGGTACAGGGCACGGTGATAGGTGATTTTGTTTACTCCTTTCACCTGCCTTTGTTTTTCTTTATTTCCGGATATCTTTTTTCGGTAAAGGAGTCGTTTCCGAAGTTTTTTGCTCATAAATGCCGCTCGATCCTGCTTCCCTATCTGGTGTTCGGATTGCCGATAGTATTTTTTGCGGCATATTATCCGCTCGTATTTGCCAGGAATACACCCAGGTGGCTGCCCGATCCCGGGGCACTGGGGGAAGCGATAGTTGAAAATCTGATCGGGTTTGTGTTCCAGATCAGATATGCCACGCTGTGGTATCTGGCGGTCCTTTTCGGGCTGAATATGGTCATGTATGTATTGACCAGATTTCCGCATATGGCGCTTCATATCATCATCGTCATAGCGATGACCGTGGTGGGGCTGGACTATTACGCGCGCGGCGGATTTCAGTTGCCCTGGAATGTGGATGTGATCATGACAACGATCTCGTTTTTCTATGTGGGATATCTGCTGAAGCAGCATGGCACGGTGATGGAGAAGGTCATTTCCCTCAAGGCGTGGCAGAGGCTCATCCTGTGGGCAGCTTTCATGGCGGTCAATATCGGGGCGAATATCATGAGCTTCAGGATCAGTGGTGAAGGCCTGGAGCTTTATCGGATGCAGTACGGTATGCCGGTGTTTACATATCTGTCGGCTTTTGCCGGGGTATTTGGGGTAGTGGTTTTTTCAACGCTTTTTACCGCGGGTCCGCTAAGCTATATCGGAGAGCATTCGATGCTTTTCTTCCTGTGGCATCAGGCGATATTTTTTGAGCTTTGGAAGCAAATGTATCCCAGATGGGGTATACCGGATATCTGGAGATTTATGTATAATGCCAAAGGAGCGTTTCAGCTTTTGGGAGGCGAACTGCTCCTGATACTGGCGCAGATCATTCCGACTCTCCTCATAATATGGGGGCTGACGGAACTGTTAAGACGCACACCCTTAAAAAAGATGGTGTGAGAGGATTGGAAACCAATAGAGGAAGTAATGAAGCAAACACGAAGGGAGTAGTATGGCAGCGAGAGATGATATCAAAAAGGTACTGATAATCGGAAGCGGTCCTATCGTGATCGGACAGGCGTGCGAGTTCGATTACTCCGGAACTCAGGCGTGCAAGGCACTCAGGAGTCTGGGGTATGAGATAGTATTGGTGAATTCCAATCCCGCAACGATCATGACCGACCCGGAGATGGCGGACCGCACATATATAGAGCCGCTGAATGTCGACAGAGTTTCGGCAGTCATCGAAAAGGAGCGCCCCGACGCGCTGCTTCCTAACCTGGGCGGTCAGTCGGGCCTGAACCTCTGCTCTGAGCTGTACAAAGCCGGCGTGCTTGATAAATACGGCGTCAAGGTAATAGGCGTAGAGGTCGATGCCATTGAGCGCGGAGAGGATCGTATAGAGTTCAAAAAGACCATGGATGCCCTCGGCATAGAGATGGCCAGATCCAAGGCATGCTACTCTATTGAGGAGGCGCTTGCCGAAGCAGATGAGCTGGGGTATCCGGTAGTCCTGCGTCCTGCATATACCATGGGCGGAGCCGGCGGCGGTCTCGTATATAACCGGGAGGAGCTGCAGACTGTCTGCGCCAGAGGTCTGGCAGCATCCCTGATCCATCAGGTGCTGGTGGAGGAATCCATCCTCGGCTGGGAGGAGCTGGAGCTGGAGGTTGTCAGGGATCGTGACAACAATATGATCACAGTCTGCTTCATCGAGAATGTAGATCCTGTAGGAGTGCACACAGGAGATTCCTTCTGTACGGCGCCCATGCTCACGATCAGCGAGGAACTGCAGCAGGAACTGCAACGTCAGGCTTATCGCATAGTAGAGCATATCGGAGTCATCGGCGGTACAAATGTACAGTTCGCGCATGATCCGGTTTCCGACAGAGTAGTAGTCATAGAGATCAATCCCCGTACATCCCGTTCATCCGCGCTGGCCAGCAAGGCGACAGGATTCCCGATCGCGCTGGTTTCCGCAAAGCTTGCAAGTGGTCTGACACTGGCCGAGATAGAGGACAGTGAGTGCGGCACTCTTGATAAATATGTGCCCGGAGGGGACTATGTGGTGGTGAAGTTCGCCAGATGGGCATTTGAAAAGTTCCACGGTGTGGAGGACAAGCTCGGTACTCAGATGCGTGCTGTCGGTGAGGTCATGAGCATAGGAAAGAACTTCAAGGAGGCTTTCCAGAAGGCTATCCGTTCGCTTGAAAAGGATCGCTACGGTCTCGGACTCATCGAAAAATATGAGAAGATGGACAGGGATGAACTGCTCCGTCTGTTAAAGGATGCATCCAGCGAGAGATATTTCCTCATGTATGAGGCGATGAAAAAGGGTGTTACGCCTGAGGAACTGTATGAGATCACAAAGGTAAAGAGATACTTTTTGAATGAGATACATGAGCTTGTAAATGAGGAAGCAAAGCTTACGGAGAGCTATTCGGGAAGAGTTCC
>JAEEGL010303713.1_pt1 | contig 10902 bp, 10 predicted proteins | sample 9134231 | NCBI WGS metagenome assembly JAEEGL01 (sample SAMN16246548, study PRJNA631951) | gut metagenome | biome: gut microbiome; feature: rumen; material: fiber-attached | host: Bos | place: Iran: Karaj | collected 2018-10
ATCGAGGTTGCCGAACAGACCGTTGGTTGTGATGAAATCGTTCGGCTTCTGATACTGCCGGATGATCTCCGCCTGCATTCGGGCAAAGCGGATGCAGCTATCGGACACGAAGCGTGAATAATCGAGCAGCAGATGCGGGTTATGCCCGCCGTTCAGCACCGGGCGCGGGCAATGGATCTGCTCCCAATCGGTATACGTTTCGCTCCAGACAGCCGTTCCCCACGCCGTATTCAGCGCATCGAGCGTGCCGTATTGTTTTTGCAAAAACGCGCGAAACGCCGCATGGTCGGCTTCGCTGTGAAACTCGTCCGTTTCGCAGTTCAGTTCGTTGTCGATCTGCCAGCCGACGACCGCCGGATGCCGCCCCCAGCGTTTTGCCATTTCGGTGACGATCCTTCGGCAAAGCCGTTGATACGTTTCGGAATTATAGTTGTAGTGCCGCCGTGCGCCGTGGCGCAGCAGCGTCCCGTCAGGCAGGGCGTTCAGTGTTTCGGGATAGTTCTCTGTCACCCACGCGGGCGGCGTGGCGGTCGGCGTGCCGAGGATGACCTGCATCCCTTCCCGCAGGCAGAGCGAGAGAAAGTCGTCGAACAACTCGAAGCAAAATTCGCCCTCGCGCGGTTCGAGCAGCGACCAGGCAAATTCCGCGCTGCGAACGACCGTGATCCCCGCAGCTTTCATTCGTTTGATATCGCTTTCCCAAAGCGACCTGTCCCAATGCTCGGGGTAATAGCATACCCCGACGGTGTAGTTTGTCCATTGAAATGCTTGCTTTTGCATATGGTTTGTTCCTGTTCTGTTTTGATCATCTATATGATACTCTGTTTTATCCAAATTGCAACCCATTTTTTCAATGCAGATAGGCGGATTTTTCCACAATAAAAGAAAGGGCGCAGTTGCCCTTTCTTCGTGTTGGTTTGCAAGCGAAACGTCGCCGGAAATGATCCGGACCCGTTTTTGAGAATCCAAAAATCCCCGCCCTTTCGAGCGGGGATCGGGTTTGGTGAAACCGAAATTATTTGATTTCGCAAACAGCGCCGACAGCCTTGAACGCTTCGACGAGCTTCTCCGCGTCTTCCTTGGAGATGCCTTCCTTGACGGCCTTGGGGGCTTCGTCGACGACGGCCTTTGCTTCCTTCAGGCCGAGACCGGTCTGCTCACGGACGACCTTGATGACCTTGATCTTCTCCGGGCCGACTTCCTTGAGGATGACGTCGAACTCGGTCTTCTCTTCGACTTCCTCAACGGGAGCCGCGGGACCCGCAACGGCAACCGCGGTCGCTGCCGCGCTGACGCCGAATTCTGCTTCGAGAGCCTTAACGAGCTCGGAAAGCTCGAGGACGGACATTGCCTTAATGTCTGCGATTAACTGTGCCTTATCCATTGTTTTTCTCCTTAAAATTTAGTAAATCTTTGGGTTGTTTTTGGCGATATCCGCCGGTTCGTTACTCCTGCGCCGCTGCGCCGGGGTCCTTCTGCTTTGCAATCTGATCGAGTACGATCGCGAGACCCGAAATGGGGGACATCATGCTGCCCAGCAAGCGAGCAATGAGCACCTCTCTGCTCGGCAGATCCGCGATAGCATCGACTTCCGCCGCGCTCGTCACCTTACCCTCGACGATGCCGCCCTTGACCTCGCACTTTTTGACCTTCTTGACGAAGTTCTTCAGCACGCGCGCCGGGGCAACCGCATCCTCGTGGCCGAAAGCGAATGCGTTCGGGCCGTGCAGCATATCGTCGATCGAAGCGTCGATGCCCGCTTCTTCGCAGGCACGCTTGACGCAATGATTCTTCAGAACGACATACTCAACGTTCTCTTTGCGCATTTCATTTCGGAGATCGGTCACTTCCGCAACGGTCAGACCACGATAGTCAAACAGGATGACGGACTTCGCGTTTTTGATCTTCTCCGCGACTTCCGCGACTTTCGCTGCTTTGGTCTCGATAATCTTTGCGTTTGCCATGGTTTCACCTCCTATAGATTCGGCTCGGTCCCGGAAACCCGGTTCCGACAAAAAAGCCCTCCCGCCGCAAGACGAGAGGGCACAAAAACAAAGCTGTATTGTTTTCGTTCCCACCTCGGCAGGATTTACGTGCTTGCGCACCACCGGCTGTCTTTGGCGACGAACTTTACCGTCGTTTAGTATAACAGACGCCCCCGCCGTTGTCAAGCGGTATTTTGGGTAAAATTGCAATATACGATTTCGCCCCAAATGCCCGCAAAATCGGCGTTTTCCCCCTTGGCAAGCGGCGTCCGGCACGCTATACTGAAAGAAACGAACAAGGGAGGCCGTTGTATGAAAAAAGAGCTTTTGGGTCAGGCGCTGATCAAGTTTGCATCGGGCGTGGCGCTTGTGATGCTGCTGACGTTTTTGCCCGCGGGCACGTTTTCGTATTGGCAGGCGTGGCTGCTGTGCGGCGTGCTGTTTATTCCGATGCTTGCGGCGGGGATCGTGATGCTGCAAAAAGCCCCCGACCTATTGGCAAAGCGGCTCAATCTCAAAGAGCGGCAGGGCGAGCAAAAGACCGTGGTCGCGCTGTCCGGCCTGCTGTTTATCGTCATGTTCGTGCTTGCGGGGCTTGGCCGCCGGTTCGGCTGGTTCATGCTGCCTCCCGCCGTGTCGTGGATCGCCGCCGTGGTGTTCCTGCTCGGCTATGCGCTGTTTGCCGAGGTGCTGCGCGAAAACGCGTACCTTTCCCGCACCGTCGAGGTGCAAAAGGGCCAGACCGTGATCGACACCGGGCTGTACGGCATCGTGCGGCACCCGATGTATTCCGCGACGCTGCTGCTGTTCCTTTCGATGCCGCTGATCCTCGGCTCGCTGTTCTCGTTCCTTGTCATGCTCGGCTATGTGCCGGTCATCGTCCTGCGCATCCGTAACGAGGAATCCGTGCTGACCGAAGGCTTGCCGGGCTACGCGGACTACAAGACGCGCATAAAATACAGGCTGATCCCGTTTATTTGGTGAGCGGGTAAAGCAAAAGCCGGGATAATATTCCCGGCTTTTTTGTAACCGTTTATTGCAGCGTTGCGCCGATGGCGGTGATGTAGGCCGCGTTTTCGGGGATGATGAACTTCACCTTATGCAGCCCGGCGACACCCTCGAACACTTCCTTGGCAAGCGAATGGGAATCGAGGATCGCGCCGCAGACGAAGATCTTGCGGGTCAGATGCGACTTGGTCGCAAACGCGGCCATGACGCCGACGCTCTGGAAAATCAGGTTATACAGGCCGCGGGCGTTCGAAGCGTCGTCGGCCTTTGCCGCCTTTTGCAGGTTCGCCACGGTCGTATCGGGCTTGAGGTTGGAGATCGTACCGTCGCAGATATCGCGCAGCTGCAGATCGCAGTTGGCGGTATCGCCCTGCTCGGCCAGCGCGCGCAGCGCCTTGGCGTCCGTGATGCCGAACAGCTTTTCGCCGAGCCCCGCGAGCATGCCGCCGCCGACGCCGCTGCCGCCGAGGTGCCGCGCGCCGAACGGCGTGACGCGGACGAACGACGTGCCGGTGCCGACCGACGCGATCACCATGTTATAGCTCTTGGCGACGGCGCTTGCGCCGCGATACAGCGAGGCAAATTCATCGACATGTACGGTACGCTTGCCCATCAGGTCGCCCGTGATATACGACGCGCCGACGCCCGTGACCGCGATATGATCGCAGCCCTCCAGTCCGAAGCGGTTCAGCACGCTTTCAAGCGGCTCGGATTTTTCGGCATACATCGTGCGCAGAACCTTCTTGTGCCGGACAAGCGCGAGCTTCGTGCCGGACGCGCCGAGGTCGATGCCGAGCACGACCTTATGCGGCTGCAGTGCAAAGTAGATCGGCGGTGCGATCACGGCCGAGGCAAGCATTTCGATCACGGCATTGATGCCCGCGGTGAGCACCAGGAACAGCAGCAGCGGCGTTTCACCGCGCATGTCCTTCAAAACCGTATTGTCGAACAGCAGGCCGAGCATGCCGAGGAACAGCACCGTATTGGTGAGCGGGCCGGAAAGCGCGGATACGAACGCCGCCACGCTGCGCCCGTGAAGCGGGTTTTTCGTCAGCAGCTTGAACAGCAGTCCCGGAACGAGGCCGACGAACACGCGCGTCACAACGCACACGACGAACGCGCCGATCGGGGAAACGCTGACAAGCAGCGCGCCGAACGCGTCGCCCATAAAGCATTGGGCAAAGCTCGTGAGGCCGAACACAAGGCCGAACAGCGCGCCATAGGCCGGGCCGAGCACAATCGCGCCGATGATCACCGGAATCGGGATCAGCGTGATCGACAGCACGCCGACGCGAAGGTATCCGAGCGGCGTAAACGACATCAGCTGGATCAACGCAATGAAGATCGCGGCCAGCACAAGCTGCCGCAGCTTTTCATGCTTCATGGAGCAGTACCTCTGTTTCTTCAATATATCGTGCAGGCTTTTGCACACGCCTACTATTATAACGATATTTCGCCGCAAGCGCAAGACGCGCCGCGCCCGGCAAGGTAAGTTTTATGTGAGGATATTTCGCGCCGCGCCCGTATAATCCGCGCCCGAAACCGACAGAATAAGGAAAAACGTGTTTTCCACGGAGGTTCCTATGTTCACCCGCAAACAACGGCTTATTCTGCTGATCGCGGGCGGCGTGACGCTCCTGCTGGTGATCGGTCTTTTCGGCCTGTCCGCCTGCCTCGGCCGTCCGTCCCCCGCCGTCCCGACGCCCTCGCCGCATCCGACGTTCACGCCTGCGCCGACCAAAAAGCCCACGCCCTCGCCTTCGCCGTCGCCGACGCCGAAGCCCACGCCGACGCCGCTGTACCGGCTGCCGCTTGTGCCGCTGACCGAAGCGCCCGGCTCCCCCGCGCCGCCCGAAGCGCCGGCATCGCCCAAACCGACCGCAACGCCCGCGCCGTCCGCCGTCCCCGAGGCCGACGGCGTATTTTCGCGCCGGTTTGACGCGGCCGGGGCGCTCGCGGCGTTTGCGCAGGCGGATGATAGGCACACGCCGATCGCCCCAAGCACGCCCTTTCCGCTGCGCTACGACGGGACGGTGAAAAACTTTCTGACCGTGGGGCTGTGGAACGACGAGCCGGCGGCGGTGCTGCTGGTACGGCTTGCGCCGCCGAAGCTGACCGTGCTTTCGATCCCGTGCGAGGATGTGCCAACGGACGGCGTTTCGGCGCCGGAGGCATTGCCCAAGGGCATGACGCCGCAGGCGTATGCGCTGCGCGAACAGATCGGTCGGCGGTTCGGGCTGACCGCGCCGTATACGGTAACGGTCGAGCTTTCCTGTATGCCCGCGATGCTCGCCGCGCTGCCGTCCGTTTCGGGCGGCGGCATTGCGTTTGACAAAGCGCGGTTTACGGCGGTGCTCGAAAAAAAGAGCGCCGAACGCGCCTATGAGATGGCGGCGCTCGGCGTCGGGATCGTGGATGTGTTTACGCGGATTTCGCCGTGGGAGCTGCCCGCCCTGCGCGGCGCGACAAAGGATAAGCTGCACACCGAGCTGCGCCTATGGGAGCTGTTCGGCATGGCGGCGGCGATCCGGCATGTCCGCGAATACGAAATCTGCGTGCTCAGCGACGCCATGTAGCCGTTTACAGCCGATGCAGATCGAAAAAGGCGGTGCGGGCGGCGTCGCGGAAGGTGCGGCTGATCGGGATGCGGTCGCCGTTTTCCATGACGAACTCGGTGTGATCGAGCGATACGACGCGGTTCAGCCGGACCCAATACCCCTGATGACACCGCAAAAACGCGGACGCCGCCGTGCCGAGCAGCAGCACCGGCGGCTGCGCGGACAGGTATTCGCTGCTGCGGGCGACCACGCGGGAGCGCCGCCCCACGCGCTCGATATACAGCACCTCACGAAGCGGCAGCACGACCGTGCGCCCGTCGGTGCGGAACGTCAGCCCGGCCTGCGGCTGCCGTTCGGAAAGGTTGTCCATGGCGCGGTGCAGCGCGGGCTTTAAATATTCGTCGGCGCGGTTCTTTGTCACGAACCAGACGTGCCGCGTGGTGTAGACCTCCGAGGCAAAGTCCGCATGGCCGGACAGAAAGATGATCTGACAGCCCGGCACGACGCGGTTGATCAGCTCCGCGATGCGAATGCCGTCGATACCCTCCATCTCGATATCGAGCACCGCGATATCGGGCTTCAGCGCGCCCGCCTCGATCGCCGTGCGAAACGCCGCCGCGTCGGTATAGGTCACAAGGTCGGTCTCCGCGCCCGGCAGCGCGTCCTGCACCAGCGCCGCGGTATGCTTTACGTGCAGCGGGTTATCGTCACAAACCGCGATCTTCGGCATCCGTCGTCGCCCCCTTCCATGTCACCGATGTGATGAACCGGCCGCCCTTGGCGTTGGTTCGAAATTCTCCGTCATACGTTTCCGTCAGCTGCCGCAGGATCGTAAAGCCGACGCCGCGTTCCAGCTCCGACACCCGGCGCGCCTGCGCCCGCTTTCGCTCGGCCACGCTGTTTTCCATGCGCACCCGCAGGTACGGCGCGCGCCAGTCGCATTTCAGCTCGGTCACGGGCGAGGGCACATCCGCGCACGCCTCGACGGCATTGTCGAGCAGGTTGCCGAACAGGCAGATCAGCGACGGCGCCTCGATCCCGATCTCGGCGGGCAGCGCCACGGAAAAGTCCGCGCGGATGCCCCGGCTTTCCATATCCTCCTTGCGATGCTGCAAAAAGCTCGCCAGTACGCGGTGGCGGCACGACGGCATTGCCGTTTGCGCGGCAGAGGCGGTTTCAAGCGCGTCCGCATAGCGTAGCGCCTCCTCTCCCCGTCCCTCGTCCAGCAGGTCGGCAAAGTGCCGCCGCTGCTCGAGCAGCGTCCTGTGCATCGAAACGACCTGCGCGTAGTCCTCCGCCAACGCGCCGTAGAGCCGATCCTGCTGCTCGTATTCGCGTTCGAGCATCCGCACCTTAGCGGACATGATCGACGAATTAGCGAGCGAGCGTATCAAAAAGAACAGCACAAAGTCCGACAGCAGACACACGAAAAACGCCAGCCCGACGGCCTTCATGTTATAGCGGGCGATATCGTTCCACAGCACGGTCAGCCAGTAGACGAACAGCGTCAGCTGCAGCACCGGGTAGGAAAACAGCAGCACGATTTCAAGCGGCCGCAGCTGCCACCCGGATCGCTTCCGCATCGAGAATGCGCCAAGGTTCAGCATCGTCAGCAGAATGACCTCGATCAGCAGCGTCGCGCCGTACTCCCACAGCGGGTATGCATACAGCCGGTCGAGATCCCCCGGCGCAACGGCCGATTGCCCGAGATAGAACACGAACATGTCCGTGGCGAGCGCGATCAAAAAGATCGAAAGCCAGACCAGCACGATCTCATGCCATTTCCCGCGGTGCAGCAGCAGCGGCATCGCCAATACAATGCCCTCGCCCAAGAACAGCCGCAACACCGTAAAACCGCGCAGCACCTACGTGACAAGCCAGCAATACGGCACGAACACGACCGTCTCGATGGCGGCGACGAGCCACACCGACCGGCGCGCCTTAAACTGCAGGTGGAACGTCACCATCCACAGCGCCCACATGATAAAGTTATAGACTGGCGGGATCCAGCTGCTCATGCGTCCGCCTCCTTTAGCCACAGCCGCACCGTATAGCGGCCGTTTTGCTTTTGCGCCGCGACCGCCCCGCGCCACCGCGCGGCAAGCCGTTCCAGCAGCAGCCGGTTTTCGTTTTCCGTGTCCTCCGCGTCGTCCAGGGGGCATGCGCTCGACGCCGACAGCTTCAGTCCGTCGGCCTCCGGCGCCGCCGCCAAGCGGATCTCCCGGTCGTCCGTTTGCAGGCATCTCGCCGCCGCGCCGTTCAGCAGCCCGCCGAGCGCGGATAGAAGATCGCCGTCCTTGATCCTGAGCCTTGCCGGGATGTGCAGCGACATGACAAGCTCGATCCCGCTGTGCCTGAACTCCTCGGCCTTCTCGAACAGGTACAGCGCCGCGACCGGGTGCTCACAGCACGGCTGCAGCGCCGTCACGTCCGAAGCCTCGTCGAGTGTTTTCATATAGGCCGCCGCATCCGCGGTGCGTCCCTCGCCCAGCAGGATCTTCAGCGTATAGACATGGTTGTTCATATCGTGGCGCAGCTGCCGCAGCCGTTCATAATACGCCGCCTCCTGCCGATAGTAAGCCGTCTGCGTGTCCACCTGCCTTTGCAGCGCCGCATACCGCGTTTTCAGCGCCGCGTTCTGCGCCACGGACAGCATCGCCTGTCCGAGCCCGATATCCGAAAGGATCGAGAACCCGACGGCAAAGAACAGATAGACAAGCTGCTTTCCGCTGCCCGGCCCGACCGGGATCGTCCGGTCGATCAGCAAATATTCCGTCAGCGGAAAGATGATGAACGTCAGCCAGATCAGCCGTTCGCGCCTGCGGATCCCGCGCAACAGCAGCACGCGGGCAAGGATCACGACCGCGCACAGCATGACAAAGTTCATAAACAGCAGCACAAGCCACGCCGAAAGCAGCGCGGCAAGCGGCAGCGCGGCAAGCGCCGCCATCGTCATATCGCCGGGCAGGGACTGCACCGTTTGCATGCCGGAGAGCACGCCGCCGAGCGTCGTCGCCAGCGTGACCGCGAGCCTTTGCCACACCGGGCCGGTAAAGACAAACAAGGCAAGCAGCACGGCGTGCGTGACGCCGATCACGACGCAAAGCGCCGGCAACTGCGGAAAAAGGGCGTAGACAAGCATGGACAAAAGCGGCCCCGCGACAAGCCACAGCGCCGCGGCCGGAACCGGCAAGGCACGCTCAAAGGTCTGCCGCAGCGCGATATATCGGATTGCGGCGTGCAGCAGCGCCGTGATGAACACGCAAAGGACAACCTTCACCATGCGCGCTTCCCTCCTTTCCCTTGCGGATTCGACATAAAAAAGTGCGGATTCGACAACCTCTCTTGCAGCGGAGCCGTCTATAAAAGTATACTTTTTAGGATGATTATAGCACAGCGATGCACGATTCGCAATCCGAAATGTCCTGTTTTTGCGAATCGCTGAAAGGAGTTTCGTGCATGGATACCGCTCTGACTGTCACGATGGAGGAAGCCATCACCCTCGCCCGGATCGTCAACCTCGCGCAATTGGAGGGCCGCTGCCTCGATCCCGTCCTCGACGGCTTTTTGGAAAAGGTGGAGCAAAAGCTCGACGAGCTCGAAAACGCGTAAGCCCCGCCCCGCCCGCCGCGCCGCTTTTGGCGCTGTTCAAAATATCACCAAAATAGTTATATTGTTTTTAATATATTGAAAGGAACAATACTTCCGTATGAAAAACGCACCCGCGCGGGGTGCGTTTTATAGTTGCTGTCGTTTTACCGGTCCGCCTTGATCGGCCCATCGTACTGATAGGTCTGCATCAGCTCGAGCTTGAACAGGTTCGCCTTGTGCTTTTTGTCGATCAGCGCCTTGGTTTCGGGATCGTCGATCTCGCCGGTGCGGATATAGCGGTCGAGCACGGCGTAGGTGAAGCCGAGGTTGTCCTCGTCGGTCTTGCCGCAAAGCCCGTCCGACGGGGTCTTATGCACAAGCGAATCGGGAAGGCCGAGTGCCGTGCCGAGCTCTTTGACCTCCTGCACGGTCAGCTTGCCGAGGGGGCAAACGTCGCCGACGGAATCGCCGTAGCGCGTGGAATAGCCGACCCAATCCTCCGAGAGGTTGCAGGTGTTGATCACACGGCCGTTTTCGGACTGGGACACGGCATACAGCGTGCTCATCCGAAGGCGCGGCGCCAGGTTGATCCGGGCCTGGTTGGAAAACTGAATGCCGGAGAAGAACAGGGCGTTCACGATCCCGTCGTAGCCCCCCTTGATGTTGACGATATAGTGCCGGATGCCGAGGAACTGCACCAATGCCTTGGCGTCCTCGATATCGGCCTGCACGCCGTTCGGCATCAGCACGCCGAGGACGCGTTCGCGCCCGAGCGCCGCGACGCACAGCGCCGCCGTCACCGAGCTGTCCTTGCCGCCCGAAATGCCGATGACCGCGTTGCAGCCCTTGCCGTTGACCTCGAACCAGTCCCTAAGCCATTGAATGAGGTCGTTTTTGACCTGTTCCACATCGAATGTCATAGCGTTATCCTCTCAATACGATATTGTTCTTGGCAAGCGCCGAAAGCACCTCGTCGATGTACGACTGGACTTCGGGCTTACTCAGCGTCTTGACCGGGGAAACGAAGTGCAGGCGAATCGTGATGCTCTTGGTGCCCTCCGCTTCGTACACGTCCACAAGCGAAATCTTCTTGAGCGTTTCGTTCGGGTTCTCGCGGAACGCCTGTTCGATCTCGCCGAACGTGCCGTCCTGCCCGATGACGAACGACAGGTCGATGTCGATGCCCGGGAACTTCGAGGGTTCTTCATAGCGGATCTCCTCGCCCGCGATCTCGGCGAACGTGTCGAGGTCGATCTCCGCCGTCAGGATCATGCCGCGCTTGTCGATGGCGTCCTGCACCTCCGGGTGCGTCGCCGCAACATAGCCGAGCTCCTTGCCGTCCATCCACACGCTTGCCGTGTTCTGCGGATGCTGCCACGCAAACGTCGGGGCGGTGCGCACAAACGTGACCTTCTTGCGGCGCAGGTTTTCGAGCGTCGTCGTGATCATATCGAGGAACAGCGCAAACGCGGCGCGCGGCACCAGCGGGTGCGTGAGCATCGCAATGCCGAGCGTGCGGCGCTCGTTGCAGTCGCCGTTTGCCTTCTGCCCCTTGACGACTCTGCCGCATTCGAACACACCGAAGTCCGGCGCGAAGAAGCGGTTTTCGTTCAGCACGGGCAGCAGCGTCTGCTGCATGGCGTTGCGCAGCACGGTTGCGTCCGGGTTCATGCCGTTCAGCAGGCTGACGTTTTCGGGCAGCGGAATGTGCAGCGGCGTGAGCTTCTTGCGGTCGCACCAGATATAGGTGTGTACCTCAT
>JAEEGL011453594.1_pt1 | contig 10902 bp, 7 predicted proteins | sample 9134231 | NCBI WGS metagenome assembly JAEEGL01 (sample SAMN16246548, study PRJNA631951) | gut metagenome | biome: gut microbiome; feature: rumen; material: fiber-attached | host: Bos | place: Iran: Karaj | collected 2018-10
AATTCCCCCTGTCTGCAAAGAATAATGCGGACGGGGGGAATCATCATGTGTGAACAAGCGGAGCGGGAAGTGCGCGCGCTGGGCGCGGAACGGATCGGCGCGATCCACTGCGTGACGATCATCGGGCAGATCGAAGGCCATCAGATCCTCGGTGAGGACTGTAAAACCACAAAATACGAGCACGTTCTTCCGATGCTGGCCGCGGCGGAGGAATCGCCGGAGATCGGCGCCGTCCTGATTCTGCTGAATACCGTGGGCGGGGACGTGGACGCGGGGCTCGCCATTGCGGAGCTGATCGCAGGAATGCGAAAGCCTACCGCGTCGCTGATCCTGGGCGGCGGTCATTCCATCGGTGCGCCGCTTGCGGTGGCGGCGGACCGCTCGTTTATCGCGCCCAGCGCCGCCGTGACCCTTCACCCAGTGCGACTGACCGGCGTCGTGCTGGGGGCGCCGCAGACGGTCCGTTATTTTGAACGGATGCAGGAGCGCATCGTCGGCTTCGTCACCGCCCATTCCGACATCAGCCGGGAACGCCTGCTGGACTATATGCTTTCTACGGAGACGCTGGCGAACGATATGGGGACGATCCTGACCGGTGCGGAGGCCGTCGAATGCGGCCTGATCAACGCCGTCGGCGGGGTCTCCGACGCGCTCGGCTGGCTGAATGCGCGGATCAACAGAGAAATAGAAATTATGTAAACTTTTGCTTGTGCTTTTCGGGAAAGTATGGTAATATGATCCGATAGGAGCCCCTATATATGGGTTTCGGCTCCCGCAATGAGAATCCACATCCTGTTTCGGAGGAGTTGCCATGACGGTTCTGCAGTCGGTTTTCCTCGGACTTGTACAGGGGATCGCGGAGTTTCTGCCGATCTCCAGTTCCGGACATCTCGCAGTATTTCAGAACCTGTTCGGGATGGACTTCGCAGGTGAGAATCAGCTGCTGTTCGACGTTTTGCTCCATCTCGGGACCCTGGTGAGCGTCTGCGCGGTTTATTGGGATGACATCGTGAAGATCGTCCGGGAGTGCGGCGAGCTCATCCGCGGCATCGGACATCCCGTACCGGGGGAGCGGAAACGTTACGGCGCGGTGCGGCTGCTGATGATGATCTTCTTTGCCACGCTGCCGCTGATCCTCGTGCTTCCGGTCCATGACGCCGTTGAGAAGCTCTGCAATTCCACCGTGTTTATCGGCATTGCCTTTCTCGGAACCGGCACGATGCTCTATACGGCGGACCGGATGCCGATCGGAACGCGGGCGGAAAAGAGCATGCGCATCACGGACGCGCTCCTGATCGGCCTGTGTCAGGCCGTAGCCACCATGCCCGGACTGAGCCGCTCCGGTACCACGATCACCGCGGGCGTCGCCACGGGACTGGACCGGCGCTTTGCCGTGAAGTTTTCCTTCCTGGTCTCGATCCCTGCCGTGCTGGGCGCGAATCTGCTCTCTCTGATCAAGGCGCTCAAAGCGGAAACAGACTGGTCGCTTATGCCGACTTATCTGCTTGGGATGATCGTTGCGATGATCACTGGCTACTTCGCGCTGAACCTGCTCCGCTACATAGCCCGGAAGGGCAAATTCGGCTGGTTCGCCTATTACTGCTGGTTCGCCGGCGCAGTTACGCTCCTACTGACTATCCTTCTTTGAGGTGAATCATATAATGGCTGCAAGCACCCAAAAGAGAAAAACACCCGCCAAAAAGCCCGCGTCCAAAACGTCCTCAAGCAGATCCTCCGCGTCGAAAGCGCCGGCCAAAAAGCCTGTGCGCCGGGAGGTTTGGGCGCTGGTATGCGTCTGCCTGGCGCTGTTCACATTTATCGGCTGCTTCCGGATCGAGGCGCTGTTTATTACATATTTCTGCAGCTTTCTGAAGGGCCTGATCGGTTACGGGTATTATCTGTTCCCGATCGCGCTTCTGGGTTGCGCGTGCATCCTGGCGTTTCACCACGGCAGACCGATCCAGGCCCGGACGATCTGCATGCTCTGCGTTCCCATCGCGCTGGGCGCCCTTGCCCACCTGCTGCTTTGCAAGCTGGAGCTGAAGGAGCTGAAAATCACGGAGCTGCTGCCGGTTCTCTATGAGAACGGGAAGGAGATGCTCTGCGGCGGCCTGATCTGCGGATTCCTCGCCGTCGGCTTTCAGAAGCTGTTCAGCATTTACGGCGCCGTGCCGGTCTTCCTGTTCGGTGCGATCGCGCTGATCATGGTGGCGACGCAGCTGTCGCCGGCGAAGCTGATGGAACTGTACCGCCAGCGCGCGGCCCGCCGCCCGCAGTATGTGCCGGAGCCGATGCCGGAACGAGCGCCCGCTCCGGCGCGTCAGACGGCGCAGACAGCGCCCGTCACGGCGGCGTATCCTGCCGCCGTGCGGCGACGCCATGCTTACGATATTCCGCTTGACGATGAACCGATGCCGGAATACGAGGAAAAGAGAAAGGGCTTTTTCAACACGGCGCCCCGCGTGAAGACGCCGGATCAGCTGCTTGAACAGCACAACGCCGCGGACGCCGCGGCTGCGGCTGCCCCGTCCGCCCCGGTTTCCGAGCCGGCGCCGGAGAAGACACAGCCGCAGGCGCCGGAAAAAACGCCGGCGCCCGCTCCCAGACAGACGCCGGCACCGCCGGTCAATCTAACCGAAAAAGTCGCGCCGCTGTCCGAGAAAGAGGCAGCCGCGATCGCCGGCGTGCAGCTCCGGGAGCCGGAGGACGCGATTCGTGCGGAGGAATTCGATACAGCCGCCGTCCGGGAGCAGCGCTCCAACGCGAAAAAGAAGATATCGGAAGAAGACCTTCAGAAAGAAACCGACGAGGTGAAAGAGGCGGTCGAGAAGAAAAATTCCGCGCCGGTTCAGGAATACCATTATCCGCCGACTGAGCTGCTGCGCAGGGGCGCTGGCACGACCGTGGACGGCAGCGAGGAGACGCGCATCAACTCTGAACGGCTGCAGGGGACGCTTGATTCCTTCGGCGTCGGCGCGACGATCTGCAATATCACCCGCGGCCCGACCGTGACGCGCTATGATCTGGAGCTCTCCTCCGGCGTTAAGCTGGCGAAGCTCACCAACCTCGCGGGCGATCTGGCGCTTTCACTGGGCGTTTCCGGCGTCAGGATCGCGCCGATCCCGGACAAGATCTCCACCGTCGGCATCGAGGTGCCGAACAAGATCGTCAGCACGGTGCTTCTGCGGGAGATCCTCGATTCGGATGCCTTCCGCGGCGCGGCCAGCCGCCTCACCTTCGCGCTCGGAAAGGATATCGGCGGCAACGCCATTGTCGGCAACATCGCCAAGCTGCCACATCTGCTGATCGCAGGCACGACCGGCTCCGGTAAATCCGTGTGCATGAACTGCCTGATCCTGAGCCTGCTCTATAAGGCGACGCCGGAGGAGGTCCGGCTCATCATGATCGACCCGAAGATGGTGGAGCTCGGCATTTACAACGGCATCCCGCACCTCTATATCCCCGTCGTCACGGATCCGAAGAAGGCCGCGGGCAGCCTGCAATGGTCCGTCGTGGAAATGCTCAAGCGCTACCGCCTGTTTGCCGACGCAGGCGTCCGTGACATCGCCGGCTACAACGCGATCCGGAAGCGAAACAACGAGCCGATCCTGCCGCAGGTCGTCATCGTGATCGACGAGCTGGCCGACCTGATGATGACCGCCGCCAAGGAGGTCGAGGAGAGCATCTGCCGCGTCGCCCAGATGGGGCGCGCCGCCGGTATGCACCTTGTCATCGCGACCCAGCGTCCCAGCGCGGACGTGATCACCGGCCTCATGAAAGCCAATATCCCGAGCCGGATCGCCTTTGCGGTCGCCAGCGCGATGGAATCGCGCATCATCCTTGACCAGATGGGCGCGGAAAAACTGGTTGGCAGCGGCGATATGCTCTACGCGCCGCTGGGCATCGGAAAGCCCACCCGCATCCAGGGCGCCTTCGTCACCGACGAGGAGCGTGAGGAGGTTGTCGACTTCGTCAAACAGCAGGGCGAGGCGCAGTACAACGAGGAGATTCTCTCCGCAATGGATCAGGCGGCAGCCGGAGACAAATCCGGCGGGGAGGACGCCCGCGCGGAGAGTGTGGACGAGGCGCCGGCAAGCGACTATGACGAGCTGCTGCCGCAGGCGGTGGACGTGATCTTCGAGACCAAACAGGCCAGTGTCTCCATGCTCCAGCGCCGGCTGAAGCTGGGCTATTCGCGCGCCGCGCGCATCGTGGATCAGATGGAGGAGATCGGCGTCGTGGGCCCCTTTGAGGGCAGCAAACCGCGCCAGATCCTCATCACGCGAGAGCAGTGGCTGGAAATGCAGACCATACACGGAACGGCGCCGATGGAGACGGCGGACGACCAGATGAATTTCGCGGATTTCCAGGACGACGCGCCGGATGCCTGGAGCGACTGACGCTATGATCGATTACCTGAACATCCAAATGACGCAGCAGGAGATCAACGCAGTCTCCAATCTGGGACTTGCCCATATTGGAGACTGCGTTTATGAGCTGCTTGCCCGCTCCTTTATTGTCGCGCACGGCGGAGTGACGAACCATAGCATCCACCGGGAAACGGTCGACCTGGTCTGCGCCGCGGCGCAGGCGCGGGCAGCGGAGGCGCTGCTTCCGATCCTGACGGAAGAGGAGGAAGCCGTGTTTCGCCGAGGGCGCAAGTCCCGCGTCAATTCCATGCCGAAAAACGCCGAACCCGGCGCGTATCACACAGCGACCGGACTGGAGTGTCTGTTCGGCTGGCTCTATCTCTGCGGCCGGCATGAACGGATCAACGAACTGTTTTCTGTGATTTTGGAGAAGGAAGCATGCCGCTCGATTCCGTAACCGTTTCCGCGCTCGCGCAGGAGCTGCGCGGCCGGATCACGGGCGCAAAAATCGACAAGGTACAGCAGCCGGAGCGGGATACGCTGATCCTCTCGCTGCGTGGTCCGGGGGGCAGCGTGAAGCTGGCTCTCTGCGGCGGCGTCGGCAACGCGCGGGTCCATCTGACGCAGGCATCCTATGAGAACCCGGAACGCCCGCCGATGTTCTGCATGCTGCTGCGCAAGCATCTGTGCGGCGCGCGGATCGCGGCCCTGATTCAGCCGGAGCGGGAGCGGATCCTGATCTTTCTGCTGGACGGTTACGACGAGTTGGGAACGCCGGTACGAAAAAAGCTCGCCGTGGAAATGATCGGCCGGGGGACGAATGTGATCCTGATCGACGGCGAGGACCGGATCATCGACTGCCTCCGTCGCGTGGACAGCGACATGAGCGCGATCCGGCAGGTTCTGCCGGGGTTGATTTACCGCCTTCCGCTGCAGCAGCGCAAAGCGGATCCGTTCGCGCTGACCGTGGATGAACGCCGCGCGATCTGGGATGCGCGGGATCCGTCGCTCCCGCCGGACAAGTGGCTGCTGCAGACCTATTCCTGCCTTTCACCGCTGATCTGCCGGGAGCTGGCCTTCCGCTGCGGTGAAGAGAGCGGAAAACTGCCGGAGTGTCTGGACGCCTTGGTCGAGAGCGTCGCGGCGGGGGAATTCACGCCGTATCTGCTCCTGGAAGACGGCAGGCCGAAGGATTTCAGCTTTCTGCGCATCCGGCAGTACGGCGAGGCCGTACAGGGAGAGCCGTATCCCACGTTTTCTGCGCTGCTCGATGCCTTCTATACCCGCAGAAGTCAGGCGGACGATATGCGCCGGAGGACCGCAGTGCTGCGCAGGACCGTGAAAAACGCGCTGGAGCGCACGGAACGCAAGCTGGCGCTGCAGGGGGAGGAGCTCAAAAAGACAGGAGAGCGAGAGGAAAAACGCCGCTGGGGCGAGCTGATCACCGCCAACCTCTATCGCGCGCCGAGGCAGGGCGCATCGGCGATGACGGTGGAGGATTTCTATCAGGAGGGAATGCCGGAAATCACGATCCCGCTCGATCCGCTGAAGTCGCCTCAACAGAATGCGGCGGCATATTTCCGCGATTATACCAAGGCGAAAACAGCGGAGCAGTATCTGACGCGGCTGATCGCGGAAAACCGGCGCGCCGCCGCCTATCTCAGCGGCGTGCTGGACGAGCTCGAACGCGCCCGCGGGCAGTCCGATATTGCGGATATCCGTCGTGAGTTGACCGAGACGGGCTATATCAAGGCGAAGCGCGCCGGAAAAGAGAAGCCGCGGCCATCCGCCCCGCTGCGCTACCGTTCCAGCGCGGGCTTTGAGATCCTGGTCGGCCGCAATAATCTGCAGAACGACGCGCTGACCGGGAAAACGGCTAGAAAGGGCGATATATGGCTCCACGTCCAGAAGATCCACGGCAGCCACGTGATCATTCGATGCGACGGCGCCGAGATCGACGACGCCACGCTGCGCGAGGCGGCGATGCTGGCGGCATTCCACTCGCAGGCTTCCGAAGGCGGTAGGATCCCCGTCGACTATACGAGGGTGAAAAATGTGAAAAAGCCGGCCGGCGCGCTGCCGGGCATGGTGACCTATACGGACTATTCCACGATCATCACCGAGGCGGACGAGGCGCTGGCTGATCAACTGAAAGCGTGAAAGCGGAAACTCCCGGGAGAGTTTCCGCTTTCATGCGTTTCGTATCGTCAGCGTTTTTCGAGGATATCCATCGCACTGCAGAGCATCTCCGCCGCAGCGCCGCGCGTCAGCACCGGGTCGGAAAAGCTGCAGCCGTAGGGGAGAAGACCGCAGGAGGCGACGTTTGCCGCGGATTGCCGCGCCCATGCCGGGACGCTGTCGTCGTCCGCGTACCAGACGCTCACGGCGTCGGTCAGCGCAATTGCGCGATTGAGAATGACCGCGGCCTCCAGGACGGATACGGTGCGCGAGGGAGAAAACGAAGCGCAGCCGTCCTCGCTGTAACCGGAAATGATGCCGTTTTTCAAGGCGGAACCGACGTAGGGCTTTGCCCATACCGCGATCTCCGCATCGTCGGAGAAGCCGGTGCTGCGAACGCTGCCGAGCGGCTTCGTCCCGCTTACCTTCATGCACATGGCAAGAAATTCTTCCCGCGTGACAGGCGTGTCCGGATCAAAGACGTAAGCGCCTGCGAGGAATTCTCCGCGGAAGATTTCTTCTTCCGCGAGCCTTACGGCGGCGCTGGCACATCCGACACCGTCCAGATCGGAATAGGTCAGCTTGCTTTTCTGCTTCTCGATCCGGATGATTACGGTCGCCTCCTGTGAGCGGTTGCCGTTCGGATCGGTCGCCTGATAACCGAAATAGTCCTTGCCGCGCTTCCCGTCGGCGGGCGTATAGACAAAATGCCCGTCGTCATCCAGATCGATCGTGCCCTTGACGGGCTTTGTCGTGATCGTATAGCGAAGTATATCGCCGTCAGGGTCTGTCGCACTGAGGCAGCCGCCTACCGAAACGCCGCGGTAGGTGGAAAGCTCCAGATTCTCCGCGATCGGGGCGCTGCCCGCCGCGGATGCGAAGGAGAGAAGGCCGGTCATCAACGCGAAAAACAGGAGCAGAGAGACCGGTGCCGCAAACTTTTTCATTGGGATCAACCTCCGAAACAAAATGTACTGATAGTTTGAACGGTTGATCCGCTGTTTATTCGGGATGCGGGTGGAATTCGGGCTTAGATATTATAAAACAGCAGTGCTCCCACGCGGCGACGGGAACGGGTCCTGTCTGATGTGGGAGCATTGCTGTGTCATGATTCGGCGATCGTTTCTTTCGCCCTGCGGTTTTTCTTCCGTTTTCGGCTGCGGCGGCGCGACTGAATGGACTTGGCCTTATAGTAGGCGACCATGCTTTCGTCCGCCGCATAGAGGATCCGGTTTGCGACCCACTCCTCCTCCTCAGTGCTGCGGAGCTTGACGCGTACAAGATAGCTGCCGTGTTCGGCGCAGGTACCGAGCGTCATGTAACGCTTATCCCCCTGATTGACCCATCGGGAGAGCTCCAGCGGCTGCGAGCAGATCGGACAGTTTACGCTGGTGAGCGCTTCGTCCGCGAATGCGGCGCTGCGGCTGGCGTAACCGGAAAAGGTAAGATGTTCCAGCGCCTCCGGCGCGTCGTCCTCGCCCTCAACGCGGGCTTTTGTCCTCGTACTGAGCTGATGCAGCGCGTTTTCATAGCCGGTCAGACCGCTTTCCATGTCGAGGCGGGAGCAGACGAGCGCGGTGTTGTATGCGTCACCCAGCGCGTCATGCGCAGTTCGCGTCTGTTCGATGGAAAAGTGCTCCATCGCGGCGGACAGCGACTTCTGATTGCCGTCGCCCTCGGTCTGCATGTTGTAGATGATCTGGAGGTTGACCCAGCCGCGGATCCAGTCCCAGTCGAGATCGTGGATGATGATGTTCTGCTCCATGATCCCTTTGTCGTCATATCCCCAGGTATAGAATGTGCAGTCCTCGCCGCAGAATTCCCGGAAACGGGCAAACGCCTCCTTGAAGCCGCAGGCGGTGGAGAGCCGGGCGGAGTCGATTCCGGTGAGCTTCTTGACCTTGTAGTGCATCTTGTTGAAGTAAACCGGCTTGACGTCGATCTGAAATTCCTCGCCGGGCGTCCAGTCATCGTTAAGCCGCACGGCGCCGATCTGGATGATTTCACCGCGGAGATGGATCGGGAGGCGGTTGAAAACGGAAGATTTCGAGCTCATCGCCTGGTTCCATTCCATGTCGATGACAATGTTGCTGATACGTTATCACTTCCTTTCTGTATCAGACTCTTCGCTCTCACTATAGCAAATCTGTCCGAAATTCTCAACAGCTTTTTCATTGTATGTGGCAGGAACTTGTGCTATAATCCCAATCAAGACAATATATATTGACACCGGGAGGGGGAATCGGGATGAAAATCGCGGTATTATGCGGCGGTCTCTCCAACGAAAGAGACGTTTCCATATCGACGGGAACCGGCGCCGCCCGCGCGCTGCGGGCAGGCGGGCACCGGGTAGCGCTGATCGATCTGTTCCTGGGGTATGACCGCCCGCTCGACGACCCGGACGAGGTCTTTACGGCGGACAGCCGGACGGAGGACGTCACCATCGGGGACACGTCTCCGGATCTGAATGCGGTCCGCGCCATGCGTCCGGATCCGGCCTGTGTCGTCGGACCGAACGTTCTGACGATCTGCCGGGCGGCGGACGTCGTATTTCTCGCTCTGCACGGGGAGGAAGGCGAGAACGGAAAGGTGCAGGCGCTGCTGGATCTCAACGGGATCCCTTATACCGGTTCCGGCTATCTGGGCAGCGCGATCGCCATGAACAAAGGCCTGAGCAAGACGCTTTTCCGTGAAAACGGAATCGCCACTCCGGCGAGCATCATGCTGCACCGGGGCGGAGAGATGCGGAATATTGGCTTTCCCTGTGTTGTCAAGCCCTGTTCCGGCGGCAGCAGCGTGGGAACCAGTATCGCCCATTCGGAGACGGAGTACGCGGACGCGCTCGCGTTTGCGTTCCGCTATGAGTCGGACGTCATCGTGGAGACCTATATCCGGGGCAGAGAGCTCACCGTCGGCGTGATGGACGGCGTCGCCATGCCGGTGATCGAGATCATACCGAAAAGCGGGTTTTACGACTATAAGAACAAGTACCAGGCCGGCGCGACGGAGGAGATCTGCCCGGCGCAGATCGGCCAGGAGGCGACGGAGCGGGTACAGCGCCTTGCCGAGCGCGTGTTCCGCGTACTGATGCTGGATGCATACTGCCGCTGTGATTTCCTGTGGGATCCCTCGACGGATGAGTTCTACTGTCTGGAGGCGAACACGCTGCCGGGCATGACGCCGACGAGTCTGATCCCGCAAATGGCGGCGGCGCAGGGCATGAGCTACGGCGCACTGTGTGAAAAGATCATTGAAGTCAGCATGAAGAAGTATCGGAAATGAAGAATTTTACGATCGAAAACGTCCTTCGCGCCTGCGGCGGCGAATGGCTGGGCGGGGACGCCGCGCTCCGGACTGAGCTGACCGCGGTGACCACCGACAGCCGTACCGTCACACCGGGCTGCCTGTTCGCGGCGATTCCGGGAGAACGGGCGGACGGACACGACTTTATCGCGCAGGCGTTTGGAGACGGCGCTGTCTGCGCTGTCTGTCAGCGCGTACCGGACGGGGTGTCCGGGAATCTGATCCTCGTACCCGACACCGTCGCCGCGCTGCAGGCGGCGGCCGCGTTCTACCGCGCGCAGTTCGATATCCCCGTCCTCGGCATTACCGGCAGCGTGGGGAAGACGACGGCGAAGGAAATGACGGCGTCGGTGCTGGGGCAGCGCTTTCGCGTGCTCAAGACAGCCGGTAATTTCAACAACGACCTCGGCGTGCCCATTACCCTGTTCGGCTTGAATGAGACCCACGAGGCCGCCGTCGTGGAGATGGGGGTCTCTCATCCCGGCGACATGCGGCGCCTTGCGGAGATCGTGCGCCCGACGATGGCGCTCTATACCGTGATCGGACACGCGCATCTGGAGTTCCTGAAAAACCGCGAGGGGATCCTCGCGGAAAAGAGCGTGATGAACGAGTATCTGCCTGCCGACGGCTTTATCCTCTGCAACGGGGACGACGATCTGCTTTCCGCGATGCGCTGCGGCGGGAGAAAGCTCACCTTCGGCATGGGGGCGGGCTGCGACGTGCGGGCGGAGGATATCCGGCTCCTGCCGGACGGCGGCACGGTATGCACCGTCGTCCTCGGACCGCGCCGGGTGGAGATCCGGATCCCCGCCTATGGCGAGCATATGGTCTATGCGGCGCTGGAGGGAGCGGCTGCCGGCTTCGTCCTGGGGCTGAGCGATGCGGAGATCATCCGGGGCATCGCGGCGTATCAGCCGGTCGGACGGCGCGCCAGAAGGATCGAAACGGAGCAGCTCACGATCATTGACGACTGCTACAACGCGAATCCGACGTCGGTCGGCTCTGCGATTCGTTCCCTTTCCCGCTGCGTCGGCAGAAAAGTCTGCATTCT
>JAEEGL011643111.1_pt1 | contig 10902 bp, 8 predicted proteins | sample 9134231 | NCBI WGS metagenome assembly JAEEGL01 (sample SAMN16246548, study PRJNA631951) | gut metagenome | biome: gut microbiome; feature: rumen; material: fiber-attached | host: Bos | place: Iran: Karaj | collected 2018-10
AACCAGGGATCTTACTATGATTATTCTTCCAATACGTCCATCTTCCACGAACTGGACTCCTTTGGCGATCATATGGGCTTGTATTCCCTGAAATACGGCGTGTCCGACGAGGGAAGTCTGGAGATCCGGCTGGTGTACAGCGAGAACGGCACCGACACCGTATACCATCACTTTCCCCTGGAATACGAATGGGACTTCTGGAAGTACGCCATTTCCGGGAGCGGGGCCGTCGCCTGGACGGACCCCACCACCGGACGGCTGTTCATCTCCGACGGCAAAAGCGAAATCGCCCTCCCCGAGGACCAGCGTACCTTCAGCTGCTTTACGTGGCTGAACGACACGACACTGCTGTATCTGAACGACGGGACCATGGGGATCGATCAATACATTCAATCCGACGAGTGGAGCAAATATCACCCTCTGATGGCATACCACACGGATACAGCGCTGTGCGAAGTAATCAGGCGCAACGACGGCCAGCCGGTCATCATAACGAACATGGTTCACGACACCGCCGTCGACCCAAGCGGAACGTTGCTGGCATACGGCAGAATCCGTGGATCGTGGAGCAGGATCACATATATAGCTGTGGCCGTGACTTCCCTGGTAAACGGCAAAACCCAGGTATTCTACCCCGATTGGACGCTAACTGACCTGACCGAAGACTCCAATTCGCTCTATGATGGCCTCTACAGCAGGATGGAGCTGGCCTGGCTGCCCTGAGGCGGTCAGGAACTTCGGCAGACAAAAGAGGAGCCGGTCAAAAGACCGGCTCCTCTTTTTGCGCATCCCGCTCAGCGATCTTCCCGGAAATAGGACAGGCCCAGGTGCGCCGGCGGCTGGTTTTCCCGCTTCTTGCGCAGGCTCACCATGATGAGCACCAGGATCGTCACCACGTAGGGCAGCATCTGCACCAGGTCGATGGCGTAATTGGGCAGGATGAAGCCCAGCAGGTTGGGCAGATACTGGTACAGCCAGTACAGCACGCCGAACAGATACGCGCCCCAGATGGCGTTCAGCGGCTTCCAGGTGGTGAAGATCACCAGCGCCACGGCCAGCCAGCCCAGGGCCTCGATCTCGCCCGTAGTGGCCCAGATGCCGCGGTTGTAATCCAGCACGTAGTACAGCCCGCCGATGCCGGAGATGCCCGCCCCGACGCAGGTGGCCAGGTACTTGTACTTGGTCACGTTGATGCCCGCCGCGTCCGCCGTGGCAGGGTTCTCACCCACGGCCCGCAGGTTCAGGCCGGCGCGGGTCTTGTTCAGGAAGAAATGGAGCACGATGGCCAGCGCGATGGCCAGGTACGCCAGGAAGCCGTAGCCGAACACCGTCTGCCCAACGAAGCCCAGACCGGACAGATAGGGTATTTTTGCGGTGAACGCCGCATGGGCCAGGGGCGCGGCGGAGTAGCTGGAGCCATCCAGGATGAACACGCCGAAGAAGTTCGCCACGCCGATGCCGAACATGTTCAGCGCCAGGCCGGTCACGTTCTGGTTTGCCCGCAGGGTGATGGTCAGAAAGCTGAAGATCAGCCCGCCCAGCATGCCAGCCGCGATGCAGCAGGCCATCGCCAACAGCACGCACACCAGCGGACTGGCCCCGGGCACATAGTTGCCGTAGTAGTCCGCGCAGACGTAGCCCGCGAAGCCGCCCAGGTACATGATGCCGGGAACGCCCAGGTTCAGGTTTCCGGATTTTTCCGTCATGGTCTCGCCCATGGCGCCGTACATGATGATCGTGCCGAAGGGAATGGCGCGGAGCAGCCAGGCGATGAGATTAGCCACGGATGGACACCTCCTTGGCGGCCTTCCTGCGGAATACCAGCTTGTAGTTCAGGAAGAACTCGCAGCCCAGGATAAAGAACAGGATGATGGCGCTGATGATGTCCGCGGCGTAGTCGTTCAGGCCGTAGTTGGAGGCCAGCTCGTGGGCGCCCTTCTCCAGGAACACCAGCAGGAAGGAGATCAGCGCCATCACGAAGGTATTGAACTTGGCCAGCCAGGCCACGATGATGGCGTCGAAGCCGCGGCCGCCGGCGGTATTGACGGAGATGGTCATATCCTTGCCGGCCACGGTGAGGAAGCCCGCCAGGCCGCAGATGGCGCCGGAGATCAGCATGGTGCGCAGCATCACCTTTTTCACGTTGATGCCGGCATAGCGGGCGGTGTTCTCGCTCTCGCCCACAACGGTGATCTCATAGCCCTGCTTGCTGTAGGCGAGGTAGATGTACATCAGCACCATCAGCACCACCACCACGATGATGTTGATGGTGAAATACTGGCCCCAGATGCGGGGGAACCAGCCGATCTTCGTGCCCATGTTCAATTTGCCCAGAGAGGACGCCTCGCCGCGCATGATGTTGGTGATACTGGCGACGATGGACGCCGCCACGTAGTTCATCATCAGGGTGAACAGCGTCTCGTTGGTGTTCCAGTGCGCCTTGAAGTACGCGGGGATCAGCCCCCAGATCGCGCCGGCGGCGACGCTCGTGACGACCATCAGAGCAAACAGCGCCCAGGTGGGTACCTTCGCGCCGATGAACACCATGCACAGGGCGCTCATCAGCGCGCCCATCAGCACCTGGCCCTCCGCGCCGATGTTCCAGAAGCGCATCTTGAAGGCGGGCGCCAGCGCGATGCCCACGATGAGCAGCATCACGAGGTCCCGCATGGCCCACCAGAAGCGCATGCTGTTCCCGAAGGTGCCGCCGAACATCACGCGGTATACGTCCACCGGGTTCAGCCCCGTAACGAAATAGATGAACAGCGCGTCTACCACCAGCGCCAGCAGGATCGCCGCGATCCGCACCCATATCTTGCGGAACGGGCCGTTGCCGTCCCGCTTGACGATCCGCACAAAGGGCTCCCTGGACGCGACGCCCTGCGCTCCGCTCTTACCCGACATGGGCCGCGCCTCCTTCCTTGCTGCGTTTGGTCATCATCAGGCCGATCTCTTCCTTGGTGACGCGCCGGGCGTCCACCACGCCGCTCACCCTGCCGCCGCAAAGCACCAGGATGCGGTCGCAGAGCTCCACCAGCACATCCAGATCCTCGCCCACGTAGATCACCGCGACGCCCTTTTTTTTCTGCTCGTTGAGCAGGCGGTAGATGGTATACGAGGTATTGATGTCCAGCCCGCGCACGGCGTAGGCCGTCATCAGCACCGTGGGCCCGGCGGCAATTTCGCGCCCCACCAGCACCTTCTGCACATTGCCGCCGGATAAGCGGCGCACCGGCGTGTTCAGGTTGGGCGTCACCACCTGCAGCTCCTCGCGGATGCCTTCCGCCAGCTGCCTGGGCTGGCGGCGGTGGGTAAATATCCCGCGCCCCGCCTCGTAGCTCTTGAGCATCATATTGCCCGTCATGCCCATGGAACCCACCAGGCCCATGCCCAGCCGGTCCTCCGGCACGAAGGACAGCGCCACGCCCAGCTCCTTGATCTCCTTGGGAGAGCGGCCGATCAGCTCCTTCGCGTCCGCGCCGTTTTCGGGCCAGAACATCACGCTCGCGCCGTTCTCCGTCTTCTGCAGGCCGGCGATGGACTCCAACAGCTCCTTCTGGCCGCTGCCTGAGATGCCGGCAATGCCCAGTATCTCGCCCCCGAACGCCTCGAAGCCCACGTCGTCCAGGGTCTTCACGCCCTCCTTGTTGATGCAGCTGACGTGCCGCACCTTCAGGCGCAGGGCGGGGTTCACCGGCTCGGGCCGGTCGATGTCCAGGGATATGCGCTGGCCCACCATCATCTCGGTGAGGGAGAGCTCCGTGGCGTCCTTCGTGTCCACCGTGTCGATGTACTTGCCTTTGCGCAGGATGGACACCCGGTCGGAGATCTCCAGCACCTCGTGGAGTTTGTGCGTGATGATGACCACAGCCTTGCCGCCCTGCTTCATGACGCGAAGCACATCGAACAGCCGCTCGGTCTCCTGGGGCGTCAGCACGGCGGTGGGCTCGTCCAGAATCAGGATGTCCGCCCCCCGGTACAGCACCTTCACGATCTCCAGCGTCTGCTTCTGGGAAACGCTCATCTCGTAGACCTTCTGGTCCGGGGAGATGTCAAAGCGATAGCGCTCGCAGATCTGACGGATCTTCTCCTTGGCGGCCTTCATGTCCAGCCGGCCCGGCTCCTCCAGGCCCAACACGATATTCTCCGCCGCGGTGAACACGTCCACCAGCTTGAAGTGCTGATGGATCATGCCGATGCCCAGAGCGAAAGCGTCCTTGGGTGAACGGATGTCCACCGGCTCGCCGTTCACAAGGATCTGCCCCTGATCCGGATAGTATATGCCGGAGATCATGTTCATCAGCGTGGTCTTGCCGCTGCCGTTTTCCCCCAGCAGGGAGAGGATCTCTCCCTTGCGGATATCCAGCGACACATCGTTGACCGCCAACACGCGGCCAAAGGTTTTCTTCAGGTTTCTCAGCTGGATCGCGCAATCCGACATCGAAAACGTCCACTCCTTTCGGGCACGGCGCCCGGGAATGCATTCGGGAGGCTTTTCGCCGCCAGGCGGCGCAGATCCGTCCGGCCCCTCCCAAGAAGCCGGAAAAGGGAAGCCGGAACAGCTTCCCTTTTCCGATTCAAACCGGATCGGTGGTTTTACGGATTACTTCTCGATGATGCCGTCGATGCGGAGAGCGAAGTACGGGGCGGAACGGAAGAGGGATTCTTCGAACACGCCGTCGATGATGGCTTCCACGGTCTCGCCGGGATACACGACCACGGGAGAACCGGTGCTCCAGTCATAGTAGGTCAGGTCGACGAGAGCGCTCTCGACCTTTTCGCCGCCAACGGTGAAGGTATCGGTGTCGAACACTTCGATGGTGCCGTCCTGCAGCTTGGCGATGACGTCCGCGACGTATTCCTCGGTGCCGGGGGCGACGGTGTTCTCGTTCAGGGGAGTGAGCAGCACGGCGTCGTTCTCATAGCCTTCGGACCAGTCGACCATGATCTCTTCGCCCTTCAGGGCGGCGTCGAAAGCGTAGGTGTAATACTTCACCCAGTTGTTGCCGGCGGAGGTCAGCGCAGCGTCGGGAGCGGAGGGGATCATGTCAATGTTGTAGCCGACGGAGTACACGATCACGCCTTCCTTGACGCGGGCCTGGATGGCGGAGGGAGCGCCGGTGGAGTCAGCGTGCTGGCCGATGATGACGCAGCCGTTGGCAACCAGGGCCTCGGCGGCGGCGGCTTCCTTGCTGATGCTGCACCAGTCGTTGGTGTAGTTGACTTCCATCACCACATTGGGAACAATGGAGCGAAGGCCCAGGAAGAAGGCGGTGTAACCGGAAACCACTTCGGCGTAGGGGAACGCGCCCACATAGCCGATCTTGATGTTGCCATCGGCGTCATAGCCGCCGGGCTTGGTTTCAGGAGTCAGGATGCCTTCGTCCAGCAGCTGCTGCAGCTTCAGGCCGGCCACAACGCCGGAGACGTAGCGGGACTGATAGGCGCGGGTGAAGGCGTTCTTCAGGTTCGGAAGACCGCTGACGGCGGCGAAGTCGCCGGTCATGGCCACGAAGGTGGCGTCTTCCAGTTCTTCGGCGGCCTGGGCGATGTAGGTCTGATGGCCGTAGCTGTTGGCGATAATCAGGGTGCAGCCCTGGGCGAACAGGTCCAGCGCGGCCTCGTAGCAGTCGGAGTTCTCTTTCACGTTGGTCTTCCAGATGAGGTTCTCCTCAGGGATCTCCAGAGCGGCCGCAGCGGCCTTGATGCCCTCCATGTGGGCCAGGGTATAGCCTTCGAGCTCGTCGCCGACCATAATCAGGCCGATCTTCAGATCGGTCTCCGCGGACGCGGACACGGCGAACACGGACAGCAGCATGGCAACCGCCAGAACCAGAACAAGCAGCTTCTTCATGACTCTTCCTCCTAAAGTATTGTTTCTTTGGGGAACGCCTTTATCATAATACACTCATCGTATCCTGTAAAGTAAAATTCCCGGAACAGTACGTTAAATAAACGAACGATCGCCGTCGTTAGCCGTCGATTTCCCGCGGATTCCGGTGTTTTTCCGAACGTTCGCGTTTTTTAACCGGCATATTTCGACAAAAAGCGGGACCGGCCCGCGGCGGGGCCGGTCCCATGAAACGATAACCCGGTATGCCTTCCCCGGGCTCACGCCTCGGGGGCGACCAGCTTCAGCAGCATGCGCGCCATGGCGTCCATGTCCTCCGCGCAGACGCACTCCATGCGCCCGTGGGCGTTCATGCCGCCGGTAGCCAAATTGGGACAGGGCAGGCCCATGAAGGACAGCCGCGCGCCGTCCGTGCCGCCGCGGATGGGCTCCGCGTAGGGCTCTACGCCCACGGCGCGGTAGGCGTCCTCGGCGCGGCGCACCACGTCCATGTGCCGCTCGATGACCTCCCGCATGTTGGCGTAGGAATCTGTGATGGTCGCCGTGGCCGTGCCCTCGCCGTACCGGCGGTCGATTTCCGCCGCGGCTTCCAGAAACCGCTCCTTGCGCCGGGCGAACTTCGCCTTGTCGTGATCCCGGATGATGTAGCGCAGGCAGGCGCTCTCCACCTCGCCCCGCATCTCCGTCAGGTGGAAGAAGCCCTCATAGCCCTCCGTCCTGGCCGGGATCTCGTCCGGGGGCAGCAGGGCGGCGAATTCCATGGCGATGAGGGCGGCGTTCTTCATCTTTCCCTTGGCGGAGCCGGGGTGAATGGACACGCCCTTCACGTCCAGCCGGGCGGAGGCGGCGTTGAAGTTCTCGTACTCGATGGAGCCCAGCGCGCCGCCGTCCACGGTGTAGGCGAAATCCGCGCCAAAGCCGGCCACGTCGAAGCGGTCCGCGCCCCGGCCGATCTCCTCATCCGGCGTGAAGCCGACGCAGACCCTGCCGTGGCGGAGCGCCGGACGGGAAAGCAGCAGTTCCAGGGCGGTCATGATCTCGGCCACGCCGGCCTTGTCGTCCGCGCCCAGGATGGTGCGGCCGTCGGTGACGATCAGGCTCTTGCCCGCGTGGTTCTTCAGCGCCGGATACAGCGCGGGATCCAGCACGTCTCCGCTCTCCAGCGTCACCGCGCCGCCGTCGTAGTTCTCAATGATCCTGGGGCGCATGGGCGTGCAGGGCGCGTCGTCCACCACGTCCATGTGGGCGATGAGGCCGATGGCGGGCAGAGTGTCGTCCGTGGCGGGAACGGAGCCGTATACGTAGCCGTCCGCGTCCACGCGGGCGTCTGTGACGCCCATGGCCTTCATCTCCTCCGCCAGCACACGGGCCAGCACCAGCTGTTTTTTCGTGCTGGGGCAGGTCTGGCTGGTCTCGTCGGAGGCGGTGTCGTATTGGATATAGTTCAGAAAGCGTTCAACAGCGCGCATGGCGGCACCTCCTCAGCGGCGGCCCAGCATGGCCGCGCCCACGATGCCGGCGTCGTTGCCCAGCTTCGCAAGCTCCACGCGGCAGTAGGGCCGGCTCTTGAACAGGATGTACTGGGGAAGGCGCTCCCGCACGGCGTTCAGCAGGAACTCGCCGGTGTAGGAAACGCCGCCGCCCAGGGCCACGACTTCGGGATCCCACAGGCACACCAGGTTTGAGATGCCCACGCAGAGGTACTTCACGTATTCGTCAAAGATGGCCAGGCAGTCCGGGTCGCCCTGCTTGGCCAGGTCCATCACATGCTTCGCGGTGATGGCCTCCAGATCGCCGTTTACGGTCTTCGCCAGCGCGCCGTCGGGATGTTTCCGCGCGGCCTTCCGTCCGTTCAGAATGATGGCGGTGGCGCTGACGTAGCGCTCCCAGCAGCCGCGGTTGCCGCAGTTGCAGAGCTCTCCGTCCACCTGTACGATCATGTGGCCGATCTCGCTGGCCACGCCGTGGGAACCGGAAAACGCCTTGCCGTCCAGCACGATGCCGCCGCCCACGCCGGTGCCCAGCGTCAGGAATATGCTGTTTTTCGTGCCGGCAGAGACGCCGGCCACGGCTTCCGCCAGGCCCGCAACGGTGGCGTCGTTGTCCGCGTAGATGGGCTTGTCCACGACCTCGCGCATCCATTCGATCATGGGCACCTGCTCCCAGTGCAGGTTGATGCAGTGGGGCACGATTCCCGTCTTGGGGTCGATAATACCGGGGATGCCCACGCCGATGGCCTCGATATTCGCCATACCGATGCCGCTCTCCTCCGCCACGCGCACGGCCAGGTGCGCCATGTCCAGCACCACCGGCCTCGGCCCGCGCTCCACGCCCGTGGGACAGGAGCCCTTGTGCAGGATTTTGCCGCTTTCATCCACGACTCCGGCCTTGAGGCTCATGCCGCCCACATCGATCCCCACATAATACATATCGCTTTCCTCCTTACGCTCTCGTATACCCGCGATCTGCCGCTATTCCTCTTCCCCGCTCTGCTGCGCCCGGCGCATGTGGCGCTTGGTGAGCTCCACAGCGGCGCTGTAGCCCATCTGCTTCAGGCGGAAGTTCCTCGCCGCCACCTCCAGGATGATGGCCAGGTTCCGGCCCGGATGGATGGGGATCAGCAGATAGGGGATCCTGACGCCCAGTATCTCCGAATACTCCTCCGTCAGGCCCAGGCGATCGTATTCCTTGCCGCTCTGCCACAGCTCCAGATGGATCTCCATGCCGATGGACTTTTCCCGCAGCACGGCGCCCACGCCGTACATGGTGGCCACGTCGATGATGCCCACGCCCCGGATCTCCATGAAGTGGCGCACCAGCTCCGGCGATTCGCCGATCAGCTCGTCCGACACGCGGCGGATGTCCACCACGTCGTCCGCCACAAGCCGGTGGCCGCGCTTGACCAGCTCCAGGGCGGCCTCGCTCTTGCCCACGCCGGATTCCCCCGTGATGAGGATGCCCGCGCCGTACACGTCCACCAGCACGCCGTGGCGCGTCTCCCGGGGGGCCAGGTAGTTGTTCAGAAAGTCGATCAGGTCGGTCTCGAAGAACGTGGTCTCCTTCTTGCTGACATAGATCGGGATCTTCCGCGCCGTGGCCAGCACCAGCATCTCGTCGAAGCAGGGGATATTGCGGCAGATGATGATGCAGGGCAGGTCGAAGCTGAAAAACTTGGAAAGGCGCTCCCGCCGGGTGGCGTCGTCCAGCATGGACAGATATGTCATCTCCACCAGCCCCAGCACCTGGGGACGCATATAGGCGAAGAACTCCCAGTATCCCGCCAGCTGCAGCCCCGGGCGATTGCAGTTGATCTCCTCGATGGTCAGCTGCTTCGACACGCTGGGGACCAGTATGCTCAGGTCCAGCGCCCGCACAAAATCCTCTTCACGAATCATTGTTTTCCTCCGATCATGCCTTGGTCCAGCAGCGCTTCCAGCACCCGCGCCACGCCGTCGTCGTCATAGGGCGGCGCGCGCAGGAGGCCCTCCACCCCGGCGGCCAGGGAGCCCTCCATGGCGTAGCCCGCGCCGGCCTCCAGCAGCATGGGCACGTCGTTCTGGCCGTCGCCGAAGGCCAGCACCTCTTCCTTCTCAACGCCCAGGGCGGACCGCAGTTCCGCCAGGGCCTGCCCCTTATCGATGCCCCGGGCGACGATCTCGATATACGTCGGCACGGAGCGGAACACATCCGCCCGCTCCGAAAACGCCCCGTGCAGGTCGGCGCAGGCCGCCTCCGCCTCCTCCGGCGTCTTCGTCATGGCCAGGAGCTTCAAAACATCGCCGGAGATCCATTCCGACAGGGCGATTCCCACGTCCCGCGCCTTCACGCCGATGCGCTTCTCATACGGCGCGGTGAGCTCCGTGTGTTCCCGGCAGAAGTAGCCCTCGCCGGGATACGCCTGGATGTACAGCCCCATGCCCTCCGCCATGCGGCAGATCGCCCGGGCGACGTCCGCGCTCACCGCCCGGCGGAACAGCGTCTCCCCGGAGGCAAAATCATAGATCATGGCGCCGTTGTACACGATCGCCGGGGCGTTCGAGCCGACATCGCGCCAGGTTTCCCGCACGGCCTCCGGCATGCGCCCGCTGGACAGCGCGAACAGCGCCCCGGCCTCCATGCAGCGGCGGACCGCCTTCCGCGTGCGGGGGGAAAGCGCGCCGTGGGCGTTCAGCAGCGTGCCGTCCATGTCCGAGGCGATGAGTCTGTACAAGCCGCGCTCCCCCTCTCCCCCAAGTCGAAACACATAAGTATATTGTACCGGATTTCGCGGCGCTTTTCAACCAATAAATCTGCCTTTCCCGGGACAAAAACTCAGAAAATATGCTCATTTCGCGGAGCTGTGCGAGTTTTTACCGAAATCATGTTGCAATCGGGCGCAAAATCTGATATGGTATGATGCAAACGATTTATAGAAGGGGTAAGTGAACATGTCAAACCTCACCATGGACAAGCTGGTCGCCCTGTGCAAGAACAGGGGATTTATCTTCGCCGGATCGGAAATCTACGGCGGCCTGGCCAACACCTGGGACTACGGCCCGCTGGGCGTGGAATTCAAGAACAACATCAAGCGCGCCTGGTGGAAGAAGTTCGTGCAGGAGAGCCCGTACAACACCGGCCTGGACTGCGCCATCCTGATGAACCGCGAGGTATGGGTCGCCTCCGGCCACGTGGGCGGCTTCAACGATCCGCTGATGGACTGCAAGGCCTGCAAGGCCCGCTTCCGCGCGGACAAGCTCATCGAGGACTTCACCAAGGGCGCCGAAACCGGCGACGGCTGGAGCAACGCCGAGCTGGAGGAGTACATCGCCAGCCATGACATCGTGTGCCCCGTGTGCGGCAAGAAGGACTTCACCGGCATCCGCCAGTTCAACCTGATGTTCAAGACCCATCAGGGCGTGAACGAGGATTCCGCCACCGAGATCTATCTGCGTCCCGAAACCGCGCAGGGCATCTTCGTGAACTTCCTCAACGTGATGCGCACCACCCGCAAGAAGCTGCCCGCCGGCATCTGCCAGATCGGCAAGTCGTTCCGCAACGAGATCACCCCCGGC
>JAEEGL012080909.1_pt1 | contig 10902 bp, 5 predicted proteins | sample 9134231 | NCBI WGS metagenome assembly JAEEGL01 (sample SAMN16246548, study PRJNA631951) | gut metagenome | biome: gut microbiome; feature: rumen; material: fiber-attached | host: Bos | place: Iran: Karaj | collected 2018-10
ACCAAGACGGATATTGACGGTATTATGGACTACCTTGCAGAAGCAAATCACAATATACTGGTGGGCTTCTCTGAAGAAAACCGAAAGACAGTGGAAGAAATCCAAGGTGATTTCATTCCCCTTAGAAAATTACTTGATTTCTTAAGTCAGCGCATATAAAAAAGGATATTCCAAATATTTGGAATATCCTTTTCTTTATATACTTTATTCGCTGTCTGATGAAGACTCAGAACCAGACTCTGAACTATCAGAACTCTCACTGGATTTTTTGGAATCGGAATCACTGTCATCCTTTTCGGACTCTTCTTCCGCTTTCTTTGCCTGTTCTGCCGCTTGCGCCTGGGCCTGAGCTTCTGCTGCCGCTTGCGCCTGAGCCGCATCATTCCACTGAGCGATTGCGGACTGAATGGTGGCCAAATCCTGAGATGCCACTGCGGAGTTTACCGCACCGGTAGCCTCTGCATTTGCGGAAGCAATTCCTACAGAATAAACCGCATCCACCTTTTTATAGGTACTGTGGTTAAACTCTTCTCTGCTTTGTTCCACTCCGTTCATATAAACGATCTTAATCAACTTGGCAACATAACCGGTATAAGCACTAGTGGTCTTTGCCATGTAGCCAATCGGCTGAGTAGAATCTGCAGTATAAACAGTAAGGGGATCGGTCTGTTCTACGATTTCGCTAACAAAATCAACGGTGCGTCCCTCTTCTCTTGTATCTTTTCCGTAAACATTACAGGTAATGGTGGAACCGTTTGTAATAAGTTCCAAATAAATGGGATACTCTGTATTGTTTGTAAATTTCAAATCCTTGTAGTCTCCGGCGATGGCTGCATCAGCAGAAGGATCTACGTAATGTACCGTCATGGAGTGAGGATAACGTTCATCAATTTGTAACTCAGCACGAATTACCGCATTGTAAATGGTGGAAGAAATCTGACATACACCACCACCTACGGCTTCAACGGTCTGACCGTTTTCATAGGCACCTGCCATAGCGTATCCGTTGGCTTCTGTAATGGGATTTAATTTTTCCGCAACGGAAATCTGTTCTCCCGGATACAATACGGTACCATTAATCTTAGAAGCACCGTTTGCAACGTTGGTTTTTCTTCCAGATGCCGATGTAGAATAATCTGTGGAGTAGGTTCCCATCTTATCCGTTACGGCCTGTAATTCCTCTGCAGAACCTTCCGGCTCCACAACTGTGGTGGTAAGTGCAATCTTGCAATCACTTCCATCCCAGTCTTTGCTAACATAGTTTACAATCTCATCTGCAGCATCATCCACATTGATGGTATAACCACTTTCACCTTCGATTAACTGGAACTCTCCGTCCACTCTGGTAAGACCATAGTTTACCGGTTCCTTTTCCAATTCAGACATGTGGTCCTGCAAATATGTGGAAATCACTGCATTACTTACGGAAGGAGTAATGGTAAAATCCTTTGTTCCTCCGTTTTTCAGGTTTTGATTTGCTTCAAAACGTTCAATGATATTTCCTGTTTCACCGTAGTAGAATGCTTTTTCTACCACTGCTTCACTTTCAATATCTACCTGTAAATCCGATCCTTTACAGACTAATGTATTGTCATCTGCTTTTAAGGTAATCTCAGCATTGCTATACTTTTCCACTTCCGAAGAAATGGCTGAAATCGCCTCTTCCTTTGTCATTCCGGAAACATCGATTCCGTTGATGGAGATTCCATCCAAAATCACAGTACGTTCGGTTTCTTCTCCATGACTGTAAATAACGCCAAAGGAGCAAAGCAAAACTGCTACTATTCCAATGATTAATACTCTTGATAAAACATGAAATCTAGTCCTACTCATTTCATTCCCTCTCATCTAAACACTAAACCTAAGGAATTATAGCACTAACCATTGGAAAAAACAATTTAACTTTTAAAAGAGAAGTCCGTCCTTTTTGTTCAAAACTTCCATAATTGTAGAAAACAATTTTTCCCGATTTACCGGTTTTAAAAGATACCCATCGGGACGAAGGGCCAATGCCGCAGTAATCTGCGCCCGGTCATTTACCCCCGTAAGAAAAATAATGGGGATATCCTTGTATGTGGGGTGTTGCCGTATGGCCATCATAGTCTCCGGTCCGTTCATCAAAGGCATTTCATAATCCAACAAAATCACCTCCGGCGTTTCCATGGAAATAGTATTCAAAGCCTTCTTTCCGGAATTGGCAATGGATACGTCATACATTTCATCCAACATGCTTTTTATGTTTCGAAGTGTACCGGCGTCATCATCCACCACCATTACCTTCCGCTTTTGATTCAGGCGCTTGTCCAAATCCAGTCCTTCTTCTCCTAAATCCAAATCTTCCAGTTTGATGTCCTCGATGTTTAACTCTTTCAGCTGGCTATCCAAAAAATCCATATCCAACTCCATGTCATCCATGTCAAAATTCAAGTTATCAAGATTAAAATCATCTTTCATAGTCTCACCTTACTTTCTCTTTAGAATATCCAGCATTTTTTGCAATTCTTCTTTTGCCATATCTTCATCCAGATTTACCACCGCAGCCTCTACATTGGGGATAATCCTGTCTGCATCCTCACTAAAGGTATATTGCTTAAACCTCTTCACAGCCATGTCCGCAGTATCCACATCCATTTCGTGAAGGGATTTCAATATAATCTGAGCGAATTTAAAGCAGGTTTCTACATCAGCCTGTTCTTTTTCCACTTCTTCCTCTTCTCCGATACCAAAGGCTCCTTTGATCTTGTCCCGGTAGGAATCCCATTCGTACATAAAAACAGGATGAAGGGCAAAAACCACATCGATCTTATGATCTCTAGCTGCAAATTCCAAAAGTTTTGCAGGTCCGGCCAAAGGAATCAATCCCACGGTGGCTGCCAATCCCTTCATCGCATGTACCAAAATGCGATACTGGGCATAGTTGGAATCACTCTGGTCTAAGCATAGACGATCATAATAATCGTTTAACTTTTTACTTTGTACCGGAATCAACGTGTAAAATTCACTTAAAGACTCCTTTAGAAGTTCCCGACTGGGCAAATGTAACCAGGCATAGTTCCAATCCAATCCATCGATATCCGGCATATCCGCCGGCGCTGTTCCTCCCTGTTCCAACATCTGCTCTGAAACTTCCTCCGTCACAGGAGACATCATTTCTTCCGGGAGGTTTGCTTTAATGGCTTCTTCTAACTGACCATAAACTATGGGCTTAGCAATAAATCCATCAAATCCTGCATCAATATAGCGCTCTTTCGAACCGGCAATGGCATTGGCTGTCAGTGCATAAATAGGGGTATGTTGATTCGGTCCCCCTTCCATTTGACGAATGCGCTTCATGGCCTCCAAGCCATCCACGCCCGGCATCATATGATCCATAAGAATCATGTTAAAGCATTGTTTTGAAGCAATCTCCACTGCTTCTTCTCCGCCGGTAGCCTCCACGATTTGCATCTTTGTAACTTTTAACAGACTGCTTACCACCTGACGGTTCATCTTGTTGTCATCCACCACCAGTATCTTTGCTTCCGGAGCCACAAAACTTCCTCCGGAATGATGTTCCTCAAACACTTGAGTATAAGTAGGATCATAGGTTTCACCCAAAATGCTGTCATCTGCAATCTCCTGATCCAAAACAAAGTAAAACTTGGAACCTTTTCCATAGGAGGATTCCACCTTTAATTCTGAGCCCATTAATTGCAAAAATTCATAACTGATGTTCAGACCCAATCCAGATCCTTCCACATGGTAGTTTTCCTTTAATTCCAATCGTTTGTAAACATCAAATAAAGCAGGCAAATCCTCTTCTTTGATACCAATACCCGTATCCTGAACTTCCACATAAAGATGTAGAATGTTTTCTTCTCTTTGTCCTCTGATTCGAAGCCAGATACCTCCTTCTCTCGTGTACTTCACCGCATTGGTTAAAAGATTAATCATAACCTGTTTGATACGCATCTCGTCACCAATCAGTTTTCGAGGTAGAGTTTTATCCACTTCCACCGTCAATCCCAAATCCGTATCGGTGGTACGTTGCACCACAATATTAAACAGCGTATGAATCATATCCCCTAAATCATATTCCACCGGGGTAATCTCCATTTTTCCCGATTCAATTTTTGAACTGTCCAAAATCTGATTTACCAAAGAAAGCAAATGTTGGCCTGCTCCGTAGATATCATTGGCATATTCCAAAATCTTTGTGTCATTTGACTCCCGAAGAATCATTTCATCCATACCTAAAACCGCATTGATGGGGGTACGGATTTCATGGGACATACCTGCCAAAAACTTCGTCTTTGCATTGTTTGCACGCTCGGTTTCTTCCTTGGCTTCTTTAATCTCCACATACTGTCGTTCAATGGTGGAGAGGTTTTTGAAGTTGGTAAAGGTCCAAACCAAGAAGAACAAAAACATGAATGCCACCGACATGGTATACATACGAAAATAGGTCTTTTCGTACATCTTTGCTTCTTTGTGAATTTTAAACACCTGACTGGAAACCACCTTTTGGGTATGCTCGTCTAAAATTTCCATGCAAAAATCGTAATCCCCGTATTTCAAATTGGAAATCACCAAAGGTGCCACTCCACTTTGTCGTGTCATCACCTTGGTAGAATCCTCCAATCCTTTGATGTAATACACTACAATGGGATTTTTATTGTCAAAGTTCAAAACACCGGGGATGATTTCAACCTTTCCGACGCCTGCCGGGACCTGATAAACGCCCCTTTCCTTTTCCACATTCTGATCTTCAAAGGTCATATAATCCACAGAGAGAATGTATTCTTTTGTTTCCTGTATACAATCCTTGGCACGAATGCTTCGCACTCCATCACCACAGCAGAAATACAAAATCTGATTTTCTTCATCTACCACATCGTAACCGTCAGAATACAGTGCCGTGTCCAAACCTCTCATTTGATCGTATAAGGTATAAGGATAGAGTTCCGGATTTTCCAACACATCCTCTACATCTGCAATATAAACGCCGGCACTGGAGGTCACCCACAGTCCACCGTCTTCCATCAAATATGCATCATAATTGTTCATATAAGGGAAGTTGGAAAGTTTTTGCACCTTTTCTCTGTCATCATAGTAGATGGCATTGGATGTAATATATAAATACCCCTCACCGCAGGTAGCAGCTCTTTCTACCACCAATGAGGAAAGGCCTTCTCTCTTATCGATATGTTCAATCAGTTTGTCATCCCGAAATACATACACACCGTCACCATCGGAACAACATAAAAGCTTATGGTCCTTGGTTTCTAACAAATCCAGTACCCGAGGCACTTCCATCCCCTGGTCTTTGTTGTAGTGTTTTACTACTTGCTCATTTTGAAAGAAATATACTCCGTTCATGGAGGCTGCCGCCATGGTACCATCAGACATTTCCAAAGTCATATAGAAGCGTTCGCCACCCACTTCTTTTTCTTCAACGGTTTCTAAGGATTCCACAATTCGATTGTAGGAAACAGTTCTTCCATCCTTTGTCACCTCAATCAAGCCACCGGAACCGTTTAAGCACACCCAAAGATTTCCCGCACTGTCCTTGTTGATATGACGGACGTTTTCCCCTTTAAAATAGTCTAAAAAGTCATAGAAAACCTCGGTCCCGTATTGACTTCCTACGTTTTCGATGCGAAGGCCGTTTTCCGTACCGATATATAATTCCTCATTTTCCAAATACAGACAGTTCACCTGCCCAACACCACCTGGCAAGTAAGCGGTGGGATTTCGAAAATCATTTTTGGAAATTTTGATAACTCCCTGTTTTCTGGAAGTCCCCCAAATGTTGTTCTGGGCATCTACAAAAGCGGTAGTAATGTCGGAATAATAGTTTTCTTGGGTAAAATCTGTAAATACGCCATTTGCATCTACATATCCCATTCCATAGTTAGCTCCCACCAAAAGGATGTCCAACTCCTCCATATAGGTTAGGCAGTTGATATCGGTTACCTCTCCGGTATCGATGCGCTCTATTAATTCCAAAGCACCGCCATGAATACGATAATGCTCCACAATATTTGAGGAAGTTCCTAAATAGAATTCACTATCTCCTACCCGGGATATACTGGTATAGTGGGTATCTTCCAACTCGCAATACAATCGATAGGTCAAAATCTCATTTCGAAGGATTGCAAGACTTCCGTTTTGCATAACACAGAATAATAAATCAGAGCCATTGGTATCCAAGTCAACGATATTTGATAACACTTCATAGGATTCAAAAAACCCCACCACGCCGGAGGCACGAATCACTGTAAGATAGGAAGATGTACCCACATAGATATTGTGGTCTTTGCCTTCACGAATGGATTTGATGGTTTCGGAAGGTAGTCCCCTGGCTGAATTATACAAAATCGTTTCTTCCGTATTCGGGTTGTAGCGAATCACACCGATATCACCGGTTCCTATCCACAAATATCCCCTACTGTCACAAAACAGGCAGGTTACATTGGTAATATTCCTGTCGGTTTTGACCTTTTCGTATTTAATTCCATTATCCCGGTAAAGACCGGAATATCCACCAACCCAAATATATCCATCCTTAGTTTGCGCCATAGCATTTGCCTCAGGAGATGCAAGTCCCTCCGAAGTACCATAAACGGCGCAGACATAATCACGAATGGAGGTATCATCTGCTGCCTTTACCTCTAATTTGGCGCCTGCACCTGCAAAAAGAAGGCAAACCAACGCCATTGCCCCAAGGGATACAATATCCCTAAAATCCCGTTTGGATAGTTTTTGATAGATTCCAATCAAAGACATAACAATCAAGACATCCAAAATCTTATCGGGAAAATCCACCAGTCCCTCTCCCAACAAGGCCGGCAAAATGGGAATGCCCATACGATCTTCTATCATTTCTACCAAGGCATCTCCCCATTTATTTCCGGTATAGCCGCCGTAAAAGTAAATATTTAAAGGGAAGGAACAAAGAATAGCTACCACAGATGCACTTACACTGCAGGAAAAAACCCGAAATGAACTAAGGGTCTTATCCCTTGGGAATACCAGCCCTACAATAATGCCAACCATTCCCGCAACGACGCTATACGCCAAAGCGGAATGATCATAGGAGGAAACCAATAAGGAAAAGGCAACCCCTGTAATACAACCGGCGTAAGGTCCTAAAACTGCAGCCGTCAAAAAGGTTCCCACACTGTCGAACCAAATAGGGAGCTGCAAATAAGACGCAAAAAGTCTCCCCCCAGTATTTAAGGCAATCCCCAATACAATCAACAAAAAACTTGAAATGCGAATGGGAAACATCCATTTTTTAAAATTTAGCTTACTCTTCTTTTTCATACGCACTGCTCCAACCGTTACAAAAAAGGATTATTCTCCTAATAATACTTCCAGTTTATTCTGAGCTTCGCTCGCACACTCTCCCACGCTAAGCTCTCCATCAATCACTAGCTGCATCTCATCTCCCAAAATCTCGCAGAACTGACTCCACTCCGGAATCAAAGGACGATACTTTCCATTTTCCAAAGCATCACAAATCGCTTGATAATGAGGGTATTTTTCCAATACTTCCTGATTGTTCAATGTAGAATATCTACAAGGAATTCCGCCATAGTCCACGCTCTTTTTCTGCACCTGAGGGTCCGTTAAATACTGCAGCAATTCCATTGTTTCCGTGGGGTGCTTGCTTTCAGAGGAAATTCCCAGTGTCCATACGCCGTAAACATTGGCGTTGTATCTGGCAGAATCTACTGTTGCCGCCCCATTCAAAGAGCAATAATAAGCATTTGAGGTTGCAGAAGGCTGATACCATCCCGGCCAGCCAATGGCCATCGTCGCTTCTCCGGAATCAATCTTTGAAATCAATTCTTCTTTTTCACATGCCTCTCCCGTTTTGATTAACTGCAAATAATAATACAGTGCTTCTTTAAATTCTGAGGAATCAATAATGGGATGGTTTTCTTCATCTACAACCCATCCACCATAGGACAATAGAATCGGCAAAAAATCCACAACCAGATTGTTGTTGGTATCTCCCCGATAGAGAAATCCCTTTCTTCCCTTTTCATTGGCAATGTCACAGATTCGAATTAACTTTGCAACTGAATCTAAATCATCTTCCTCACAGCTAACGTCTTCCATTGCTGCTTTGTTGTACATCAAAACCGTAACATTTCCAAAATAGGGAACTGCATAGAGATTATTTTCATAATAAGAAATGGTAGTGGTCGCAGGTATAATGTCCTCGTCCAAAGAATAACCGCTTTCCGTTAAATTCATTAAACGATTATGCTCTCCAAACTCCGTAACCCACGAACCGTCTACCATGCAAAGATCAATATCATGCTTTTTATCCCCTTCAGCCAAGGCCCTGTGAAGATCCTCTTCCGAATATTCTAGGATTTGGAAAGAAACCTTATGTTCACTTTCATAGTCCTTTAGGCACTCTTTTACCACCTCTGCATAAGTGCCTTCACGCAGAGCCAAGGTAAGTTCTACTTTGCCATCCAATGATCTGTCACAGCCGCCAAAAACTGTACCACAGGAAAAAAGCAATCCAATTATAAGAAATACAGACAAGATTCGCTTCATAAACTACTCTCCCCATTTATGTCAAAATCCTTGATGTCCTTTTATATCGAATATTTTATTCTTTTTCTATTATCTCAAATTTTTGCAAGTTTTTGTAGATAGAATTTGCAGGAATTACTCCACGTACCATGGATAAAGGATAAACATTTGTGTGACTTCCGATGACTGTACCTGGATTTAATACACTGTTGCATCCCACTTCTACAAAATCCCCTAACATTGCTCCAAACTTCTTCAACCCCGTTTCGATTTTTTCGTCGGACTGGGTATCCTTTACCACCACTAGTGTCTTATCACTTTTTACATTGGAAGTAATGGAGCCGGCGCCCATATGAGATCGATAGCCCAAAACGGAATCTCCCACATAGTTGTAATGAGGCACCTGAACATTGTTGAAAATAACGTCGTTTTTAATCTCAGTGGAATTTCCTACCACGCAGTTTTTTCCGATAATGGCCTTTCCACGGATAAAGGCTCCGGGACGAACTTCCGTACCTTCGTCAATAATCAAAGGACCATTCAAAGTAGCGGTAGGCGCAATGGTAACATCCTTTGCCACCCAGATGTCTTCCCCTCTTTGCTCAAATACATTTGGATCCAAGGTCGGACCCAGTTTTAAAATAAAGTCACCGATTTCAGAAAGAACTTCCCAGGGATAGGTCTTTCCTTCAAAAAGGTCCTTTGCTATGGTTTCGTTTAAGTCGTACATATTTGAAATTTTTGCTGTTTCCATTTTTTATTCCTTCTTACTTATTATTCCACAATGGTTTATTTTTCTTTTTTTGATGATTTGGTCGCCTTTGGTACAGGCGCCTTTCCTTTGGATGCATCCGTCTTATAATACTGAGCTGCATGGTGGAAGTACTGATTCAGCTGATTTTGGTTGTAAAGGTTCTTTACACCGTTGGTTTGTTCGGTCACATAGGCTTCCAGTTTTTCCATGTATTCATCGGAGGTAACGCTTCCCTGGGTCACATAATCCAGGCCCTTTTCCCAACTGGCCGTCAACTTTGGTGACAACAGATTTCGAATGGAAAAAAATACCACATCGTAAATCATTTCTCCCAAAAGTGTGGGAGTAATCACCTGAGTCTTTTTATTTAGTTGGATATAGCGATCCCTCTCCAACTTGGAGATAATCTCCGCTCTGGTAGCGGATGTTCCGATTCCGTTTCCTTTGATCTGCTCACGAAGTTCTTCGTCTTCAATGAGATTACCTGCATTTTCCATAGCCAAAATAATGGAACCGGAGGTATAACGCTTAGGAGGCGAGGTCTCACCTTCTTTGATTCCAAGGGTGGCAAACGATACTTCCACTCCCTTTTTCACGGAATCAATCACTTCCCGAAGATTTTGGTTTTCTTCCTCTTCTTCGTTTGTACTTTCTTCTCCCTCACCCTCGGCACCGGCGGAAGCCTTTTCTCCGTCTTTGTCCTTTTTCTTTGAAAAGGTGTACTGCATCAGTGCCAAATATCCTTCATTCTTCAGATATTTCTCTGAAGCAAAGAACTTTTCGCCATTGCTGTCCACCGTAAGGCTTACCTTTTCATACTCCGCAGGAGGATAAAAAATCGCAAGGAAACGACGAACAATAATCTCATATACGGACAACTCTGTCATACTCAGGCTCTTTAAGGCACCAAAGCCCTGTCCTGTAGGAATAATGGCGTAGTGGTCTGTGATTTGCTTGTCGTTTACGTACTTTGTCTTTTCCAAACCTTTGTAGCTTTCTTTGGAAAGAATCTCATCCACAAAGGGCTTCATCATATTTAAATTTCCAAGGCCACGGATATTTTTATCAATCTCCTTGGCAATGGCAGAGGAAAGCACTCTGGCATCGGTTCGCGGATAGGTCACCAGCTTCTTTTCGTACAGTGACTGGATATGTTCCAAAGTCTGTTCCGGAGAAATCTTAAACAACTTAGAACAGTCATTTTGGATTTCCGCAAGGTTGTAAAGAAGGGGTGGATTTTTCTTTTCCTTTTTCTTTTCTACCTTTTCTACGATTCCCACATTGGAAACCGGTGCGATATCCTCTTCATTAAAGTGTAATTCCTCCACAGGAAGCTGAGACACTTCGGAAATAAGATTTAAGGCAGAAGACTTTTGGTTAAAGCCGTTTTCTTTGTAAAGTAGAGGGCGGTTGTAATACTTGGTCCCCTCTACTGCCTTCCACTCCAAATGGATGGAGGCTCCGGCCAAATCTGCCGTTCCCAACACTCTGTAAAAAGGAGTCTTTTGAAAATCACGAATCTCCCGCTCTCTTTTTACCACCATTCCCTGAACACAGGTCATAACACGTCCCACCGCAATGGAACAGTACTTTTCATTTAAAAAAGCTGC
>JAEEGL012445221.1_pt1 | contig 10902 bp, 6 predicted proteins | sample 9134231 | NCBI WGS metagenome assembly JAEEGL01 (sample SAMN16246548, study PRJNA631951) | gut metagenome | biome: gut microbiome; feature: rumen; material: fiber-attached | host: Bos | place: Iran: Karaj | collected 2018-10
CCTCTTTGGATGAAGAGAAGACTTGCTATGGTAGGCAATAACTCAATCAACAATATCGTTGATATCACAAACTATATTATGAGAGAGCTTGGCCAGCCAATGCATGCTTTTGACGGCAAGTTCCTTGAGGATAACAAGATTGTTGTTAGACGTGCAAAAGAAGGCGAGAAAATCGTTACTCTTGATGAGAACGAGTTCGAGCTTACTACAGATAACCTTGTAATCTGCGATGGTAAGAAGCCTGTAGCTCTTGCTGGTATCATGGGAGGTCTTAACTCTGAGATCCGTGATACAACAACAACTGTAACTTTTGAAGCTGCTAAGTTCATGCGTGACAACATTCGTAAGAGCTCTAGAGCACTTGGTCAGTCATCTGATTCATCAGCTGCTTTTGCAAAGGGCGTTTACGAGTACACAACAGTTATCGCCATGAAGAGAGCGCTCCACCTTATAGAAGAGCTTAATGCAGGTAAGGTTTCCAAGACACATGTTGATGTTAATACTGGAAACAGTCTTGAGAAGAAAGAGATGAAGGCTTCCATCGAGAGAGTTAACGGCGTTCTCGGTATCGAAGTTCCTGAAAATGAGATCAAGAGAATTCTTACAAATCTCAATTTTGAGCCTGTTATAAACGGCGATGAGCTCACAATCAAGATTCCTGCATATCGTGAGGATATGGAAGATTATCCGGATATCGCAGAAGAGCTTATTCGTATGTACGGCTATGATCACGTTAAGCCTACATTCCTTAAGGATTCAAGCGTAACAATGGGCGGAAGAAACTTAAGACAGAAGACTGAGCTTAAGATAAAGAGAGCTCTTTGTGCTCAGGGTGCATACGAGTGCATGCACTATTCATTCTTCTCACCAAGTGATCTTGATCTTTTAGGATTTGCTGAGGATGCTGAGGAGAGAAAAGCAATCAGAATTCTCAATCCGATTAACGAAGACCTTTCTATCATGAGAACTACTCTTGCAGCACAGATGATCCACGCAATTGCAAGAAACCAGAAGAAGGGAACTCTTGAGGGTAGATTATTCGAGCTTGGAAACAGATTTGTTCCTAAGTCACTTCCTTTAAACGAATATCCTGATGAGAAGGCAACTCTTTGCATCGGTATTTTCGGTGATGACGAAGATATCTTCACTTTGAAGGGACTTGCAGAAAATGTAGCATCAGCTCTTCATATCAGCTTTAAATATGAGCCTGCTGCAAAGCCATTCTTGCATCCATACAGAGCAGCTAAGATCACATGCGAGGGCGAAGAGGTTGGATATCTTGGACAGATCACTTACGAGATCCAGGATGAGACAGATATGAGAATTCCTGCTTATATCTGCGAGATCGATCTTTCTGTACTTTGCAAGTGGTATGGCAAGACTCCTTCATTCGAGCCACTTCCAAAGTTCGCTGTAGTTAAGCGCGACCTTGCTCTTATCATGGATAAGACAGTAACATGCGGCGAAGTAGAAGATGCTATCTATGGTTCATGCAAGTATATAACTGATGTTAAGCTCTTTGACGTATACGAGGGACTTCCAATCCCACCTTCAAAGAAGAGTATGGCATTCACAATCACCTTCACTCCTAAGGATGAGGAGCTTACAGACGACGCAATAAGCGGATATATTGATAAAATGCTTAGAAAACTTTCATTCACAATGGGAATTGAAATTCGAACGGAGTAAAGAAATTGTCAGTTGAATTAAGATAAAAAATGAGAGTACAAACCTTTTTGGGTATAATAAGTTCGTCAAAACAAAAAAACTCAGAAAAGGAGTACTCTCATGGACATTGTAACACTTTTAGAACAGCTTATGGCTGGTATTTTTGATGCGGAGAAAAAGTATCTGAATAACCCTAAGGACTTTTACACACTGGAAACATCAGTTAAATCTACTACAGATGCATTTGCTGCGTCATTTTTAGGTATCATTCTCACCTCAATGAATAAGGCTATATGTGACTCTGGATGGCGAGAAGGTCACTATACATGTCAACGAACAAGAGAAAGGATGCTTATAAGTTCTGTAGGAGATATTCATTTTGAATGCACTAACTTTCGGCGAGTAGATGACGGTTCATATCACTATCTTCTAGAAGAGATAATGGGATTGTCAAAGAAAGAGAGATTTACTGAAGGAGCAGAGGTTGCAATACTGACAGAGGCGTTAAAGACCAGTTATCAGGAAGCAACTACTGTGATCCCTTCAAAGCAGAAAATAACAAAAACTACCGTGATGAATAAGGTGCACCGTATAGCGGAAGAAATGCCTATAGAGTATCCAGATGAGAAAAAATCATGCGAGTACCTATTTATTGAGGCTGATGAAGATCACGTAGCTGAACAACATGGGAGATACCCCAGACTTGAGCCTAATGGAAGCTTTATAAGCAGGCTGGTATACATCTATGAGTACAAGATGGAATTACCTAACTGTAAGGGCAGAAAACAGCTTGTGGACAAGTTTTACTTTGGAGGCTTGTATCAGGGAAGTGATGGAGTAGAAAAACTCTGGAAGAAGGTGGCTGACTTTATTGATAATTCATACTATTCAGATGACATAAGCCACATCTACATAAGTGGTGATGGTGGTGGATGGATCAAGACCGGCGCCAAGATCATAAATAAAGCGTTGTATTGCGCTGACAAGTATCACCTTGTGAAGTATATAAATGCAGCATCCAGGCAATTATTAGACAGTGCAGATGAAGTTAAAGCCGAACTGTATCATTTCATGTACAAGAAAAATATCAGAGGTTTTAAAAAGCTTATCAGCCAGATGAAAGAATCTACAAATGATCATAAGGCAGTCACAGACCTAGAATCATATGTGCTTGGCAACTGGAGCGCAGTAATGAGAACACTGCACGAAGAAGTAGTAAAGGGATGCAGCGCAGAGGGACATGTAAGTCATGTGCTTTCTGACAGACTTAGCTCCAGGCCTAAAGGTTGGAGTCAGACAGGTGCTGACAGGATGAGCAAACTCAGATGCTATGAGCGTAATTACGGAAGGTCAAAGATAATTGATCTTGTAAGATACAGCAGGCAAGAAAGAATACTGGGAAGAACCGGTACAGATGATATAGAGGTTCTAGAATTATCATCACACGACATGATGGTTGATCATTATAGTCAGGCGCGAAGCTATATAGACAGGATACAGGCAACAATACCAGGCTATACAGCTAGAAAAAGTGCATCCATAAGAGAACAGCTAAAACTGATTTAAAAAGGAAGCAGCCCCTTACGGCGCTGCCTTGAATAAAGGGCGCCAGAGCGCCCAATAACTCATTCCTGCGTTGATTACAGAGTATCAGTATATTTAGTCATGTCAAGGATGCTTCGCACCGCAGGCTAGTCCTTGACATGACTAAATATACTGATAAAAAAGTTAACAAGCAGGAATGAGTTAGGATGCAGTTAACTGCTGCGATTTAAATGAGAGAGCTTGCGGTAGCGTAGCGGACGCAAGGTTCCATTTTTGACAGAATGGATAGTTGGAAGTAAACTTTAGGAAATAAATCTGATGAATCTATACCCAAGGGGTATCTCTAATTATTTCCAACTGTCAATAAGTTTACTCTGTCTGAAATTCGAAGCTGATTGATAAAGAGTTAAACAGGTGTTAAAATAGGCATTGCTTAGTTAGCAATGTCTATTTTATTTTATGTTATAGCATTTGCGCTCGGCGTGAGAATGTCGCAAGGGACATTCAATTTTATTCATTAAAGCTAATGTAATACGAAAGGAGTTTATATATGAATAGAAAAAATGTATGGACAACATATAATCAGACTCAGCTCAAGGCAGTAGATAAGTTCGCTGAAGATTACAAGGCATTCCTTGATAATTCCAAGACTGAGAGAGAAGCAATTGATACAATTGTAAATGATATCGAAGCTGCCGGCTACAGAGAGCTTAATACTCTTATCGGTGGTAAGACAAAGCTTAAGAAGGGCGATAAGGTTTATTCTGTATGGATGAACAAGTCAATCGCTATTTTCCAGATCGGCTCAGAGCCACTTGAGCAGGGACTTAATATTCTTGGTGCTCATATCGATTCTCCAAGAATTGATGTTAAGCAGAACCCACTTTACGAGGATGGCGGTTTTGCTTATCTTGATACTCACTACTATGGCGGTATCAAGAAGTATCAGTTCGTTGCAATGCCACTTGCTATTCACGGCGTATTTGCTAAAAAGGACGGCACTATCGTGCAGCTTAATGTAGGTGAGGATGAGGATGATCCTGTATTCTTCATTTCAGATCTTCTTATTCACCTTGCTGCAGATCAGCTTTCAAAGAAGGCCGCTACAGTTATCGAAGGAGAGGCACTTGATCTTATCATCGGCCACAGACCTTTCGTAATCGAGAGCAAGGAAAAAGAGAAGGCTGAGAAAGAGAATGCTAAGCTTTCAGCAGGAGAGAAATATGCTCTTGCAGCTGAGAAGGCTGAGAAGGCAGAGAGCGGAAAGGTTTCAGGTGCTGTTCGCCGCGGTATCCTTGCACTTCTTAATGATCTTTACGGAATTGAGGAAGAGGACTTTATCTCAGCTGAGCTTGAAATCGTACCTGCAGGAAAATCTAGAGATGCAGGTTTTGACAGATCAATGATCATGGGCTATGGCCATGATGACAGAGTTTGTGCATATCCTTCAATGCGCGCTATCTTAGAGGCTAAGAACCTCAAGAGAACAGCATGCTGTATTCTTGTTGATAAAGAGGAGATCGGCAGCGTTGGTGCAACAGGTATGCAGAGCAGATTTTTTGAGAATGCTGTTGCAGAGCTTATGAACCTTACAAAAGAGGGTTACAATGACCTTGCACTCAGAAGATGCCTTGCAAATTCATGCATGCTTTCTTCAGACGTAAGTGCCGGCTTTGATCCTACTTATGCAGGAAGCTTCGAGAAGAAGAACGCTTCATTCCTCGGCGAAGGTCTTGTATTCAACAAGTTTACAGGATCAAGAGGAAAGTCAGGTTCTAATGATGCTAACGCTGAGTACATCGCTGAGATCAGACGTGCTCTCGACAAAGACGGCATTGTTTACCAGACAGCAGAGCTTGGTAAGGTAGATGTTGGTGGTGGCGGAACTATCGCTTACATCCTTGCACTTTACGGAATGAACGTAATTGACGCAGGTGTAGCAGTTCTCAACATGCACGCACCATGGGAAGTTATCGACAAAGCAGACCTCTACGAAGCTTACAGAGGTTACATCAGCTTCCTCCAGAATATCGATTTCAGAAACCAGTAATTGGTTCGAAGGGCTGACGCCCATTAAGTACCACATACTGAAAAAAAAGAAATATGTCCACAGACCGATTTGATGCGTTGCATCATTGAAGGACTGTGGGCATATTTTTTCCGCAGGCGTATTTTTTGGAGTAAACACTATATAACAGTTGACAACTGTTTGCTACTGTTATATAGTGTTTGTTGGAGGAAGGAATATGCATATAATTTTGAATAAAACCTCAATGGTACCAATCTATGAGCAGCTTATTGATCAGATTAAAAAAGAGATCATAAGCGGAGAACTTAAGGACGATGAGATGCTTCCATCTGTGAGGACGCTTTCAGGGGAACTTCGAATCAGTTCGCTTACAGTTAAAAAGGCGTATGACAAGCTTGAAGAAGAGGGGTTTGTCGTCACGGTGCATGGGAAGGGGACTTTTGTTGCAGCTACAGACCACCAGCTTGCCATGGAGGCAAGGCGCAAGTCCGTGGAGGAAGAGATGGCAGCTGCAATTGATAAGGCCATTGCACTTGGAATGAGTAAAGATGAAATACGCGAGATTGTAGAGATCATAATGGAGGAATGAAGATGATTAAGGTTGATAATCTTGTTAAAGAATACGGCGATTTCAGACTGAATGTTTCACTTGAGACTCCGGATGGAACTGTTACAGGCCTTATTGGCAAGAATGGGGCAGGTAAGAGCACAACAATTAAAGCTATATTGGGACTTATTAAGCCGGATTCGGGAAGTGTGACTATCAACGGCAAGGAAGTGTCTGCGCTTACAAATTCTGATAAATTCATGATCGGCGCGGCTATGTCTGATTCAGGGTTTAGTATGTACCTTAGTGCTGAAGATGTAATACATATTTTGAAAAAGATGTATCCGCTGTTTGACGAACCTTTTTTCAGAAAGAAATGCTCTGAACTCAGAATACCGCTTAATAAGCAGCTAAAGGAGTTCTCGACCGGAATGAGGGCAAAGCTCAGAGTTCTTATCGCAATAAGCCATAAGGCAGAGATACTTATCATGGACGAGCCGACTGCAGGACTTGATGTCGAGGCAAGAAATGAGACGCTTGATCTTTTGAGGGAGTATCTCACAGTTAATGAAAAGTGCTCGATACTTATAACCTCACATATTTCAACTGATCTTGAGGGACTTTGTGATGACATCTACATGATAAGCGATGGCAGAGTTGTAATTCATGAGGACACAGATGTGATCCTTGGAAAATATGCTCTCCTTAAGATGGATGAAAAGACATACTTAAATCTTGATAAGGAATATGTGATCAGTACCAAGAAGGACAACTATGGAGTCATCTGCCTTACAAATGAGAGACAGTTCTATGCTGAGAATTATCCGGACATTGTTATTGAGAATGGCAATATCGATGATCTGATTCTCTACTATGATGGCAGTGTTCAGAATATAAAGACTTTGAAGGCTTGTGTATAAGCTGGTAAATTTTCAGCCAATTATGTCTTTTACATATTCAGAATTTACAGGAGGCAATTAGAATGCGTGGATTATTTGAAAAAGACCTGCGTCTGACAATACAGAAAAAGCAGACGATTGTGGTATTTGTTGTTGTGGCACTTATTTTAGGAATCAGCGGATCAGGAACTTTTGCAGTTGTGTACTTTACACTGCTTGCAGGCATAATGGCCAGTGGAACACTTAGCTATGATGAGTTTGACAATGGACTTGAGTTTTTGATGACGCTGCCGATAGACAGAAAGACTTATGTAAGGGAAAAATTTCTTTTCAGCACAGCTGCCAGTGCAGCAGCGTGGTGCATTTCTCTTGTATTATTTCTTGTCAGCGAGATTGCGCGAGGCGGGAAGGGTGAAATGTTTGAGCAGCTTCCTGTACTATTTATTGTACTTCCGACAATGGCAACTTTTGCCACAATAATACTTCCGCTTCAGCTTAAGTTCGGAACTGAGAAGGGCAGAGTCTTTCTTTATGTACTATTCGGAGGCTTGGCACTTTTATTTGTAACTGTTAAAAATCTGTTCCTGCCATCCTCAGAAGATGCAATGACTGTTATAAACAATCTGCAGGGAATGCCCATGTGGTCTGCAATGATTGTCATTATTGCATTTTGTGTTTTGGTTGAATTTATTTCATATATTTGTAGTGTAAGAATAATGCAGAATAAAGAATTGTAAATAAAAACTATATTAATTTTTTTGTTTTGTGTTGACAATTTGAAATTAAGGTGCAAGAATTAGTAAAGTCAGTCGGCTACGGACTGAAAATATTAAAGAAAGCGAGGTAAAGAGTTATGACATTATTTGTGGCGAATAACGTAAGACTATTTAAAGATTCTATGACTTTACCTCGGGGTGCTATGTTCAGATTAGGCTGATTAGGCTTACATTTGAATAATAATTGTGCATGTATAACCCTAGGTAGAGATTAGGTTCTTCCTAGGGTTTTTGTTTTGCACAAAATCCCGGGGAATAAGGAAGGAGGAGTAATTTTGAACACACTTGGAAGTTATGTCAGAAAGCATTGGGCTACTTACACTATGGCCATTGTTTTCATGCTTTTTGCCATCGCACTGGATATGCTATATCCCCAAATAACCGAGGTAATAGTTAATGAGGTTATCGTTGGGCATGATTTTAGCAGGTTTTATATACTGGTCCTGGCGATACTGCTGATAGGTATCGGGCGCAGTATTTTCGGATATTTTAAGGAATTTACATTTGACAGAAATTGCATAACCATCGGAACTGAGATGAGAAAGGACCTCTTTGACCATATACAGGGGCTTTCACTTGATTATTTTGACGACACAAATACAGGTGAGCTGATGGCCAGAGTTAAGGATGATATCGACAAGGTTTACCAGATGGTCGGCATGGAAGCGATGCTGGGAATGGAAGTTGTACTTAACGTTGTAGTTGTTTTGTACTTCATGTTTAACATCAATCCGCTGCTTACGCTTCTTCCTCTTTTCTCCATGGTAATCTGCGGAAGTGCTGCGATCATCATGGAAAAGAAACTCGACAAGGTTTATGACGATATAAGTGAGGAGAATGCCGAGCTTACAACCATCGCAGAGGAAAATCTTGCAGGAGTCAGAACTGTAAAGGCTTTTGCAAGAGAGGAGATGGAGATTGCCAAGTTTAGGAAACACAATGAACGTTACTATGATCTCAACATGAAAGAGTCAGAGACAATAGTTAAGTTCTATCCTGTATTTCAGCTGGCATCAATGCTTCTTCCTGTAGCATGTGCAGTACTTGGAGGAATTTCAGTAATCCGCGGTCACATGAATCTTGGAAGCCTCACAGCTTACATAATCTACGCACGCAACTGCACATGGCCGATGGAAGAGATTGGCTGGATCACAAACGGTCTCTCAAGTTCCATCGCTTCTCTTAAGAAGATTAAAAAGATCTACAAAGAGCATTCAACTCTTATGGTAAAAACTGATCCTGTAAGCGTAGAAAATGTTTATGGAAACATCGAATTTGATCATGTATCTCTTTCACTTGGAGGTAAGAAGATACTTGATGATATCAGCTTTAATATCGCTGCAGGAAAGACTCTTGGAATAATGGGAGAGACAGGTTCCGGAAAATCAACAATCATCAATCTTCTTCAGAGATTCTACGATCCATCTGAAGGAAGTATCCGTCTTGACGGAGTTGAGATAAAAGATATGGAACTTGCCAAGGTAAGAAGTGCTTCAGCTGTAGTTATGCAGGACTCATTCCTGTTCTCAGATTCCATCGAAGAGAATATCAAGATGGGAAGAAGAGATGAGATGACAAAAGAGGAAATTGAGAATGCTGCAAGGATAGCTCAGGCAGATGACTTTATCGAAAAGCTTGAGGAATCCTATGAGACAGTAATCGGAGAAAGAGGTGTCGGCCTCTCAGGTGGACAGAAGCAACGAATCAGCATCGCAAGAGCTGTATCAAAGAAAGCTCCGATTCTGGTTCTCGATGATTCAACATCAGCTCTTGATATGGAGACTGAAGCTGAGATTCAGAAGACACTTGATACTATTACAGATGTTACTCGCGTGATTGTTGCTCACAGAGTATCTGCAGTAAGAAATGCTGATGAGATTGTATTCCTTAAGGATGGCAAGATCGCTGAACGCGGAACACACAAAGAATTATTACAGAAAAAGGGACTTTACTACGACACATATGTTGCTCAGTATGGCATCCCTGATGAATGTGAAATAAATGCCGATTGCAATGAAAACGGCGATGACAGGAGGGTTATTGCGTAATGGCTGCTAATTCATTTCGTGAAGACGAAAACATGCAGCATACGGACAAGAAAAAGGTCTTTATAAGAATGATGGGCTATCTTAAGCCTCACATAGGTGAGATTATCTTCGTTTTGATTTCTCTCATCATATGTGTAGGTATAAACCTTATAAGCCCGCTTTTTATGGAGTATGCGATCGATGTCCATGTTGCAAATAAAAACATAAAAGGCCTGCTTCTTTTTGCAGGAATAATTGTAGCACTCGGCCTTGTTTACACTGCCTTTGTAAGACTCAGAATTATGATGATGAACAAGATTGCCAATAAGGTACTTCTTGATATCAGACAGGAGCTTTACGAGCATGTGCAGACTCTGTCATTTACTTTTTTTGACAACAGGCCGACAGGAAAGATTCTTTCCAGAATTATAGGTGATGTCAACTCATTAAAAGAGGTTATGGCAAATACCATCACAAACCTTATACCGAACTTTGCGACAGTATTTGGTGTAGTTATCATCATGATGGCAAAGGACTGGAAACTTGCTATCGGAACACTTTGTTCTATGCCTCTTATGATCTTCGCAATCTTTTGGATAAGAGGTAAGACATATAACAGCTGGATGGACGTAAGAAAAAAGTCCTCCAACATGAACGCCTATGTTCATGAGGATATTGCAGGCATTTCGGTTGTTCAGAGTTTCTCTGCTGAGAATGAGACAAAGAAAACCTTTAGAGGACTTGCAAATGAGCACCGTGACGCCTACGTAAAAGCCTGCAGATATGCTGATCTTTTTGGACCGGCTATCGACATGTCCTGGTCCATAAGCAGCATGATGCTTTATCTTGTGGCAGTAAGGCTTCTTGGATATACCGAAGCTTCTGTAGGACTTATTGCAGCTTTTGCTACTTATGCAAACATGTTCTGGCGTCCTATCATGGGACTTTCCGGTTATTATAACCAGCTAGTAACAAATATTTCAGCTGCTGAAAGAGTTTTCGACCTAATGGATACAGAGGCTGAGATTGTTGACAAGGAAGGAGCAGGAGAGCTTCCTGAAGTAAATGGAGAAGTCGTATTTGAGAATGTTGGATTCTCTTATGATGAGGGCACAAAAGAGGAGACAAAGGTTCTTGATAATGTAAGCTTTAGTGTTAAGCCCGGCGAGACAATAGCTCTTGTAGGACCAACAGGAGCAGGTAAGACAACCATCGTAAATCTCATAAGCCGCTTTTACGACATTCAAAAGGGCAAGATACTTATTGATGGCCATGACCTTACAGATGTTACAATCAACAGCCTTCGCCGTCAGATGGGTGTCATGACTCAGGACAATTTCATTTTCCATGGCACGGTAAAAGAGAATATTCTCTACGGAAAACCTGACGCAACAGAGGAAGAGATGATTGC